>OBZM01000012.1_pt1 | contig 94192 bp, 91 predicted proteins | sample 1476941 | NCBI WGS metagenome assembly OBZM01 (sample SAMEA2580243, study PRJEB22360) | human gut metagenome | biome: human gut; feature: human-associated habitat; material: faeces | place: Denmark | collected 2008/2010
TTTTACTCTGGTGCACGTAAGGGCGAAATTAGAGCCCTCACATGGCGTGATATTAACTACGATGATGATTTCATACATATAAACAAAACAGACTATCACGGTGAAGTGACAGCCCCTAAAACAAAAGCAGCAATACGTGATATATACCTACCTTTTCATATGATGAATGACATAGAAAAATATTTAAAATGGTACAAAGAAAACAATGTATATAAAGATGATTATGTATTATTCGGTACATTCTTCAAGGCATACAGTGAATCAACTATAGATCGTTGGTTTACCACTGCATTAAAAGTGTTAGATGAACAACTGCCAGACGTTCAGACATTCCCTAGAATCGTTATACATGAATTAAGACATAGCCATGCGTCTATGCTAGTCAATCATGGTGCAAGTATCATGGTAATAGCACAGCGTTTAGGTCATGCTGATAGTAATGAAGTATATAACCGATACGGTCATTTGTACCCTAGTACGCAGAAAGAAATAGTTAAATACTTGTAAGGAGTCTTATAAATGAATGAGTTAGGTCAAACAATTATTGAGAATTACAATACCTTTGCGCCAAAAAATATGTTCTCAGAGTGGCTTAAGAATCTGCTACAACCACTTGCCACTTTATCGTTGGGATTTTTTGTATATAAATACACTGATAATCGTCATAAAAAAAGATTATTAAACGAGTTAGATTCGAAGTCAGAATGGAGAAAAACGTTATTTATAATAGGTGGGAACTCTACCGTCACATTAGATGATGTATATCAATTCAGAACTGCACTAAGATTTAATTTTAAAAACAATGGGAACTATATCGATAAAGAGAAAAGCAAAAAAGAAGGCTTTAGTTATTTCTTTGACAATATGAATATAATAATTATTAAATACTGTATTAATCTAATAGAAAAGAAGCAAGCAGTATCTAACTCAATAGATTTAGATATAAAAGATCAAAACAGTATAAGACTATTTTGTAGATATATGTTAGCAGACCACTGGGAGAAAAATCAAAATAAAAATTTAAAATTTGATGATCCTAACAAAGAAGAAGAGTTATGTATTTTCACATTAAAAGAGTTTTTGAAGCTACACAAATATTATCAAAATTCTAAAGATGAAGATTCAAAAAATAAATTTAAGTCTTTATTTGACGAATCGAAAGAGTTAGTAGAAAAAAAAGACACCCCTTCATAAGGTGTCTTTTTCATTGTGCACTATCTGTGCACTTTTTGTGCACCTAAAATCCAAAAAGCCCACAACCACATGGGTTGCAGGCTTAATAATGGAGACGGCGGGAGTTCATTATACCGTTCATCTATACATTTAAATATCGCTATAAGTATTGTCATATCAACGTTTACATTGCCCTGCTATGTTAGTGTAAAATGTTAAAATTGGAAAAACAACATATTTTTGGGGCAACATATACGCATTCACTCCCGTATGCGTTAGATACTTATTAAAAAGTATTAACAGATGATGCAATGCCACCGATATTAGTTGCACTTCTTATTTTAGTCTCATGTGTTTCATTAAATACTGAATCATACGCCTTTGTCACGATTAATATATTACCAGCTGATTCATTTTCGTCAATTTTTATAATAACTCTTTTATTATTTTAACGAATTTTTCATTATCTTTATGCTATTTATCATTTAATTCATCATTAAATTTTTCCAGTTTATCCTCAAAATTATGTTCCTTTAAGAAATTATAATAGCGTTTTTTATCATTGCTTTCTGAACATTCTCTATCCTTAGGATCAAATTGATGTTTGCATAGAAAAACTTTTTCTATTGTATCCTTATTATCTATAAATATTTTTTCAATATATGGTTTGTCTACATCAGATAATGAAAACCCCCAAAAATATATTTCTTTTATATTTTTATAATTCACTAATCCTTCATTTATTATATCGTTCACTGGCTTTTCAAAAATTTTGGAAGCATCATTTACAATTTCATCTAAACCCCGCTTAAACTTTGAGGAAAAGCTATTGTCTTCTTCTAATTTTCTCATTCCAAATATATAAGGTCTACTCAATGATTTTCTTAAATGTATTTGATTAATATTCTCTATATTTATATTATATTTTTCTTGAAGCACACTAGTATAGTTAAATGATAAATAATAATTTTCATTACTAATTTTCTTTGATTTTCCATTAATTTCTAATTTGATTTTAGATACCCATTTACTAAATTGTTTGGTGATTTCATCAACAATTTTATTATTATTATTTTCTATATTGCTATTATTAATTTGACTTAGTAATTTTATAGGATCATCAATGTAATTAATATTGTATTTCGCAAAATTAATAAATCTTAAAATTTCTTCAAAATCACTCCATTCATTAGATGTATTATGGGGGTTATGCTTATTATATTTTTTTTCAGCTTCGTTAATGATTTCAAATAATTTCAAATCATTTTTTTTTACTTCATTCTTAAAATTTTGAAAACTCGTATTTAAACCATGCTTTATATCAAAACCATTACCAATTACGAATAGCCTTGTCATATTCTTCACCATCGCTTTTTTGTTTTTAATTATGTATGTATTTAGTAGTAAAAAGCAATAGTTATTTTATTCCGAATCATTCTCTGACATTTACTCTATGCTACATTAAGAAACTAATTAATTTATACTCTGTTGTTAATACGTTTCTGTACCTTGATGAAATAATAACTTCCAATCATTTTTATAGTATTTCCAAATAGAACTTCGGTTAGTTATAGTATTATTTGTTGTATTAAACAAAGTATATGTACATAATATACAATCTTCAGACAATATGTATTCTTCAAAATCACTAATCCTATAGTCATCTTCATCTAGTTGTGCTTGCTTTATATCAGTTTTATAAAAGACTTTTCCTGATTGTCCAAATTCTTTAAAATCAGGGTGCAAAACATCCAGTATTTTACCATTAGATCTATTTTCTCTTTTTAGATGCAACCATTCATATTCAATCATTTCACATCTTTCTTTTTGAAAATATTTTATATACTTTAAATATTCTAACCATAATTAAGAGATTTATCTATTCTGACATTCGCTCTGTGTTGCATCGAGAAATGCATTTGCGTATAGTTATTCGTTTGATGCATGAGAATTCATATATCTTAAAATTACTATTATCGATTATTTGTATAACTATAACATTTTCTTATTTTTTAACAATAAGTATCAGTAGTACAATATAATTTAAAAGATATATTACATGAAATTTTTTTAGGAGGATAAATGATGAAAAAATTATTGGCATTAACATTATCAAGTACATTAATATTGGGAGCATGCAGCATTGGTACCAACCAAGATAATAAAGAAGATGATGACAAAAATAGCAAACATAAGTCAGAAAATAAGCAAACAAAATCAAACGACACTAAAAATAACGATAACCAACAGCCACAGACAGATACACAAAACTCGCAGTCACAACAAAGAGAACACCAACTAGGACAAAAGAAAAATCAGATTTCCGGACAAAAAGCTAAAGAAATTGTAAAAAAACAAATTGGTGGTTATAAAGGTACTGGTATAGATGGTGTCATCAAGGAAGACAATTCAACTTATACAGTTAAAACCACAGGAGGGTCTGAACTTGGCCCTGCTGTATCTACAGCATGGGTAGTGGATAAAAAAACAGGAGAAATAATCAAAACTTATGATGTTTCAACTCCACAACAAAAAGCGCAATATCAAAAGAAAAATGAAGAAATGAGGAAAAAAGTAAAAGAATTTGATAAAATGCATGAACAAACTAAAAAACAAAATAATTCAGGACAAGACAGTCAACAAAATGAAGAAGAGGCTTCACAAGAAAATACTGAAAACGTAGAAAATCAATAAACAGAATACTTATTTTAAGGTGAATCTTTTTTAGTTATGAATATGAGTAGGCACAACTACCCTAATTATTTTTTAGGATAAATCTTGTAGTTCAATTTAACATTTTATATAGTTATTATCCTTTCGAATTCATGACATTTTCACACAAAAAACCCCTTAAGCTTATGCCTACGGGGTTTTCAGATACAATTTCTATTATTGTTCTTCTTTTATATAGATGTATTTTATATCATTTCATTCACTATCAAAATACCTTTATGTCAATGATTATAGGCGTATGTTTCCAATAAACATACTCACACACTTGCCCTTATCATCAAAATTATGCCCTTTTTTGCCCTTAAAAAGTAATGTATAAATTATAAAAATAACTAATAACACTATTCATAACACATTCAAAAGTATTTTTACATATATAATGCTGGTTTGAAATTAATTGTTATTCCTATCTTTGTTGTATCTGGAGTGTAAATAAATTAATAAAATACCTATTAATATAAAAATCAAGTGTCCAATTATACTTATGATTTTAGATCGGTATAAATTTAAACTATTGAAAACGATGGGCTGTAATACAATTAAAATTAAAAGATATAAACCTAATTTAAGTGAAGTAAAATATTTTGCCATATTCACACACCTATTCATCATTTTTACTGTTATAGATAATGAAACTAATACTTAAAAATAATTCGTGAATTTAATATTACTTTTAAAGACAAGCATTTAGCCATATACACACTCACTTAATTTTTTCACAAATTCTCATTTATACTTTAACATACATAGTTACATAAACTCATTCCTCACTGTAACACAGGGCGTCTATCAGCGTAAAAAACGCCACTCTCTATAAAAAGTGGGGTTTTAATTATTTATTCTGATTCACTTTGTTCAAACATAGATTTAACATTTAAAGCTGGTAATAATATATGTTCAGTCGAATCATCAAAACTTGTGAGTGAAGAAAGTAAAGTTCTAATATAAGGCATTAATATGGCTGTACCATTAATTTTTAAAATTTCATCTAAATTATATTCGTTGTTATTTTTTTTATTTGGAAACTCAAAAATACCTAAAACTTTAATTTTAATCTCTCTAGAATATCCCTCTTCTTTTTCGAATATATTAAATTCAATCTCTAATTGCCCTTCTCCATCTTCATTAATATCAGATGTACCTGCGTTAACTCTTAAACTTGTTTTATCATTTTCTTCTTTTTCTTGATTTACAGTATTTAATTCCACATTCATTAATCTAAAACTTTTAAAATTCATTATTATATCCATAATCCATCACCTATTAAGCTATTTTCATTTCGTCATGACTAAGTTTTTTAGTAGTTTTACTTTTAAAATTACTCATATTAAATTTTGAGTTTGATACAATATATCTATCAGAAATTACCTTCTTTGTATTAAATGTAAACTCAAGTGTACTCTCAGAAATTATATTTTTATCTTCATAAAAAGAAAAGTTAAATATATCTTTACTTAACAATTCTTCATATAAGATATCAGAAACAATTTTTGCTACTTGATCATTGATTTGTAATTCATTATTAATAGAGTGAATTATATCATACCAGTTGTTTTTGCTATCATAACGGTAAATGAACTTGTTTTCTAAACCTTTTATTTTATTCAATTTATCAACAGTATCAGTATAAGACTTATTTAAAATTTCATTTCTGTATTTCATAGTAATCACTCACATTTCATCTTTTATTATTTGATAGCAACTATCGAATGTTTTTACGTCTTCTAAAATTAATTTAATTTCTTCCATTGAAATACTCTCATCATGATAATCTGCTTTTATTCTATATTGCTTTAATTTTAAATAAGCAGATTTAATATTTTTTGCTCTTATTAATTTCATTCGCTTGCTTTCATCTTTCATAGCTATATTTATTTCTTTTTCAACAAACAAAATTAGTGCCATATGCGAAGATTTGTCGCTTTCATTTCGAGAATATTGCAGTTCAGTTTGTGCTAAGTATAGTAATTTTTGAAAGCATGAGAAATAAAATCTATTTGCAGCTAAATCACTATATTCATTTTTTATTTTATGAGCTAATTCTCTACTTTTTTTACTTTTATTTTGCAAACTCAATTTAATCACCTAGTCACTTTAACCATATAAACAACATAATTATCTACTTAATATTACGATATTGTCAATATTTTTTGTAAACTAAGTATACATTATATAATCATATTTAACACTTTTAACACTTATTCGTATATAAATATCACTTTTCATCTTTCACAAAAAAGCGAGTTTCCAATAATAATTGTTTACGTGAACTATACAAATAAAACACCAAACCACATGGGCTTGGCGCTTTATTTATTCCTCAAATCTCCCTATTATTATCAATATGGAAATTAGTATTGGGATGTTACTTACCCAACTCTTCTAAATCCATAACATTCTTTTCATCATCTTCTCCGATACCATCTATAAACACTGGTGTAGCTACATTCAAGTCTACTTTCTCAGTGAATAAGCTGTGGTAACGACCAATCAGGTCACGAGCTTTCATGCGATCACTAGGCTTGATAGGTACTTCAACAGTTTCCACATGCTCATTATATACGAGGTTCATTCTTCCACTGTCTGGGTTTCGTTCAAAAGTACCTTTCTTTACTACAGCTTCTTTAGTTTCAGTTTCGTCGCCTACTGCTGCTTGAGTTAATAAATACAGTAACTCTTTGGCTGATAAAATAGTATCGTCCATAATCTCGTCTTTCTTACTTTTAATATATTCGTCTACTTTATCTTTACGTAGTAATCGACTACCTGTTACATGTGCACTATTGGGGCTATATCCTGCCTTTATAGCGCTTTGAGTAACATTGAGTGTCTTAATATACTCATTCGCAAAACGCTCTTGTTTTGGCGTTAATTTGTCCATATCATCACTCCTTATAACTAGAATGAGCCTACCCATTTAAGGATAGGCAAATTGTTTAATTATCTTCTATTGTTACTTTGTTTCACTTCGTTAATCGCATTTTTATAACGTTCAGTAAGTTGTTTAATTTCAACGCCACCATACTGTTCATTCTTAGTAATAACTACACCAGTTTTAGCCATTCCTGTTTGATTAATGACACTATACTCAAACATTAAGTTACTATATTCTTCGTTTGTAGTGTATGGATATAAAACACCTTGTTTTAATTCTTCGAGTTTAAATGCAACTTGACGTTGTTGTGATTCGTTTAATTGATTGTCATATTTTTGTTGCAACAAGCTTAATTCATAAATATCAGTATTCGTTACATCTTTACTATTGATATAGTCTACAATCTCACTATCGCTATAGAATGATAATCTAGCTTCTAAATTCTGACGTTTAATAATTTCAGTTTGTGGATCTTTAACACTATCTTTTTGGCTTTCTTTTTCAATCTCATTACAGCGTTGCTCTATTTCATTTAATCTATCCGTAGCAAACTGTTTGAATTTATTTTCGAGTTCAGTAACTTTGGGCTTTTGTTGTTCGTCTATTGCCTCTAAACGATAGCCTTTCTTGTATAAACGTTTAGTATCTTCAATTAATTTATTTACTTCATCTAATAAATCTTTATACTTTCTGTTATCGAATAATACACTCCATACGTCTTGTGTTGTACCTTGATAAGTAGTTGTTGTCATAATACATACCTCTTTCTTTTTAATTTGCTTTTAAAAGCTTTTCTTGTCTTGCTCGTTTCATACGCGCTTTAATTCTTTCTTTTCGCGCCTTACCTTCTGCCCTACGTCGCTCTTTATCAGCTTTAATTTCTTCTTGTATAGCAGTATTTCTATTATTCTTGTCCTTACTATCTATGTTACTTATATCCTCACATATGCGTAATATAAGGCTCTCATCAGCTAATATGTCATCTCTTTGATATCTCTTTATCTGACGTTGTTCACTATCACTATAGTTAGATAGTATAATGTTAAACTTCTTTAAATCATGATTAGATTTATGCTTAAATTTCTCTAGCTTCTCACGTTCTTCAATAATACTTAATGCCAAATCTTCAATGTGATTTGATTCATAGGACAACTGCATAGTGTATGGATCAATAAACATTCTTGGATAATGTAAAGCGTACATATCTTCAATACGTTGTTCCCATTTATCAAACTCATTTTTTAAGAATGCAGCATTGTACTTAGTTTTGAGTTGAATAACAGCATATCTTTGTCCTACTCCCAAATGCTACACCTCTTATAATTTAATACGTTTTAAAGCCTCATAACGTTTCATACTACCGTCTGCTAATCTTTTAATACTTTCCATTGCTTGCTGCTTTTCTTCATCGGTAGTAATGATGTAATAACCACGTTCATGTTTTTTATAGCTACATCCTATAGGATAACTATAATCATCAATCAATTTGCTTATAGCATTTCTTAACCATCTTTCATTAGATGAATTATACTCGTAACCCATTAAGTTAAGTATCTTGGACTTAGTTATATACTTATCTTTTGAGTTCTGAATAGTATCGAAAATTCTTAAATATTCGGTTGGTACAGATTGATTTTTATTTAATGTATCTATCATGTTTAATTCCTCGTTTTGTTTAGTATTCCCTTTCTACTTACTAACTTCCTAAAACGGTAATGATACATTTAATTTTTCTTCACACTCTAATTATATCAAAATTACACCTTAAACACAAACTTATGTTCTTATTTTTACTCGTTTTATTTTATGCTTAACAATCCTTATAAACATTGAATTAACAACTTTTATAAGTGTTTTTCATATACTAGCACACACTATGATAAGGGAACATACGTTCTGTTAAATTTGTGTTTTAACCCCTCACGAAAAATAAGTGTTTAGCTTTTTTTAGTTTTTATATAGGAGCCACACACTACATGCGACCCCTTATTACCTACTTACTCACACTATAGTACGATTCTTTCAACTCACTTAACTTACGCTCTAACGCCTTATAATCCTCTTGTGTGGCATTTTCATCTTGTACAAATGCAGTAACTAACTTCAATCCCTCGACTAATTCTGGTGCAGGTTCATTAATCCCAGTAGCTAATTGATATAATATTTCGATATTACCTACAACATCAGCATTACTAGACTGAATACCCTCAAGTTCTTCAACATTTAATCCACCCTCAATATAAGTGAACATATCTGTGTTATTACTTTCTGTGAAAGTTTGTAGTCCATACATGAAATATTCATTTGCGAATAATTGACTTGCCATCATATCACTAATAGATAGGCGCATATCATCGTGTATTTCAAAACCGTTATAATATCCCTCAACACTTCTTATTAGCCCCTCTGTGTGCTTACTAGACGCTAATTCGAATAAATTTCTTACTTTGCAATCTTTAATATATACATGACCGAATAACTTCCCGTTCATCATCACATAAACCATATCAAATGGATCATTATATATTTTAAAAGCGAAATGGTTATCTCTACTGCTCTCTAATAAACCTGTGTAATATCTCAATAACGTACCTGCTCTAGTTTCAAATTGATTTGCGATAATCTCTACATTCATTTAGTTTGCTCCTTTATCTTTTATTCGTAATACTACCGGAACCCATGACGTCTTATCTACATCGTCAGTGATAGCTAATGGTAATGGTGGTACTTTTCCGTCTAATAAATACCTCTCAACATATCGTGGGTTGTGAACAATTGATATTTTATTTTCTTGATACAACTCCTGTATAACTGAACCTGATTCCGTTGTGCAGTGATAGAAGAATACTCTATTCTTATCACCATCAAACGTAAGTGATCTATTGCCCTCAAAGGGTACGCATGCTTTATCAAATAGTGGTTCTAACTCGTATATATAAGTGCTTTCGTTCTCTCGAATAAAATCTAATACTTTATCTTTTAAATTATTCATACGCCACCTCTTTATTTACACTAAAAGTAATTGGTAACCAGTGGTAAGTATCTATATCATATGACTTTAAAACTGGTAAATTTAATTCTTTACCATCAACCATATAAATGACTGGTTCACATATTTTCATATCTATTAATCCTTCATTAACTAAGCTGCTAACGACATTAAAAGCTTGTTCGTTCCACCCATACCAAAATATAATGTTATTGTTCTCTGCACTGGTATAAGCTCCGTTCCCTTTGTATTCAAAATGATTCTCATCAAATATTTTTTCTATTTCAACAAACGATGTGCCAGCATTATCTGTTATATATTTAATAATCTTATTTTTTACATTGTTCATTTTAAAACCTCACACTATATTGTTTTTTCTCACACTTACTTGTAATGATATAAATGCTTTAATATCAAGTGTTATAGCTTATTTCTCACACCTCACAGATAAATTGGGTAATTGAAAATATATAATTAATTTATATATAAACAATTTATCTGTTTTAAAGTTAAAATAAAGTGTGAGGTGTGAGAAAACCTTTAAAAGTATTGATATATTAACGTTTGTAATCTCACACTTATATTAATTTACTCACACTTATTCTGTGAGTTTTTTCAATATACTACCATCAACATCATATATATTTATGGTGTTTTCTTTTTTGTAAAATCTTTTACTTTTTTCTTCTACTCTTGAATAGTAGCTAACTGTTTTATAACCAATTTTCGATAATTCCTTAGAAAAATTGAACTTATTAAGATGATGATAACCATTATTTGCACACCATATTTGATATATTTCGTATGCTTTATCAGTATTACGCCCTTCTACTACCGGCAATTGTCTATAGTCCTTATCTGTCGCATCTTCTATGAACTGCAGAACTGGATTATTATCAAATTGATATTCTTCTTTTGTCTTTCTAGCAATTTTCGGTTCAATAATCTCGTTATTTTCTAATGTTCTTTTTAAACCTTTTAAAGCTAAATTAAGTAAGGCTGACATATTATGTGGTGTTATCAATTTGTTCAATAACATTGGATCTTTTTTCTGCCCACCTTTGCCGAACTTACGCAGCATAGGAATAATTACCATACGTCTATAAAAACCTTCACTCTTATCATTACTCATCGGTAACTCATTACTTACGAAGATGAGTTTTACATATGGCTTAAACTCAAAAGCGTCTTGCCCTTTAAATTCAAGTGTGATGTAGTTTCCTGTTACAATGATTTTGAAATTGCCCGTATCTTTAATACGATTAGGATCTATATCATCAGCAATATTTACTAGCTTTCCTTGTAAGTTTGCAGGTTTAAATTTATCGTTTAAATCGTTAAAAGATAATGCTGTTGTGTTCTCTGGATTATAGAAATGGTGCAATAATTTAAGTAACGTAGTTTTACCGTTGCCACCTGGACTATAGTAAAAGAATGCGACCTGTAAAAAGTTATCGCGGTATAAACCATAACCAATCATTTCGTAGATTAGTTGTTCTACTTCTTCATCATCATTTGATATATCTTTAATAAATCGTTCTATTAAACCACTTTGTGCTTGCTCATTAAAATCAACATCAATAATATTGGTTATATAGTATTGAGGACTAAAAGACTTTAATTTTTCTTCAATAGTATCGTATATACCGTTTTTCAATCCTATATAACGTGCTGAACATTGTTCTTGATAATTGTGCATACATAAAGTTTTTAACTTCTGATATACTTCCTTATTTTGTTGTTCTCGTAATGATGGGATATATTTGATAGTCATTTTACGGACAACATCTATATTGAGTGGCTCGTACTTCTTGCCTGTAAAAACATGAGGGCGATTGTCGATATAGCAACCATGAAATTCTTCATAAAGAAATAAAGCAAACTCATAAAACTTAAATCTATTTCCATCAAAAAATTCTTTTTCATCAAATATTGATTTATCTTCCAAATAATCTGGAAATATTCCCATACTAAACCTCCTTATTGATGTTCTCTTTTGTATATTGATTCGAATGTGGCGTTAAACTCTCTTGAACTTAATGGAGGTTTACAATTCTCATTCCACATATAACAATATGCATATACTAAAGGATCTGGTACACGTCTATTGAGTAATACACCTATTAATGATGTTAAAGTTTGATTTCGATTACCTGTTGAAACGCCAAAAGCAATTGACTTCCAGAATTCATTATCTCGACGTTTAGGATATTTAAATTTAGTTGATTCTTTATGTTTCTCTTTGTATTCATCACACCACTGATTTAGAGTTTTAGTGTCTAAAATTGGTGCGTCATTATACTTATATAGAAAAGGATATTTACCTTTTCTATATACTGGTAACGCCATTGCCCTACTAGGTTGAAAACTCCCCTCATCTACTGGATAATCTATCTTGTTCGCTAACACTTTTGTATATTTACGGTACTCATCTGCACTTATACGCTCATTCAAAGCAATATATAAACGTACTCTAGGACTTTCTGTCCGATGGTTAAAAGTTGTGTGATACATCCATGAAACATCTTTTAAAGTGTCTGTTATCGCATCATGTAATAGTCTCAACTTGTGTATATCATCGTAGTCCAGCACTAGGACATCACGATAAATCACATTTTCGTCTTTTCGGTACTTCTTATATTTATTTCCTTTTTTGTCACTATCGTCTTTTATATCACCATAAACAGCAACACCACGAGCATATTTGTTAGTATTGTTTTGAGGTATTGCTAATCTATTAACTAACTCGCTCCATTTAGGCCGCGAAAACTGTTCAAACGATCTTGAGTCCAAATTTTTATACCAAATCACAGAAACTTGGGTATCATATTCTAAATTAATTTCGTTCAATTTTTTACACCTCTAATGAAACAACAAAGTAAAGGTGTTATAATAATAATGTGTAATTTCTAAATTACTCTGTTGCTAGATAATTAAATTTCTATGCGTTTAGTGATTCCTCGCCAAAGTTCTCACTAGACGCATTTGTTTTGTCTAATTCGTCTAATGCTCTATCATGAAATGTAGCAATCTCATCATTCATAAAATTTATATCTTTCAATATCGAGTTAAGCACTGCCATTAATACATAATAGTTCTGATAGTATTCTTTTAACATATATGATTCCATTACTTTGCCTTGTGCATCTAAATGAGATCTAAATTGTTCATTACTATCCATTTGTTCACCAATCATAGTTATAACTGTATTTATTTTTGTGTTTAACTCTGCCTCTATCACTTCATTTTTCATTTGTTTAATATTTTGTTTTAAATTACTCATTTTATTATTTCTCCTCTTCAAAATTAAAATTTTTCTCTAACTCTTGGACTACCCATTTCATTATTAATTCAAGATGTTTTTCTCGATTAATTTGTGAAACTACTTCTTGATCGTCTTTAATCTCGGTGTGCTCATAGCTTTCAAAGTGATTATAAATACTTGTTTTAAGTTGATATTTTACGTGTTCTAATACATCAATTTGTTCTTGATTCATTTTATTAATCCTCCTTTTTATATTCGTACTTATCAACAATTGGCAAAGTTAAAGTTTGTATTAGTGCAGTTATTGCAATCCCACGAATAAAATCAATAGAGTAAGCATATAAGCAACCAATTGTTATAGCTAGTATAGAAATCAAAATATATAGTTTCATTAACCCTCACCTCCTTTAAGAATTCACTTTAACTTTAGAACTAAATAACTCATCAATTGGCATGTCGTACATTTTTGAAAGAATTTGACATTCATTTAAATTAAAAATGGCTTTCCCCGATTCTTTGAGCTGGTAACGTTGCGGACTAATGCCTAATTTACCAGCTACTTTCTTTTGTGTGTCTCCTTGCTCTTTTCTAGTGATGTATAACATTGGATAAGCTAAATTTGTCATTTATATTACCTCCTTAATTTTGTACACAATTTTGTGTACATTTGAATTATAAACCCAAAAAGAAATTTATACAAGTAAAAGTTCATAGATTTGTGTTCTTGTGAACAAAAAAATGGTAGAATATAAATTGGAGGTGTTCTATATGGATGAAATGACACTAGGTGATTATTTGAGAAATTTAAGGAATAACAAAAATGTTACAACAAGAGAATTAGGTGATTTAATTGGTTATTCATATAGTTACATCGCTTCAATAGAAACGGGCAAACGAAAACCTAGAGAAGCAGTTGTAGAGAAATACATTTATCAATTGGCTTATAATAGTGAAGAATTAAAGAAAATCAAAATAGATATTTCTAATATTACGAACGGAGAATATTATAAAAGTTACTTAGTTAATTATGATGATAGCGATTCAAAAAATAACACTATTAAAAATGACATAGATTCAATGATTATCGAAGAAAATTCTGAGCTAACTAAAAAAATTTATAATTTCCCAATTAATGACATTTTCTATCATCTTAATGATAAGTATAATTCTAAATTTTTTGATGGAATAAAATTGTCTGATAGTGATAGGAAACATATTATCAAGTTAATTAGCAGCACTTTAATGACATCAATTGAAAATGATATAAATTTTACAGCTGGTAATATACACATTAAACAAGATCATATATATAAACTCGAAAAAGACTATAAGCAAATCATAGATGAATATCAATCAGTTAGTGATGATGAAAATGAGAAAAGAAAACTAGAAGTTCAAATAGAAGTTTATAAGAAGTTAAGAAAAGAATTAACTCATGAACTTGCTATATTAGAGAGCGAAAAGAATGAAAAATTCAGTAAACTAAGAACTCTCCAAAAGATTTTCATGGATTAATGAGTAGGTGATTCCCATAGCACATAACTTAAACCTATCCCACAACATATATAAGGACGCTAAACGTGGTACTTATTACTTTCGTATTTAATACTATGATAAGAAGAATCAACGTAAAGAAATTAAAAAGAGTGGCTTTAAACAACGTAAAGAAGCGTTGAAGAAATGTAATGAAATTATGGACGAGTTAGAGGATGTAGGACAGATAAACAAATTGCCTTTTGATAAACTCGTAGATGAGTATATAGAGTGGTATTCTGCACGTCGCAAGTCATCTAGTGTAAAAGCATTAAAGACACATACAAACAACCATTTGCTACCCTATTTTAAGTCTATGGACGTCTTTAACATGACTACACAAGATGTGATGAAGTTTCAGAATACGAAGTTAAAAGATGGACACTCTGGAGAGTACCTAAAGAAAATGCACGTGTTCTTAGTATCGTTACTTAACCATGCTATGAAGTTTCATGATCTAAAGCAAAATGTAGCCTCTCTAGTAGGTAACTTTGAAATAGAATCAAATAAGCGTTTGAACTATTGGACATTAGAACAATTCAATCAATTCTATGACGCACTAGCTACACAACAACAAAAGTTATTCTTTAAGTTATTGTTTTACTCTGGTGCACGTAAGGGCGAAATTAGAGCCCTCACATGGCGTGATATTAACTACGATGATGATTTCATACATATAAACAAAACAGACTATCACGGTGAAGTGACAGCCCCTAAAACAAAAGCAGCCATACGTGATATATACTTGCCTGCTCATATGATGAATGACATAAAAGAATATTTAAAATGGTACAAAGAAACCAACATATTTAAAGATGATTACGTATTATTCGGTAGATTCTTCAAAGCTTACAGTGAATCAACTATAGATCGTTGGTTTACCACTGCATTAAAAGTATTAGATGAACAACTACCTGACGGTCAGACGTTCCCAAGAATCGTTATTCATGAGTTACGACATAGCCATGCGTCTATGCTAGTCAATCATGGTGCAAGTATCATGATAATAGCACAGCGTTTAGGCCATGCTGATAGTAATGAGGTTTATAACAGATACGGACATTTATACCCTAGTACACAGAAAGAAATCGTTAAATACTTATAAGGAGATTATATATGAAAATATTTAATTGGAATATTATTAATGAAACTGGTTTTGATATCACTTGTGACTACTTTTCAAAAGATATAATCATTGTCGATAAAGCATCAAATAGACAACTCGTATATTTTAAGTACAATAATAAAGAAGATATTTATACTGAAGATGAAAAGGTTCATAAAGTAATTACACAAATTAATACTATGGATAAATCAATCACGATTTATGATAATATTGCGTCCTAATTATAGGACGCTTTTTTATGTGTTGGGGCATATCTGGGGCAATATTGGGGCAACAAAAATAAAAAACCCACAACCACATGGGTTGCAGGCTCAATAATGGAGACGGCGGGATTCGAACCCGCGTCCAGAGGTCCTGATACAAATCTTTCTACGTGTGTAGTTTATTGATAATTTTCGCATCATGCTAAGCAATAAACAACCAACATGATACTAGCTTGATTATATTTCATCTAAACAGACTTCAAGCGGCAGTGTTTAGCATATCCTACTAGGGTTGAATCGCGTTAACAGCACGTAGGAGATGCTGTTAGGCGATGCAGTGGCTATTACGCAGCTACTGCGAAATTATTGTTTGATTTGTCAGTTATATTTAACCGAAATGTGTTGATGACGGAGCCAACCCTCCGACACGCTTAATAAGCTCGGGGACCCCTGTCGAATCCAAGAACGTCCCCTCAATTCAAATCAATCTAACAAAATATTTGGTTAAATTATCAATAAAACAATTTGACACTGCATACAATCATATCAAAGATGGCCCGATTAAGCAATGATATTGCTTAATAACGGGCTTTAACTGCACGATCAATATCTCGTTTTACCGCTTTTTCTTTAAGTGCTTGACGTTTGTCGTATTTCTTTTTACCTCTAGCAACGCCTAATAAAACTTTACATTGACCATGTTTTAAATATAACTTCAACGGAATAATAGAATAACCTATTTCTCGTGTACGCTCACCTAATTTTTGAATTTCTTTTTTGTGCAAGAGTAATTTACGTGTACGTAAAGGGTCATGATTAAAACGGTTCCCTTCTTCATATGGTGCAATATGCATATTATTCAGGTACATTTCGCCTCGTCTCACTTGCGCAAAGCTATCTTTTAAATTGGCACTACCACGACGTATGGATTTAATTTCAGTACCTCTTAAAGCAATACCCGCTTCAATTGTATCTTCAATATTGTAGTCATGTCTTGCTTTACGGTTTTCAGCTAACGTACCTGGTGATTTTGATTTTTTCTTAGCCACTATTACTCACCTCATCTTTGCTGACTATTTTTTCTTTCGACGTGATTTTTTCTTCACACTTTTATCTTTATAAAAAGGTTTGTGGTGCGTATTACCTTGTTTATCTTTTTTACGAGCATTTTTACCTTTACGTTGCTTACGTTTTTTCTTTTTACCTTTACCATTACGATCACTTTTAGTATGGTCTAACGACTTGCCACGTGTTTTAGCTTGAATGGTTTTCTCACGAGCAGGTCGTTGTGATGATGTCTTTTTAGGTAATGGCATGCCAACAATTTGGAAATCTATCATGCGTTCTTCCACATCAACATGTGTCACTTTAACTTTGACCGCATCACCAATGCGAAAGACCTTTGCTTGACGTTCACCGATTAGTGCCATTTGTCGTTCATCAAAATGATAATAATCGTCTGTCATATTAGCGATATGAACCATACCCTCAATAGTATTAGGTAATTCTATAAACATACCAAAATTAGCAACCGAGCTAATGATACCTTCAAATTCATCACCAATATGTTGAATCATATACTCAGCTTTTTTCAATTCATCAGTATCACGTTCGGCTTCAATGGCACGGCGTTCACGTTGTGATGTGTGCTCAGCTAATTCTGGCAACGTCTCTTCCCAATGACGTATTTCTTTTTTATCCATAGAATTCTCTATTAAATATTTACGAATTAATCTATGCACTGTTAAATCAGGATAACGGCGTATTGGAGACGTAAAGTGAGTATAGTACTCAGCAGACAAACCAAAATGTCCTAAATTAACATCATCATAATGTGCTTGTTGCATAGAACGTAACATCATCGTTGAAATAACCATTTGTTCTGGTCTACCTTCAACTTCTTCTTGAATGTTTTGTAATGTTGTTGGATGAATATCTTCACCTGTACCTTTAATCATAATACCAAAATTGGTAATAAAGTCGAAGAACTGTCTTAATCGGTCAGATTTTGGTTGTTCATGAACACGATAAATAAATGGTACTTCCAATTTATTGAAGTGTTCAGCTACTGTTTCATTGGCTGCTAACATGAATGATTCAATTAAACGTTCTCCTTCGCCACGTTCTCTCATTAGCACTTCTGTTGGAATACCTTCGTCATTCACAAGTACTTTCGCTTCATTAATATCAAAATCAATTTCTCCACGACGTTTGCGCATACGAATTAATCTATTTGATAAATCTTGCGCTAAATCTAACATAGGTGTTAAATCTTTATATTGTGAACGTATTTCAGAATCTTGATCAGTGATAATTTTGTTAACTGCATCATATGTCATTCTGTAGTTTGAATGTATTACACTATCAAAGATTTCATGTTTTACAACTTCGCCTCGTTCATTTATTTCCATTCGACAACTTAATGTTAAACGATCTTCTTCCGGATTTAATGAGCATATTCCATTACTTAGACGGTGTGGAATCATCGGGATTACTCGATCGACAAGATACACACTTGTCGCACGATCATATGCTTCTTTATCTAAAGCTGATCCTTTTTTTACATAGTAACTTACATCTGCAATACTAACTGTAAGCTCGGTGTTGCCATTTTTTAATTTTTTTACAGCAATGGCATCATCTAAATCTTTAGCATCTGCGCCATCTATAGTGATTGTTAATTCATCTCTTAAATCACGACGCCCTTCGATTTCAGATGGTTCTATTACATCCGGTACTTCTTCAGCTTCTTGTAATACATCATCTGGAAACTCGATTTCTATTCCATGCTGGTAAATGATGGAAAGTATATCTACACCTGGATCATTTTTATGACCTAATATTGCTGAAACGTGGCCTTCTGGATTGTCAGTACTATCGGCATACTTCGTAATTTGTACTAATACTTTATGACCATCTACAGCACCTAAATTTTGTCCTTTAGGTATAAAGATATCTTGCATAATACGTTTGTCATCCGGTAATACGAAACCAAAATGCTTTGCTTCGCTATACGTTCCAACAACTTGTGTAACTGAATGCTTTTCAATAGATTTTACTTCACCTTCAATTTTACCTTTATGTTCTCCACGAGATTTTTGAATTTCCACGATGACAGTATCTCCATCTAATGCTCTATTGATTTTAGTTGGTGGAATAAAAATATCATCCATCTCGTCATCTTCAGGTCTTAAGAAAGCAAAGCCTTTTTTATTTTGACTTAACGTTCCTTTGATTAGTTTTGAATTTGTTTTGTTGGATTGTTTACGTTGATATCTGTCTGTTCTTGTACGTTCAATTAAACCAGACTGTTCTAATTCAACGAGTATTTTAATTAAATCTCTAAATGAGTCGGCACTGTTTAAACCTAACGCATCTTGAAAGTCAGATACTGACATGGGTTCATAGTCAGGTTGTTTTATCATTTCTTCGATGGATTGCTTTAAATTCATTATGCCCCTCCTTTCTCTCCTACATCTTTATTTTTTACTCTGTCCATTCCAATGATTCTAAAAATTGATATACATCTTCAAAGACTTTCTCTTTTTCTTTATCAATGGTAATCACATGACCTGAATGTTGATACCATTTGATTTCTTTTTCATCAGAATCGACATGATTATATATATAATTTGCTGATTGAGGATCAATCATTGTATCTTGTTCTGCTTGTACGACAAGTATTGGATCAATTACTTCATCGACATGTTCTTTAACTCCATTTAGAGTGTCACTCAGTTCTCTCAGGGTTTCAGTTGGATGAAATTGTTCCATTTCTTGATCAATCGTTTGTTGATCTTTGCCTTCATATTTTTTAAAGTTACGTGCATATTCAAGAAAGCCTTCATAAATCGAACCTTCTGTTTTATTCTCCATAGGTGCACACATAGTTATAATCCCCTTCACATCACGATTTAAACTTAGTTTTAATGCGAAGGCGCCACCTAATGATAAACCAGCTACTGCTATTTCTTCGTAACCTTGATCTACTAAATAATCATAACCATCTAAAACATCTTTAAACCAAACAAAAGGGCTAGATTTTAATATTTCTTCTGGGGGCGCTGCATGTCCTTCATATTGTGGAGCATAAGATGTATAGCCCTTTTTTTGAAGATAACGCCCAAGTTGTCTTACATCAGCAGAGTTACCTGTAAAGCCGTGAAGAAGTAACACTGCACGTTTCCCTTCTTCAAAAAAGAATGGTTTTGGTAGTTTAATTTGCATGATTAAAATCCCTCTCCCTTATAGTAAGTACTCAATTTATCCTAAATAAGTTAAGTATTTCAATTTATTTCATATATTTAAAAATCTCTTCATTATTATCAAATTGACTTGATAAATCATTATTCCCTTTAACATATGATTTAAAAACATGATTGTCTCAATTATAAAATAAAAAAGTCCGACAAGTACATCGTCGGACTCAGGCTGATAATACTTAATAGCAAATGTGATTAATTTGCCCTATCATTTATCAGTCTTGGTTAAGATTCATTTACTTCATTAAAACAAATATAATATTCTCTACATACCTAAGTAACTAATACAAAACATAAGTACAAAGAATAAAATAGCTAAAATTATTGTTAATCTATGCAAGAATAAATCGACGCCACGTTGTTTTTGTTTACCAAACAATTGTTCAGCGCCACCACTAATAGCACCTGAAAGTCCATTACTTTTACCTTCTTGGAGTAATACAACAGTCACTAATGCAATACAATCTATAATTAATAAAACGATGATTAATGTATGCATAAAAATTGTCCTCCGTTCATTATATACGAAAGAAATTATAACACATCTTTATTGATGTAATCAAACTTCTATCTATTGAAAGTACTTTTACGTGTAATAGAAACAACTAGCATATAAATTGCTAGAATTATAGATCCAATCACTACAATTAAAATTGGTAAAACTGCAAGTACATTTTTTACATCTAAAATACCTTGAATAAATAAGTAAAGATTTACGAGTGTAAATAGTGCATTAGAAATATATACGGCAAACATAAACCACCATAAATATGGATGGCGATTCCAGAAAGCAACAGTACCTGCTAAGTAAGCTAAAATATACATAATTCCAGTGTATCGGTCACTATTTAAAATGTTTTTCACTGCTGTATCTGATGTTTTTTGACCAGCTAAAGATAAAATTGATTTAGCTGTTGATTCATCTAATACAATAAAGTGGTGTATGATAAGTAAAATACAAAACACTAATGAACTTATCGCAATTAAACGTCCAGTTCTTATTTCTTTAGCATTTGAGTCTGTCATAATTGTACTCCTTTTACAAAATTACTCACATCATTATATCAGTTTACATTAATAATTTAAAATGTACTTAACTAAAAAAGCCCGTTGCAGCCTCAACTCTGCAACGGACAATTCAATTAAGATATTAAATAATAAGCGTGAACTCTTATAAAAATTAAAGAGATATTATTTATCTAAATTGTAGAAAGATTTAATTCCTTCAAATTTAGCTGTTTCGTATAATTCATCTTCAATACGTAATAATTGATTGTATTTAGCAATACGGTCAGTTCTAGATAATGAACCTGTTTTAATTTGGCCTGCATTTGTAGCAACTGCGATATCAGCAATTGTAGTATCTTCAGTTTCACCAGAACGGTGAGATACAACCGCAGTATATCCAGCTTTTTGAGCCATTTCAATAGCATCGAATGTTTCAGTTAATGTACCGATTTGGTTTACTTTGATTAAGATTGAGTTACCAATACCTTGTTCGATACCTTTAGATAAAATTTCAGTGTTAGTTACGAATAAATCATCACCAACTAATTGAACTTTATCACCGATACGATCAGTTAATTGTTTCCAACCTTCCCAATCGTTTTCATCCATACCATCTTCAATAGTGATGATTGGATATTTACCAATTAATTCTTCTAAGTAGTCAACTTGCTCTGCTGCACTACGTTTAGCACCGTGTTCACCTTCGAATTTAGTGTAATCATAAACACCATTTTCATAGAATTCAGAAGAAGCACAGTCAAATCCTAAGAATACATCTTCACCTGGTTTGTATCCTGCTTTTTCGATAGCTTTAATAATAGTTTCTACAGCGTCTTCAGTGCCTTCAAATCTAGGAGCGAAACCACCTTCATCACCTACTGCAGTTTCTAAACCACGTTCACTTAAGATTGATTTAAGGTTATGGAAGATTTCTGCACCCCAACGTAATGATTCTTTGAATGACTCAGCACCTACAGGTAAAATCATGAACTCTTGGAAAGCAATTGGTGCATCTGAGTGAGAACCACCATTAACAATATTCATCATAGGTACTGGCAATTGTTTACCATTAAATCCACCTAAATATTTATATAATGGTTGACCTAATAAGTCAGCAGCTGCACGAGCTACGGCAATAGAAACACCTAAAATGGCATTTGCACCTAATTTACCTTTGTTGTGTGTACCGTCTAATTGAATCATCATTTTATCAATAGATACTTGATCTAAAACTGAAAATTCACCTTCAACGATTTCTGGTGCGATCATTTCGTTAACATTTTCTACCGCTTTAGTCACACCTTTACCTAAATAACGTGATTTATCTCCATCACGTAATTCAACTGCTTCATGTTCACCAGTAGAAGCACCAGAAGGTACTAATGCACGTCCGAAAGCACCGCTTTCAGTTAATACTTCAACTTCAACTGTTGGGTTACCACGTGAGTCTAAGACTTCGCGAGCGTAAACATCTGTAATAATTGGCATGTTTAATATCTCCTTTAATTATATTATATGACTATTATAGCCTTTTTCTAAACTTTTATAAAATGATAATACATATAAAACCAAGAAAATTTGAACATCTATACGTTGCTGTAAATTCTTAATCTTAATGCATCTATTCTAATGTTTAATCAGTGATTCACCTGTCATTTCAGATGGTTGTTTAACATTTAATAAATCTAATAATGTCGGCGCTAAATCGCCTAAACGTCCAGTTTCTCTTAATGTAACACCTTCTTTAGTTACAATAACTGGAACAGGATTAGTTGTGTGTGTCGTCATAGGTTGGTCGTCATCAGTTAATACTTGATCTGAGTTACCGTGGTCTGCAGTGATGATGGCATGACCACCCATATCAATAATTTTGTCAACGACTTCACCAAGACACTCATCTACTGCTTCGATTGCTTTAATTGTTGGTTCAAGCATACCACTATGTCCAACCATATCTGGGTTAGCAAAGTTCAGTAGAATTAAATCTAAGTCACCTTTGTCTAACTCTTCTAATAATGCATCTTTAACTTCATATGCACTCATCTCAGGTTTTAAATCATAAGTCGCTACTTTTGGAGAATCGATGAGTCTACGACGTTCTCCTTCGAACTCTTCATTTCGTCCACCACTCATAAAGTATGTTACATGTGGATACTTTTCAGTTTCAGCAATACGTAATTGTTTCAAGCCATTATCTTGAGCAACTTCACCGATTGTATTATTTAAGTCAACTTTTTCAAATACAATTTCAGCATCTACATTGTCATTATATTTCGTGAATGTAGCGTAGAATAAGTTGTCCACTTGTTCAACTTTAAATCCATCAAACGCTTTATTAGTAAAGATTTCTGAAAGTTGAGCTGCTCTATCTGGACGGAAATTATAAAAGATTACTGCGTCTCCGTCGTTCACACCATCGTTTTGGCCTTCAACTATAAACGGTTCGACGAATTCATCAGTCACATCATTTTTATAATTAGCTTCAACGCCTGCTTTAGCTGAAGTAAATGTAGGACCTTCAAAGTTACGAATAGCATTATAGGCACGTTCCTCACGATCCCAACGCTTGTCACGGTCCATAGCATAATAACGTCCTGAAACAGAAGCGAATTGGCCTACACCTAATTCTTTAAATTTATCTTCAGTTTCCTCTATATATTTCAAAGCAGATTTTTGATCAACATCACGACCATCTAAAAATGCGTGGACATATACTTTATCTATTCCTTGCTTTTTAGCTAATTCTAAAATAGCAAATAGATGCTTATAATGACTGTGTACACCACCATCAGAAAGCAATCCGAATACATGAAGCGCAGAGCCATTGTCTTTAACATGTTTAACAGCGTTATTTAATACAGTGTTATCAAAGAATTCTCCGTCTTCAATCGATTTATTAATACGAGTTAAACTTTGATATACGATGCGTCCTGCACCAATATTCATATGTCCTACTTCAGAGTTACCCATTTGACCTTCAGGAAGACCTACATCTAAGCCACTAGCTTCTATTTGTGTTGTAGGATATTTTTCATAATATCGATCAAAATTAGGTTTATGTGCTTGCTTAACTGCATTGCCATGTTCACTTTCACGATTTGCGAAACCATCTAAGATGATTAAGGCAGTTGGTTGTTTTGCCATAATTATTTTGCACCTTCTAACAATTGTACGAAATCTTCAACTTTTAATGATGCGCCACCTACAAGAGCGCCATCGATATCTGATTGAGCCATATATTCTTTAATGTTATTAGGTTTAACACTACCACCATATTGAATACGTGTAGCGTCAGCAACCTCTTGACTAGATAAGTCAGCTAATGTTTGACGTACGTGAGCACACATTTCATTTGCATCTTCAGATGTAGATGACTTACCAGTACCGATAGCCCAAATTGGTTCATATGCAATAACAACTTCTTTAAGTTGATCATCTGATAAACCTTCGACAGCTTTTTTCACTTGATTACCTACGATTTTATTTGCTTTACCAGCTTCACGTTCTTCATCAGATTCACCTACACAAATAATAGGTGTCATACCGTGATTGAAGATAGCATGCGCTTTTTTGTTTACTTCTTCGTCAGTTTCGTGGAAATAGTCACGACGCTCTGAGTGACCAATCACTACATATTTAACACCTAATTCAGATAATGCTACTGGTGAAGTTTCTCCAGTATAAGCACCGCTTTCTTCAAAGTAAGCGTTTTGTGCTCCAATTTTTAACCCTTTTGCTTTACCATCTTTAACAGCTGTTACTAAAGCGTCTAATTGGATTGTTGGTGCACAAATAACTGATTCTACTTCTTTAGGATCAGGTAATGTTGGTAATTCGTTTACAAAGTCTTTAGCTTCTTGAACTGTTTTATTCATTTTCCAGTTTCCGGCTATAATTGGTGTTCTCATTCATTACACTCCTTAATTTTTAGTGTTAAATTTGTAAGCTTTTATCCAAATACTTGCTTATTTCGAAATAAACGTTGAAAGCAAAAATGACTTTCTATTGTTTTATTCCCACATCAAAGTATTTAAAAACTTATTTATCATTAATAGCTTTTATACCAGGTAATTCTTTACCTTCTAAGTATTCTAATGATGCTCCTCCACCAGTAGAGATGTGTGTAAAGTCATCTTCGAAACCTAATGAAATTGCTGCTGCGGCAGAGTCACCACCACCAATAATAGTAGTAGCGTCTTCCAATTTAGCAATAGACTCACATACACCGATTGTACCTTTAGCAAAATTACTAAATTCGAATACACCCATAGGTCCATTCCATACTACAGTATGTGCACCTTGTAATTCTTTATTAAATAATTCTACTGTTTTAGGTCCAATATCCATTGCTTCTTGATCTGAAGGGATTTCATTGATAGATACTTCAGTGATTTTTGCATCATTAGAAAATTCTTTAGCGATTTTACAATCTACAGGTAATACTATTTGATCGCCATTATTCTCTAACAAGTCTTTAGCAAAATCAATTTTGTCTTCTTCCAATAATGAAAGACCTATTTCCTTACCTTGCGCTTTAATAAATGTATAAGCCATACCGCCACCGATTAAGATTTTATCTGCGATATTAACTAAATTTTTGATAACATTAATTTTATCTGAAACTTTAGCGCCACCTAAAATAGCAACTACTGGTTTTTGTGGATCATTCACTACGCCACCAATAAATTTAATTTCTTTTTCCATTAAGTAACCAGCTGCTGTTTCTAGATGAGTAGAAATACCTACGTTTGACGCATGTTCACGGTGCGCTGTACCAAATGCATCATTAACAAATACATCACCTAATGACGCCCAATATTTACCTAATTCAGGATCATTTTTAGATTCTTTTTTACCATCTAAATCTTCGAAACGTGTATTTTCAACTAATAAAACATCGCCTTCATTTAAGTTTTCAATTGCTGTTTCGAGTTTTTCGCCACGTGTTTCAGGAACGAATATAACTTCTTTACCTAATTTCTTAGATAAGTTTTCAGCAACAGGCTTAAGTGAAAGTCCTTCTTTATCACTCTCTTCTTTAACTTTACCTAAGTGAGAGAATAAAACTAATTTACCACCTTGTTCAATAATATATTCGATTGTTGGTAATGCTTGAACAATTCTGTTGTCATTAGTGATTTCACCATCTTTAATTGGAACGTTAAAATCAGCGCGCTCAAGAACAACTTTACCTTTTAAATCTAAGTCTGAAACGATTTTTTTAGCCATTATCTATTTCCTCCTTCGTATAGGAAAACTTTATATAAAAATAAGCGGAGAAGCGTATGTGCTCCCCGCTTACTCATAAGCTTATATATCTAATTAAACAGTACAGAGCACTAGTCAAATTATGAACGTGTAGAAGAGCTTTACACTCTCCACGCTATAACTTTAAATAACGTGCTTATCCGTTAAGCTTCAATTATTTAGAAAGTTCAGCTAAGTGAGCTAATGTACGTACTAATTGAGCAGTGTAAGACATTTCATTGTCGTACCAAGCTGCAACTTTAACTAATTGACGATCTCCAACAGTCATAACACGAGTTTGAGTCGCATCAAATAATGAACCGTAAGTCATACCAACAATATCAGAAGATACGATTTCGTCTTCAGTGTAACCGAATGATTCGTCAGAAGCTTGTTTCATAGCACTGTTAACTTGGTCAACAGTTACATCTTGTTTGTCTAATACTACAGTTAATTCAGTTAAAGAACCAGTAGCAACTGGAACACGTTGTGCTCCACCGTCTAATTTACCATCGATTTCTGGAATAACTTTACCGATAGCTTTAGCAGCACCTGTTGAGTTAGGGATAATATTTTCAGCTGCTGCACGTGCACGACGTTTGTCACCTTTTCTGTGAGGTGCGTCTTGTGTATTTTGGTCACCAGTGTAAGCGTGAATTGTAGTCATGAAACCTTCAACTAAACCGAATTCGTCACTTAAAACTTTTGCAACTGGTGCTAATGAGTTAGTAGTACAAGAAGCACCTGAAACAACTGTTTCTGAACCATCTAATGTATCATGGTTAGTGTTGAATACGATTGTTTTTACATCACCTTTAGCTGGAGCTGAGATTAATACTTTTTTAGCACCTGCATCGATGTGAGCTTGTGCTTTTTCTTTATCAGTATAGAAACCAGTACATTCTAATACTACGTCGATATCTAAATCGCCCCATGGTAATTTACCAGCATCTGGTTCATCGAATGATTTAATTTCTTTACCGTTCACACGGAATCCACCTTCGATAACTTCAACTTCTCCAGTGAAACGACCTTGCATAGTATCGTATTTTAATAAATGAGCTAACATATCGTCATCTGTTAAGTCGTTAACTGCAACTACTTCAAGACCTTCTACATCTTGAATTCTTCTGAATGCTAAACGACCAATTCTACCAAAACCATTAATTGCTACTTTAATTGCCATTATAATGGCCTCCTTTAAAATGATATTTAAAAAGTATTAAACTTTTTATTACTATTGTAAAATGACTTTTGCTGCGGCTTCATCTGTAATCAATACAGTGTTTTCCGGTGCAATTGAAAGATAAGCTTTAATAGCTTCTCCTTTTGATTGTCCACCAGCAACCGCAAAGATAAAGTCTTTGTTCTCAAGATCCTCTAGCTGAAGGCCAATCGTTTTGACCTTATGAACTATTTGACCCTGAGCATCAAAATAATATCCAAAAGCTTCTCCAACGGCTTGATGATGTTGAAGGTTATCAATCACATTTTGAGATGATTGACGTCGATGCGCCATCTTCAGCGCATCACCAATGCCGTGTATTGTTATATTAGCTTGCTTGATTTTATCTAGTGTATGCATGACAGAAGGTTCCAACATTAACGTATCGTATGTGGACTCACTCACGTTGTCTGGAACATAGAGTGTTGTATAATAGCCACCAGCTTGTTGGGCCATACTCGAAGCGATTGTATTCGCTTGATAAACAACATTTTCTCCAAGTCCACCTCTAGCTGGAACAAAGAATACGTTAAACGGTAATAAATGTATCGACTCACTCACGCACGCCATTGTTGAACCACCAGTTACAGAGACAATAGCATCTTCATAAAGTATACCTTCTAAAAGTTGCCCAGCTTGTTGACCCATTTCACGTTTTACAGTTCGATTAGAATCGGAATCTCCTGGAATGACATGTACATCTTTAATATGAAATTTATCTTTGATAGCACTGGCCAATTTATGGTCATCGCTATAAACATTAAAGTATTCACCTAGTTGTGCTAATACTTCAGTACCTTCATTAGTAATTTCCATTCCCGTAGGTTTGACACGAATTAATTCTTGCTTCTTTAACATATCTGTTTCCGACCGTAAAACTCTCTCAGTCATATCCATATGTTCACTTAGACTTCTTCTTCCTACAGGTTGATTTTGAGAGATAGTAGATAAAATATAAAAGCGTCTATACATCTTATCTATAAGATCAGGTATAAGCTTTTGTTGAACTTTAATTAAGTCTTTCACTACTACCTTCCTCCTTATATCTTTGTAACAAAGGTACTTGAGAGGCAATCATAACTAAGCTTTGACTTTTTAAGTCCCACCTGGGACAAAATCTAACCTCTTTACACTTGCAATACTACTATTACGTATTATAAATTGCAAGTGAATTCACTTAATTTCTAAGTTAAATTATAAAAGTTTGTAGGAAAACGATTACAAACAAAGTATAGACCCCATTCTTATATAGTAATTTAATCACTGTTCGCTTTCTAAATAACTCTACCCAAATTAAATTTTATTCATGCATTTGTTTTATTTAGTTGTTATGATTAACTCTATAATTTGAATCTGAATAAAATTAGAGTGAGGTAAAACAATGTCGAATCATAATTATTCTGACGAAAAAATCGAAGTTATAGATCCGAGTGATGATAGATATAAAGGAGATGATTATTTTAATAAAAATTCATCTCAAAACAATCAAAATTTAAAAACTTTTAATCAAACTTATTCTTATGGTTGCACACATTCAGGATGCGGCTGTATATTAGGCTGTTTAACTATTTCACTTATTTCATTCTTACTTTCATTACTAATTTTTTGGATTATATAAACATAAAAAGGGTGGGACTGAATTCATTTTGAATTCGAAGTCCCACCCTTTGGGCTAACTCGAGTTAATAAAGATTAAAATTAACGAATCATGGCTTACTTAAGTGACCTTAAAACTATTTTTAGGAATAGTCACAAGATGAACTTTCCAAAAATTTTTAAGTTATTTCTTATTAATCCTTTTTTGAGCTTTGAGAATTTTGATTGTTATTATTTTGTTTTTGTGTGTTCTGCCCCGAACTAGCATTTTGATTGCCACTATTTCCATTGTTTTGTGGTCTGGTTGACTGTGTTTGATTTGATTTATTTTGGGTACTTTGACGATTCTCTGATGACTGGTTAGATTTATTTTGTTGTGGCTTTTGTTGTGTTGACGATTGATCTTTTTCATTTGGGCTTTCTTTAGAATTTGAACTGTCTTGTCTAGTTTTTTTTCTTTCATCAGTTTTTGGTTCTTTTGCTCTCTTTTCTCCTGTTTGTGGATTTTGTCTCACCGGAGTTTGAGTTGTAGGTCTTTGTGGCGTTTGAACAGTTTGTTGCGTTTGTTGCGTTTGTTGCGTTTGTTGAGTTTGAGGAACTTGTTGCGTTTGTTGTGTATTATTCTTTTTTTCTTCCACCGATTTTTTATCTTTTTTTTCCTTTTTGTCTTTATCGTCTTTTTTCTTTTCTTGCTGTGTTGTTTTATCACTGAGTCGTTCGTTACCTTTTTTTGAACTATCGACAAATGAGTAAATACCAAATGCTAAACCTATTAATAATAGCAAAACTACAATCGCACTAATAAATTTGGAGATACCGCTCATATTGTTTACCTCTCTTTCATTCTTAAACACGAATTTATCTTAAAAACAATACTATTGAATCATTGTAAAAAATCAAATCTCAACTATTTTCAATAATTAAAAGTAGTATTTCCCTAAAATTTTTTCATAAGAACTTTTGGGAATAATTAAATAAAAAGTTTAATGAGATTATATAATAGTGATATTTGAGTTTAATCAATCAATACAACTTTATATTTAATTATCTCATACATGATAACATCATACTGATTGATTAACATCATTTTTAAATAACTTAATCAAATCTTAACACGAGTGTTCGTAAATTTACCTATTACATTTGCCTGTGCAAAATGATTCACAACATCATTTAAAAAAGTTTAAAATAAACAGTGTTATAAAGTGAAACCATTTCACAAGTATAAAAAGTAGAATTAGTTTTAACTTCATTTTTACTATTTTATAATTATTTAAAAAACATTTTATAGTTAGAACATAGATACTTTAATTTATTACCACTCTAACCTTTTATTTTACGGAATAAACAATATTAAAATTGTAATCTTTTATACAGTATTCACTATTAAATGGGTATATGTATTCTAGGATAGAAAAAAAGGATCCATACGTTGCTCGCACGGATCCACTACTAAAGGGAGTCAAAATTTACCTTCGTTAGTATATTATGGGGTATACTCATACTAATTAAGAGATGTTTAATTAATTATCGAAGGTACAATTTTATTATAACTAATCTGTTTTTATTTTAAATGCATATTAAAAAAAGTCTTTGACATCTTATTGGCTAAAAAATGTATAAAATATGAATAATAATAATAAGTATCAATAAGATGACAGCTTTTTATTTTCAGATGAGGTGAAACTATGAAACGCTATTTAATTACTGGTGGAACTGGCATGGTCGGTTCCCACTTGGTCAACGAAATTAAACAAACCGATGCACATATTACAATTTTAACCAGACAGGATAAAACTTCTAATCATCCCAAAATCACGTATATCAACTGGTCAAAAGAGGGTTGGCAACATCAAGTACCAGATATAGATATTGTTATTAATCTAGCTGGTGCAACGTTGAATAAACGTTGGACATCTTCCCACAAACAAGCGATGATGCTTAGTCGTATTCAATCAACGCAAACACTATTTGAACTTTTTGAAACACGTGAACACAAACCAGAAGTTTTATTTAACGCAAGTGCAATGGGCTACTACCCTCCAGATTTATTTACAAGTTATACGGAATTATATCGAACACTTCCATTTGATTTCTTATCAGAAATTGTATATCAATGGGAACGGTTTGCGAATAAATTTAAGCAATTCGGTACACGTGTCGTTTTAGGTCGATTCGGTCTTATTCTATCAGACGATGGTGGTGCTCTTGAAATGATGGAACTTCCGTATCGTTTATATGTTGGGGGAAAACTCGGCTCTGGAAGACAATGGTACTCTTGGATTCATATCGATGACTTAATTAGAGGTATTTTATTTACTATCAATCATGATAACGCTGAAGGTCCATTTAATTTAACTGCACCTATTCCTGAAAGACAAAACTTATTTGGTTATACTTTAGCACGTGCGATGCATAAACCACATGAAACGTGGGCACCTAAATTGATACTACGTGCAGTGCTAGGTCAGATGTCTACTGTCATATTAGATACACAAAAAGTACTTCCAAATAAATTACATGCACTAGGTTTTGAGTTTAAGTATAATAATTTAAGAAATGCTTTAGATGATTTAATTAAAGCTTAAGAATTACATCGTAAGAAGAAGGGATATAAAATGAAAGATACTCAGTTAACATATATATTATTAATCATTGCAAGTATTTTATTAATTGCTAATGGTATATTTGCATTTGAACGTACGTTATCAATGATATTAATGTCGATATTATTTATATTAGTTGGAATCATTTTATTATCAACAACATTGAATACCATGTACCAATCATCAAAACACTCAAAACGTTAAATTTCATCAGTTTAAAGTAACAATCATTTTATTAAACATAGATAAATGAAAATCTCTCGGTTTGAATAACACTTTTAATAAATGAAAAACGGTAATAATCCATTTTGTAAGGTATTTATCTTTTTTTAATTACATCGTTTTTTCTAAATCTATATTCATATATTATTTAAAATAAAAACCCTAGTAGACAAATGACAAAATATACATTGTCGTCTACTAGGGTTTTGTGTATTAATCAATAATCATACAACGTTTATTTTATTATTTTTCTGGTTCCATTACTTCATCAATTAATCCATATTCTTTAGCTTCTGCAGCTGTTAAGAAGTTGTCGCGATCAGTATCTTGTTGAATTTTTTCAATTGATTGACCTGTACGTTCTGATAAAATACGATTTAATTTTTCACGTGTTTTTAAAATATGATTTGCTGCAATTTCAATTTCAGTTGCTTGTCCTTGTGCACCACCTAATGGTTGGTGAATCATAACTTCAGCATTAGGTAGCGCAAATCGTTTACCTTTTGCACCTGCTGCTAACAAGAATGAACCCATAGACGCTGCCATACCAATACAGATTGTTTGAACGTCTGGTTTGATATGTTGGATAGTATCATAAATAGCAAATCCAGCAGTTACACTGCCACCTGGTGAATTAATATATAAATAAATATCCTTTTCAGAATCTTGCGCTTGCAAGAATAATAATTGTGACACAATAGAGTTAGCTACGTTATCATCAATTTGAGAACCTAGCATGATAATACGGTCTTTCAACAAACGTGAATATATATCATACGCACGTTCACCGCGGTTAGTTGTTTCAATAACTGTAGGAATTAAATTCATTTATTTTTCCTCCTTATAATAACTGTTAAAATTATTTTACCTTAAAAGTCAAAAATGGTCAAAGATTAAGCTTATTAATCAAAAATTCAATTTGACGCTTAACCTTTTCATTTGTAAACTAGAATTATCGTTTTCATTGTACCGTCATTATTGAACGACGTACAGAAATGTGATTATTTCAATATTTACCCCTCGTAGTGTAATGGATAACACATAAGATTCCGGTTCTTAAAATAGAGGTTCGATTCCTCTCGAGGGGGTTGCTGAATGATGAGGAGATTTTAATGTCTGAGCTTATTTGTAATCTCAGTCTTAAAATCTCATTTTTTATAATTCAATTTGTTCACCATTTCTTATTTTATCCGCTAATTCATTCAACTTTCTTAAACGGTGATTCATACCTGATTTAGATATAGGCCCTGTAGAAACCATCTCACCCAATTCTTTTAACGATATTTCTTGATGTTCTACTCTGAGCTTCGCTACTTCTCTTAAACGATCAGGTAAATTTTCAAGCCCAATTTCTTCATCAATTAATTGTATACTTTCAACCTGTTTCATTGCTGCGCTAACAGTTTTATTAAGATTTGCTGTTTCACAATTAACAAGACGATTAACCGAATTACGCATATCACGGACAATTCTTACATCTTCAAACTTTAACAATGCTTGATAGCCACCTATCAAACTAAGAAAGTCGGAAATTTTTTCAGCTTCTTTAAGATACGCAATACTCCCTTTTTTACGTTCCAAATGTTTCGCATTGAGTTCATAACTATTCATCAATTTAGTAAGACCTTCGGAATGATCTTCATATTGTGAAAAAATTTCAAGATGATATGAAGATGTTTCAGGATTATTTACAGAACCACCTGCTAAGAAAGCCCCTCTTAAATAACTTCTTTTCATTTCATCATCTTTAATCATATCCGGATCAATATCGTGAGTAAAAACTCCCTTTTTTAAAATTCCTAAATCATTTAGTATTTCTTTCGCTAACATCTTTGTTCGACATATATAAATATTGTTTTTTTTCAATTTCATCTTTTTTCTAACTAAAATTTCAACTTCAACATTAAATATACGTTTGATAAGAGAGTAAATTCGACGAGCTGTTGTCGCATTTTCTGTCTGTACATTAATTACAAACTGTTGATTTGATAGACTAAGTGCGCCATTCATGCGAATTAATGCACTGAGCTCTGCTTTAGCATTCGATTCGTCAACTTCTATGCGTGTTAGTTCATTTTTCATATCTGATGCAAAGCTCATTGAACACTCACCCTTCCTAACCCTTTTTTCTATTCTTATTTATAGTATCGCCAATGAGGTGTAAAGTTATTTTCTAATTCTAAACACACACTTAAGCTATCATATCATAACTACGAATTCGCTTATAATTATTTCTTTTTATCACTAGGAGTAAAGCGAATTGTACTTGTTAATTCTAAGGCAAGTTCATAAATCATTTTTGATAATACTTTTGTGTTATGTCTGACATAGTGTTCATTAGATATTTCAACTAAATTAGATGCCGTTAAAACTCTAATTCCACTATCTTTTAATTGTTCTTTATGTACTGCTACTGGTTTCGAATTCTTTTCTTCATATCGTTGTAAAACATCTTTACTATAGGATTCTGAGCTACATATGACAAAATCAATAAATGGTTCACCAACTTGTCGAGTAAGTGCATCAATATGCTCTTTGACATCATAATTATCAGTCTCGCCTGGTTGTGTCATAACATTAGATACATAAAGTTTTGGAGCAGATGTACGTAATAATGCTTCTGAAATACCTTTGACACATAAATTTGATATAACACTTGTATATAATGAACCTGGTCCTAAGACAATTAAATCTGCTTGTTCTAAAGCTTCTATCGCTTCATTCATTGGTTCAACATCACTTGGTTCTAAAAACACACGATCTATTTTTTTATGTGTTTTAGGTATATTAGTTTCTCCATGTACAATTTCACCGTCTTCCATCACCGCGTTGAGTTGCACACTTGCGTTTGTTGAAGGGATGACTTGGCCTTTAATATTTAAAACTTTGCTTAACTCTTTAATAGCGTGTCCAAAATCATTAGTAATGTTAGTCATTCCAGCAATAACTAAATTACCTAATGAATGCCCATCTACTTGATTTTCACCAAAACGGTACTGGAACAATTGAGTTAATATCGATTCTGAGTCACTTAAAGCAGCAATGACATTACGAATATCACCAGGCGCTGGAATATCCATGACATCTCTAATTTTCCCCGTGCTCCCACCATTGTCCGCTACAGTAACAATGGCAGTAATGTCTATTGGAAATTCTCTAAGGCCTCTAGCAAGGACAGAAAGTCCAGTGCCACCACCAATAAGTACTACATTCATTTGTTTCATTATCTCTCTCCACTTTCAATATGCGCATCTCTATGATGCACATAAACATTATATTCAAAAATCTCGTTAAGATATTCAGCTAAACGTTTAGCTAATGCGACTGATCGATGTTGTCCACCCGTACAACCTATAGCAATAACCAATTGCGATTTACCTTCTTTTTTGTAGCCAGGAATCATAAATTTTAATAAATCTGTTAATTTATCAAAAAATATTTGGGTTTCTTTCCACTTCATAACGTAATTGTACACTGGCTCATCTAAACCAGTAAATGGACGCAATTCCTCTACATAGTAGGGATTAGGTAGAAATCTGACATCAAAAACTAAATCAGCATCCATTTGTATACCATGCTTGAAACCGAAACTTGTCACGTTGATTGTAAATGTTTCAAAGTTTTCATCTAAATAAAACTTTGAAATGCGTTGCTTTAATTCTTTAGGTTTTAATTTTGTTGTATCAATCACGTAATTAGCGATACTTCGGATTTCTGATAGATGTTCACGTTCCTCATTTATTGCATCTATTAATGATCTTTGTCCTTGTTCATTTAGTGGGTGCGCTCTTCTTGATTCTTTATAACGTGAAATAATTTTTTCAGTTTTAGCTTCTAAAAACATAACATCTAAAATCACGTCATTACGACTTTTAATAATATCAATTTCTTTAACTAGAGATTTAAATAATTCCTTACCTCTTAAATCTATTGCAATTGCTACTTTTTGCAATGAAGGATTTCCTTGAGCCATCAATTCTACAAATTTAGGTAATAGTACAGGTGGTAAATTATCTACACAGAAAAATCCCATATCTTCGAGACTTTGAATCACCAATGATTTACCCGCTCCAGACATACCTGTAACAACTAACAATTCACTTTTACCCATATCTTTTTCGTTGCTTGTCATTTTCTTAAGTCACCGCCAATTATAATCTTCAATCAATATCATTATATTAAATTCATCTTATCACACTCAAATATGCAAAGTAACATACTTATATTGTAATTAAAAAAGCTAGAATCATTGATGACGATACTTTGACGCAAACAATGTTCTAGCTATGTGTAAAATGAGTTAAATTTTAATTATCTTTTAATTCTGTAATATAATCAGCTGCACTTTGAGCCGCAATACTACCGTCTCCTGTAGCAGTAACAATTTGACGTAACCCTTTATCACGAACGTCACCTGCAGCAAAAATACCTCGTACTTTAGTACTCATGTCATCTTGTGTGACAATGTATCCCGCGTCATTTGTAATACCAAGATTTTTAAATGGTGCTGTGAGTGGTTTCATTCCAATATAAATGAATACACCGTCGGCATCATAAGTCTGTTCAGCACCATCTTTAGTTGATTCAAGTGTAACTGAACCAACTTTACCATCTTTTTCATTAATTGTTTTAAGTGTATGACTCCAAATAAAGTCAACTTTATCATTTTTGAAGGCACGTTCTTGCAAGATGTTTTGTGCACGTAATTCATCTCTACGGTGAACAATCGTTACTTTATCTGCAAATTTAGTTAAGAAAGTACCTTCTTCTACCGCTGAATCTCCGCCGCCAATTACGAAAAGACGTTTATTTTTAAAGAATGCTCCATCACAAACCGCACAATAACTTACTCCACGTCCTCCTAATTCTTGTTCACCAGGAACGCCAATCTTTTTATACTCTGCTCCAGTTGAGATAATAACTGCATGTGCTGTTATCTCTTTATTCCCTAAATTGATAACTTTATAGTCGCCTTTATCTTCAACAGATTTAATATCGCCATATTGGTATTCCGCACCAAATTTTTTAGCATGTTCAAACATTTTAGTAGATAAGTCAGGACCTGTGATCATCTCAAATCCTGGAAAATTCTCTACTTCTTCAGTGTTTGCCATTTGACCGCCTGGCATACCGCGTTCAATCATGACAGTTTTTAAATTGGCACGAGATGCATATACTGCTGCTGTCATACCGGCAGGACCTGCACCGATTATTGCTACATCAAAATCTACTTCAGTCATTTTAAATGCCTCCTACTTATTAATCATTATGCGCATTATATATCATACTTTTCATTTCATAAATTTATATGCTCAATATAAATTCAATTGCTTTATTCAGTTTGTATCTAGAAACATTAAAATCGTCCATCAATTGCCTCTTGGTAAGTGGTTGGCTAGAACGACGATACGATAGGTAAACAAATGCAGCTACATATCTATCGACATCTACTAAATCTACATTTTCAGATATAATCATTTCTGCTTGATTAATCCAATCTGTAAATAAAGACGTGTTATATTTGAATTTCTTAAAATTATACAACCTTTGCATACCTCTGTGTATAAAATCTAATTTATTGAGTGTGAGTCCTTGTACCAAATATGTGAGATAAAGTTTCTCATAGTCATTCATTGATTCAAGAATTGACCAAATATCTTCAGTCATTAGTATTTCTTTTCCATTTAATTGATGAAGTAAAAAAATACCGTAAAGTCGATAATGATTATTATCATCTAGTAATAATGGTAACAATCGTGATTCAAATACCGTTTTACTTTCCTCAATTACCCAAGGTGCATAACCAACATCAACTTTAGAAATTTGAGTGAGCTTGTTCCACATCTCAATACTTTCGTCTTTATTTCCTAGGTAATAAAAATTGAAACTCAATGCATTATACATTTGAATAGAGACAAATTTACCTTTTTTATAAAGTGGATAAAGTAAATTTTGAGAAGCACGATACTGTTTTAAATAACTCAATACGATTCCTAATTTAAAGGTTTCGTCGTCATTTAGTGGTACTACTTTATTAAGTATTTTAAGATATTTTTGATATTTTTCTGTTTCTTTTTTATTATAAAGTAATAATGTGTAGTGACAAAGTGCATGCACGTCTGAATTATCTTCCTTTAAAAGTTCTTCAAACATTGCTTTGGCGCTATCATACTCACCTAGATACAAATAACACATTGCAAGTAAATTCCTAATCACCCTATGCTGTTGTATCTCGTAAGATTGATTCAAAATATATGTTCGGGCTTCTTCTAACCTACCTTGCGAAAAGAGAAATTGAAATAAAAGTTGTGTTGAAAACAATTGTGCTTCTAATTCAATTTTTTGTTCATTTGTATACGCGACTTCGAATGTTTTTTCAAGCATTTCTCTAAAATCTTTATCCTCTGACAATATTACATAATTAATACCAAACAAGAATGCCTTGTTTGGCTCGTTTAATTCTATATTTAATTGACTTAGTTCATAGAAACTTTCTGCTACATGAAAGTCTTTAACAATATTCTCATAAAATAGACGTTCTGCTTTTTTGCCGATATTTAATTTAACTAAACATTGAGCATAGTGTTGTTGAATATCAAAATCCTTAGGTGACAACTCAAGCACTTTTTCATAATATTCTGCCGCCTTCTTGTAGTCCTGTTGTCGCCACTTTTGGGTAGCCATTTTACGATAAAAAGCCTCATCAAAAATCATTGGAATGATGTTATTTTCTTTTTGTGCCATTCATTGTCACCTCCTGAATCTAATTGTATTTGCATAGGATTACCAAATGCAAAACTGTAATCGGGAACATCTTTAGACACAACCGTACCCGCACCAATTTTAACATGATTTCCTATGGTTATTCCTGGTAATATTGTCGTATTTGCACCTATTAAAGTGTAATCGCCTATAATGACTTTTCCTACTCTCCACTCATCAACAAGTACTTCGTGAGTTAATATTGTTGTATTATAACCAATGACTGTATTCTTGCCAACCGAAATGTATTCTGGATAAAACAAATCAGGCAACACTTTATATGCAAATGAAGTATGATTCCCGACATCCATTTTTAAAAGCTTTTTATATATTTTATTTTTAAGTTTCATACTAGGAACAAATCTTGCAATTTCTATAATCAACGTTTGCTTTAGCACTTTTACGAATTTAATTTTTCTATATATATGCCATAAAGGATTCACTTGATGATGCTTCTCTTTACTTAATCTTCTCAAAATAATCACTTAGCCTTTTTAATCGGCCATGTTAATGGTCCTGAATTTTCATATTTTATTGGTTGGTATTTAACTCTTCTATAAATTACGAATATCACACTAATCAAAATAAGCACGACAGAAACAAGTTGCGCGACACGTATATGACTCGTAAGCATCAAACTATCGGTTCTCATCGCCTCAACGAAAAAGCGCCCTACAGAATACCAAATAAGATAACCAAAGAATGTCTCTCCAAGTTTTAGACGTTTCCTTAAAGTAATTAAAATGACAAAACCTATTACATCCCAAATAGACTCATATAGAAACGTCGGGTGGTAATATTGGCCTTCAATATACATATTTCTAATAATAAAGTCTGGCAAATGTAAATGTTCTAGAAAAGCTCTAGATACTGGACCTCCATGCGCTTCATGATTCATAAAGTTTCCCCAGCGTCCTATCCCTTGAGCTAAAATAATACTTGGTGCCACAATATCTCCTATTTGAAACGGATGTAGATTTTTGATTTTACAAACAATAATCCCAGAGATAAGTCCACCAATTAAGCCACCATGTATGGCAATACCACCATGCCAAATTTTTGGTATCTCACTCAAGTGATTCATGTAATATGGCCATTGAAATGTAACAAAGTATATTCTCGCAACTATGAATCCAACAATCGCGCTATAAAATATAATATCGATTAAGGTGTCTTTATGTAATCCAACCTGTTTCAATGCTGCTTGTGCAATGAAGTATCCAAGTAAGATACCACAAGCAATAATAATTCCATACCATCGAACTTGGATTGGTCCCAAGCTAAAGGCAACAGGATCGATATATCCTAATGTTATATTCATGTGTGTTACTCCTCACTTTTATGACTATTTCGAACGATTTCTTCATTAAGTCTCTCATTAAATTCAACTGCTGTATTAATACCCATGATATTAAGACGATAATTCATAGCAGCTACTTCAATAATTACTGCTACATTACGCCCTGGTCTAACTGGTATCGTTTTTTTAGTGATTTCCGTATCAAGAATTTTCAATGTTTCTTCATTAAGACCTACACGATCGTATAATTTATTCTTATTCCAATTTTCTAAATTAATATTTAATCGAATTTGTTTTTCAGTTAATATTGATCCTGCTCCAAACAAAGTCATAACATTAATGATTCCGAGACCACGAATCTCTAGCAAATGTTCGATAAGTTTAGGCGGTTTCCCTACAAGTTCATCCTTAGTAATTTCTTTGATTTCTACATTATCATCAGCCACTAATCTATGGCCTCGTTTGACTAATTCTAATGCAGTTTCACTTTTCCCAATGCCAGAATCTCCTGTAATTAGTACACCTACACCGTAAACATCAACAAGTACACCGTGCAAAGAAGTAGTTTTCGCGAGTTCATGTTCGAGAAATGTCGTTAACCTACTCATTAAACTCGTTGTGGCATCTTTCGCAACAATAATTGGTGTATGCGTTTCTTGAGATGCTTGTATAAGTTCTTCGGGTGGTTCTAACCCACGTGTAACAATAATCGCTGGAGTTTCAGGTCGGCATAATTTTCTCATTCTTCCTTTCTTCTCTTCATCTGGAAGTAAATTATAAAATGATAACTCCGTTGTCCCTAATAATTGAATACGGTCTGAAGCATAATGTGAAAAATATCCAGCCATTTCTAAACCTGGACGTGAAATATCTGTGTTTTTAATTGGTCTATCTAAACCTTCTTCACCAGTAAGTAATTCTAAATTTAACGTATTAACTAATCTATCTGTTGTTAACATGCATTCACCTCAAATTTCATAAGCCATTCGTATCTTCCTTTTCTATTATCATATCAAAAATCAACACATGTTTTATATTAAAATGATGATTTAAAATTTTAAAAGTTTCTTAAATCATTACTGTTTTAAGACAAACTAGATTTTATCTCCATTTTACAATCGAGTAGTTGACTGATTGAGTTAAAAAATATACCTTAAATAATAATCTAAATCGAATTTCAAATGACTATTTGATGATTTATGCTCAAATTAATGAAATTAATTTAATATAAAAAGCTCTAAGATTCTTTGTGTAAAAGTCATCTTAAAGCTTTTTAAGTTAATCTATCATTTTATTACTAGTCATACACCTTACTATTCAACGCTGTCTCTCTCTAATACTGGTTTTAAGTATTGACCAGTGTAAGACCCTTTATTTTGAGCAATCTCTTCAGGTGTACCAGTTGCGATGATTGTTCCTCCACCTTCACCGCCTTCTGGACCTAAATCAATAATATGATCAGCCGTTTTAATAACATCAAGATTGTGTTCGATAATAACGACCGTATCACCATTTTCCACTATACGATTCAATACCTTTAATAAACGACTTATATCGTCGACATGTAATCCTGTAGTTGGTTCATCAAGAATATAAATAGAACGCCCCGTTGAACGTTTGTGCAATTCTGATGCGAGTTTTACACGTTGCGCTTCGCCACCAGATAATGTAGTAGCTTGTTGACCTAAAGTAATGTACCCCAACCCAACGTCTACAAGTGTTTGTAATTTACGTTTAATCTTAGGAATATTTTCAAAGAAATGCGTAGCTTCTTCAACAGTCATTTCTAACACATCCGCAATATTTTTACCTTTGTATGTTACCTCTAAAGTCTCACGATTATAACGTTTACCATCACACACTTCACAAGGTACATAGACATCTGGTAAAAAATGCATTTCAATTTTTATAATTCCATCACCTTTACAAGCTTCACATCGTCCACCTTTGACATTAAAACTAAATCTACCTTTTTGATAACCTCGTATTTTAGCTTCATTCGTTTGTGCAAAGACATCTCTTATGTCATCAAAGACACCAGTGTATGTGGCTGGGTTAGATCGTGGTGTTCTACCTATTGGCGATTGATCAATATCAATGATTTTATCTAATTGATCAATTCCTTTAATTTCATCAAAATTCCCAGGTTTCACTTTAGATTTATTAATTTTTTGAGCTAATGCTTTATATAAAATTTCATTGACGAGTGAACTTTTACCAGAACCTGACACACCTGTAACAACAGTTAAGACAGATAGTGGGAAGTCTACATTTACATTTTTCAAATTATTACTTTTAGCACCTTTAATTTGAATCTTTCTATCGGTGATTTCTCGTCTGTATTCAGGGACTTCAATTCGTTTTTTTCCACTTAAATATTGACCAGTTAAGGATTTTTTATCTTTCATTACTTTATTAGGGGTACCACTTGAGACAACCTCTCCACCGTGGTTACCAGCTCCCGGGCCCACATCAACTAAATAATCAGCTGCTCTCATAGTATCATCGTCATGTTCAACGACAATGAGTGTATTACCTAAATCACGCATTTCTTTTAAAGTATTAATTAATCTATCATTATCTCTTTGATGTAATCCAATAGAAGGTTCATCTAAAACATATAGTACTCCGGTTAATCGTGAACCAATTTGTGTTGCTAAACGAATACGTTGTGCTTCCCCTCCAGATAAAGTCCCTGATGAGCGATCTAAAGTCAAATATTCCAAACCAACATTATTTAAAAATGATAATCTTGAAATAATCTCTTTTAAAATTTGATCTGCAATCGATTTATCTTGGTCGCTTAATTTTAAGTTTTCGAAATAATAAAGCGCGTTTTTTATTGAATATTCAACGACTTCACCTATATTATAGTCGCCTACGTATACAGATAACGCTTCTTTGCTTAAGCGTTTGCCATGACAAGTTTCACACGGTAACTCTGTCATATATTTACTCATCATTTCGCGTGTATATTCAGAGGGGGATTCATGGTAACGACGGTCAATGTTAGGTACCACACCTTCAAAAACCATTTTACGTTTACGAGTACCACCATTTCGTTGCGTGAAAGTAAATTCAATTTCTTTTTCTCCAGAACCATTCATAAGTATGTTTTTTTGTCTATCAGTCAATTTTTTATATGGCTTATCCATATTAATTTTGTAGACTTCACATACACGTTTTAATAAAGTTGGATAAAAATCCGAACTTGTTGGTTCCCATGGTTCAATTGCACCTTCATTTAAAGTTTTATTTTTATCAGGAATGACTAAATCTAGGTCTACTTTTAGTTTTTGACCTAAACCATCACAAGTTGGACACGCACCAAACGGACTATTGAAACTAAACATTCTAGGTTCTAATTCACCAATAGAGAAACCACATATAGGACATGCGTGGTTCTCAGAGAATTTAAGTTCTTCTCCATTAATAACGTCAACTGTTAAATTACCTTCAGCAAGTTCAAGTGCTGTCTCAATAGAGTCCGCTAAACGCGTCTCAATGCCGTCTTTAACTACAAGTCTATCAACAACAACTTCAATTGTGTGATTTTTATTTTTATCCAATTGAGGCACTTCATTTACATCGACGATTTCATCATCAACACGTAAACGCACATATCCTTTCTTACCTATATCTTCAATTAATTTTTCATGACTTCCTTTTCTATGTGATATAACTGGAGCAAGTAATTGAATTTTTGTACGTTCTTCCAATTCTAAAATACGATCAACCATTTGTTGAACAGTTTGTGATTCAATTTCTATACCGTGATAAGGACAGTACGGTTTACCGACACGCGCATATAATAATCGAATATAATCATAGATTTCAGTCACAGTGGCAACGGTAGAACGTGGGTTTTTACTTGTCGTCTTCTGATCAATAGATATTGCTGGTGACAAACCTTCAATGGTATCTACATCAGGTTTGTCCATTTGTCCTAAAAATTGTCGCGCATATGCACTTAACGATTCCACATAACGTCGTTGACCTTCAGCATAAATAGTATCGAACGCTAACGAAGACTTACCTGAACCTGAAAGTCCAGTCATGACAATCAACTTGTTTTTAGGTAATTCAATATCTACTCCTTTTAAATTATGTGCTCGTGCACCTTTTACTACAATTGACGGTCCTTTCATTTAATCGTCACCCTTCTGCTTTTAATTCAAATAACATATCTCTTAACTCTGTTGCTTTTTCGAAATCTAAATCTTTGGCTGCTTTTTTCATTTCTTTTTCTATATTTTCTATTGTTTTTTGACGTTCTTTCTTTGTCATTTTCTTAGGTAATTCAGTTTGTTGTTGTTGATTTGTCTCATCGCTCTCCACAGTAGCACTAATGACGTCGTGAATCTTTTTGTTAATTGTTTTCGGCGTGATGCCATGTTCTTTGTTATGAGCAATTTGTATTTCTCTACGTCTTTGTGTTTCATCTATTGCATATTGCATAGAATCTGTAATTTTATCCGCATACATAATGACTTCTCCTTTGTCATTACGTGCTGCTCGCCCAATAGTTTGAATAAGAGATCTATCAGAACGTAAGAAGCCTTCCTTATCTGCATCTAAAATTACAACTAAAGATACTTCAGGTATATCTATACCCTCTCTCAGCAGATTGATCCCAACTATTGCGTCGTAAGTACCCATACGTAAGTCTCGAATAATTTCTATTCGTTCTAATGTTTTAATTTCTGAGTGTAAATAATTAACTTTAATCCCCGCTTCTTTCATATATGTAGTTAAATCTTCACTCATTTTTTTAGTAAGTGTTGTCACAAGTACACGTTCATCTTTGTCAACGCGATCTTGGATTTCACTTAAAAGATCATCGATTTGATTCTCAGTTGGACGCACATCAATTTTAGGATCAAGTAAACCAGTAGGTCGTATAATTTGTTCAACCATTTCATCTGTATGTTCTAACTCATATGGGCCTGGTGTAGCTGAAACATAAACAAGTTGTTTTGTTTTTTCTTCAAATTCTTCAAATTTTAATGGTCGGTTATCCAACGCACTTGGCAAACGAAATCCATGGTCTATTAATACTTGTTTACGAGCTCTATCCCCATTGTACATACCACGAATTTGAGGTAACGTAACGTGAGACTCATCAATCATGACAAGCCAATCATCTCCAAAATAATCAAGCAATGTATATGGTGTTGAACCTAATGGTCTTAAAGTTAAGTGAACAGAATAATTTTCAATACCTGAACAAAAGCCCATTTCTCTCATCATTTCTAAATCGTAGTTAGTACGTTGTTCTAACCTTTGAGCTTCTAATAATTTATTCTCATCACGTAATTCTTTTAGTCTCTCTTCTAATTCTTTTTCTATACGTTCAATAGCTACTTTCATTTTCTCTTCACGAGTAACGAAGTGTGAAGCAGGGAAAATTGTAAAATGTTCACGTTCTCGAATTACTTCACCAGTTAAATAGTTAACTTCTCTGATGCGATCAATTTCATCTCCAAAAAATTCTACGCGAATACACATTTCTTCTCTAGAAGCTGGGAATATTTCAACAACATCTCCACGCACTCTAAATGTACCACGTTGAAAATCTATGTCATTACGTGAGTATTGTACATCAACTAACTTTCTCAACAATTCGCTTCGTTCCATCTCCATACCAACACGTACACTAACAACCAAATTTTTATATTCTTCCGGATTACCTAAACCATAGATACAACTAACACTTGCGATAATAATGACATCATCACGTTCAAATAAAGAACTTGTAGCAGAATGTCGTAGTTGGTCAATTTCATCGTTAATGGAGGCGTCTTTTTCAATAAAAGTATCTGTTGAAGGCACGTATGCTTCAGGTTGATAGTAGTCGTAATAACTAACGAAATATTCAACTCTATTTTCTGGGAAAAATTCTTTAAATTCACTATATAGTTGACCTGCTAATGTCTTGTTATGTGCAATAATAAGTGTAGGTTTACCAACCTCTTTAATTACGTTACTCATAGTAAAAGTTTTACCTGTCCCAGTTGCACCTAATAAGGTTTGATGACGTTTCCTTTCATTTACGCCATCCACAATTTTTTGTATCGCTTGTGGCTGATCACCTTGTGGCTCAAATTCAGACTTTAACTTAAATGGAACATGTTCTACCATTCCAAAATACGCCTCCTAATATTGTTATCATTTATAAAGATTTTACACATCTCAAATCAATTACTTTTTCATGAATATCATTTTCTATTTTAACAAATTCTATAAGAACAATACAAACATTTGTTCGCTTGTGAAATATAACATTTATAATGCTTATTCTAAAACAAGAGCTCTAAGATGATTTCTTATGTAAGAAATTGTCTTAGAGCTTTATTTATCAGTAATGTATGATGTGCGATGTTTTTCTTAAACGTACAATCAAATACATATTATATACACACTGTACTTTAAAATCTTTCGCTTTTATATTCACAATGTATCAATTATTATGTTCTAGCTATTAAAATATTTACTATTTAATATTTAGTTATTAATGTTTACACCATGGATTACTTAATATTCAAAATACTATAAACATCAATTTAAAGTAAAAAATGAGCAATAATGATGATTCAACAATTTTAAAATAAAATTATAATCACTATTATTACAGTTTAATGTAATAATAAATCAAAAAAACAAATACTTCAAAATTTTTGTTTGAACAAACGCATTCTTAAGAATCATTTTGGTTCTTATGAAATTCAAGTTGATCAATTATTAAATAACCAGCTAATAAACTTGTCACATCTATAAAAATAATCCATTCGTTGTGAAAGAATCCTTTATAAACTGATGCCCCTATTATTACCAGTGTGACTAATGTACCAATCCATTTACTTCTAGTCACCACACTAAACAGCACAACTAATATACAAGGAAAGAAGGCCGCACAAACATACCAAATCATTATCGTCACCCATTTCTTCTGTTTAGAATTGACATTGTTGTTTCACGTAATTCAGTTCGAGGAATAAAGTTTTCTGTGAGCATTTCAGGTATAACATTTTCAATAAAATCTTTTACAGATTCTAAGTGATCAAATTGTATAATAGTTTCTAAACTCATTTCATATATTTCAAAAAATAGTGGCTCAGGATTACGTTTTTGTATTTCTCCAAATGTTTCATACAATAAATCAATTTTATCAGCAACAGATAGAATTTGACCTTCTAGAGAATCATCTTTACCTTCTTGTAAACGTTCACGATACACGTGCTGATATTGTGTTGGTATCTCCTCTTTGATAAACGTATCGACCATTTCTTCTTCAACTTGGGAGAATAAATGTTTTAATTCCTTACTTGCGTATTTTACCGGTGTTTTGATATCACCTGTAAACACTTCAGCAAAGTCGTGGTTGAGTGACTTTTCATAAAGACTCTTCCAATCGATTTTATTTCCATGATATTCTTCGACAGTAGCCATATATTGCGCAATTTTAGTTACTTTAAAAGAATGAGCTGCGACATTGTGTTCAAAATATTTAAATTTACCTGGTAATCTTATTAATTTTTCTAAATCTGATAGTCTTTTAAAATATTGATGCATTCCCATAATAAGACACCTCCTTAATATTAAAATTAGTCTATATTCTTATTGTTATTATATCAATCAATATTATTATTGAAAGTAAATTATCATGTAAATCATTTCTATTTTATTACAAAAGAAAAAGTAGAATAATGAATTCATTTTGAACTCACTATTCTACTCTAATACGTAATTTATGGGTAAAACATGTTGATATATATGGAGGTGTTGTTCAACCAACATGATTTTCAATTTAATTGTCTAGAACGTTTATATAACATAAGAGACAATTATACGCGCAGTTCATTCACACTTTGAATATAAATAGCCATTTAGTGAATGTAATTATATGAATTAGGGTTGCTAATAGTTCTGTAAGATTTTACGTTAACGCCACCATTCCAGTTCATTTCCGAAACAGTTACAGAACCATTAGAATTGATTGATTCAACAACGCCAACATGTCCATAAGCACCAGCCCCATTTTGACCCGGACCACTTTGGAATACAGCACCAACCTCAGGTGTGTGATCTACATTAAAGCCAGCCTGATTAGCTGAATATGCCCAGTTACTAGCGTTGCCCCATAGACTTCCAATTGGTTTCCCTAGCTCAGCTCGACGATCGAATGCATAATAAGTACATTGACCAGTAGTGTATAAATTACCTGAGTTAGATACACTTCTTAGACCATCATAGGCGTTTGACACAGAGTATGTATCAGTTGATTCACTATCATAATTATCATAAGTAGTGTTGGATGTATCAGTTGATACATTATTATATCCTACTGGAATGTAGTTAGTTTCATAATTTACGAATGTGTTTGTGTTATTAAATTGTTCAAATGCAGTTTCAGATACTACAATTTCATCTCCCGGAAAAATAAGAGGTTCTACACCAGGATTTAATGCATAAAGCTCTTCTAAAGAAAGATTATGTTCTAAAGCAATTTTATATAAACTATCTCCAGGTTTTACAATGTAAATACCTAAGTTTGATTGATTTGTAATTACATCACCCGTTGCATATGTGTCTAGTTGCGACGTCTCAGATTCTTGTGCGTTAGCTGCAGTGTTGATTGCAATAAAAGCTGCAATCGAACTTAACGTTACAGTTAGCGTTTTTTTCATCTAGTTGTCATTCCTTTGCTAGTTGATTATTAATTCACAAATTTAATATAGCACAATCAAATGAAGCTAAGGGTATTGTTATATTGATGTAATATAATAGTTAACAAGTGTATTTTTACATCTAGAGGTGATTATCTACTCCACTAGTTCCTAACCTTATGATGTACAGGTCAAATTAAAGTCATTCTCGTATAAGATTGAATTTACTACGGTAACATTAGAAAATGCAGACTACATATAAAGTAAATATAACTTTAAAAATTAACTCCCTATTCTGTCTGCTTAATGAAAAATACGCATAATCATTGATAAATCAAATAATGATTATGCGTATATCAATTATACGTCTCGACTATCCATTTCTTTTCTTAAATAAGCTTCTATGAATGGGCCTATTTCTCCATCCATAACAGCGTCTACTTTACCAGTTTCTTCATTCGTACGATGATCTTTAATCATTGAATATGGATGAAAGACGTAAGAACGAATCTGACTTCCCCATCCAATGTCTTTTTGTTCGCCTCGAATTTCAGCCATTTCTTGCTCTTGCTCTTCTAACTTTAATTGATAAAGTTTGGACTTCAACATTTTCATTGCAGCTTCTCTATTTTTTATTTGAGATCGTTCATTTTGGTTGTTGACTACAATACCTGTAGGGTGATGTGTAATTCTAATTGCAGACTCAGTTTTGTTAATATGTTGTCCACCAGCGCCTGAAGCTCTAAAAGTATCCACTGTGATATCATCTGGGTTAATCTCGATTTCAATTTCATCATTATTAAAATCAGGAATAACATCACATGATGCAAAAGAAGTATGGCGTCTACCAGATGAATCGAAAGGTGAAATTCTAACTAAACGATGAACACCTTTTTCTGCCTTTAAATAACCATAAGCATTATGTCCTTTAATAAGTAATGTGACACTTTTAACGCCTGCTTCATCTCCTGGAAGATAATCAACCGTTTCAACTTTAAAGCCATTTTGTTCACAGTAACGTTGATACATCCTAAGAAGCATACTTACCCAATCTTGTGATTCTGTACCGCCAGCACCGGGATGAAGCTCTAATATAGCATTATTTGCATCATGTGGTCCGTCGAGGAGTAATTGTAACTCATATTGATCAATTTGTTCTTCAAATTGCTGAACTTCCTCTTCTAATTCTATCTTCATATCCTCATCATATTCTTCTTGTAATAACTCTCTCGTCGCACTCATATCATCGACAGCATTTGTCAGTTGATAATACCCATTTACTATAGATTTTAGTGCATTGTTCTTATCAATGATATCTTGTGCTTTAGTTTGATCATTCCAAAAATCAGGATCAGTCATCATTTCTTCATACTCTTGTATGTTCGTCTCTTTATTTTCTAAGTCAAAGAGACCCCCTAATTTGATTTAAGTGATTTTGATATTCTTCTAAATTTCTTTTAATCTCAGATAGTTCCATTCATCTTCTCTCCTATTTAATCATTCTATGTCATAATATTTATATCATACAGTATATGCCTATTTTTTAAAAATAAACGGCCATTCCATCGCTATATCATATTACTAAGCATTTAACTTACAAGCGATGTAAATAAAGGCTGAGTCATTCATAATTTGATATGCCTCAGCCTTTATATTTAAACTATTTTATTGATTACGCTTTCCCATGACAATTTTTATATTTTTTACCACTACCACATGGGCATGGATCATTTCTACCTACCTGATCACCTTTTACAATCGGTTGGGGCTTTGCTTTTTCTTTGCCATCTTCAGCAGTTACATGTTTTGCTTCACCAAAGCTTTTAGATTTTTCACGTTCTACATCATCTTCAAACTGAACCACTGATTTCAAGATATACTTACATGTATCTTCCTCGATATTTTGCATCATGATATCAAATAATTCATGACCTTCATTTTGATAATCACGAAGTGGATTTTGTTGTGCATATGAACGTAAATGAATACCTTGACGCAATTGATCCATCGTATCAATATGATCAGTCCAATGTGTATCAATTGAACGTAATAAAATCATCCGCTCAAATTCACTCATTTGGTCTCCTAATGTTTCTTGTTGCTGTGCATATGCTTTTTCAATTTTAGACCATACAATTTCAAAAATATCTTCTGAATCTTTACCTTTAATTTCTGTATCTTGAAGATCTCCTTCTTGCAAGAACACATCATTAACGTAATTGATAAATGGCGTGTAGTCAGGATTATCGTCTTCTTCATTAATAAAATGATTAATCGCACGTTGCAATGTAGAACGTAACATCGCGTTAACGACTTGAGAACTTTCTTCACTATCAATGATTTCATTACGCTCATTATAAATAATTTCACGTTGCTTACGTAAAACTTCATCGTATTCTAGAATACGTTTACGCGCGTCAAAGTTATTACCTTCTACTCGTTTTTGAGCTGATTCTACAGCTCGAGATACCATTTTCGACTCGATTGGCGTTGAATCATCCATTCCTAAACGGTTCATCATTTTCTGTAAGCGTTCTGAACCAAAACGTACCATTAATTCATCTTGTAAAGATAGGTAAAAACGACTATCTCCTCTATCACCTTGGCGTCCTGAACGTCCACGTAATTGATCATCAATACGTCTTGATTCATGACGCTCAGTACCAATAACAGCAAGTCCACCTAACTCTTCAACACCATCACCAAGTTTAATATCTGTTCCACGTCCAGCCATATTTGTGGCAATTGTAACTGCACCTTTTTGCCCCGCGTTTGAAACGATTTCAGCTTCGCGTTCATGATTTTTAGCGTTTAATACGTCATGTCTGACACCACGTTTTTTTAGTAAATTTGAAATATATTCAGAAGTCTCAACAGCAACAGTACCTAGTAAGACGGGTTGTCCTTTTTTATGTTTTTCTACAACATCTTCAACTACCGCATCAAACTTTCCTTTTTGACTAATATAAATTAAGTCTGAATTATCTTTACGTTGAACAGGTTTGTTTGTTGGAATTTGGGTAACTGTCATATTATAGATATTACGAAATTCTTCCTCTTCGGTTTTCGCTGTACCAGTCATCCCCGCTAACTTATTATACATTCTGAAATAGTTTTGGAAAGTAATGGATGCCATCGTTTTAGACTCATTTTGAATTGCTACACCTTCTTTAGCCTCAATTGCTTGGTGTAAACCTTCAGAAAAACGACGTCCAGGCATTGTACGTCCAGTAAATTGGTCAACAATTAATACTTCACCGTCAACGACCATGTAATCAACATCGCGTTGCAAAGTAACATGAGCTCTTAAAGCTGTATTAATATGACTAATCACTTCCACATTTTGAACATCATAAAGATTATCTACTTTGAACATACGTTCAGCTTTATCTGCACCTTGTTCTGTAAGATGTACAGCTTTGGTTTTTTCATCATAATTATAATCATCTTCCGCTTTAAGCATTTTTGCAAAAACATTTGCTTGAGTATATAAAGAAGTAGATTTTTCCGCTTCACCAGAAATAATTAAAGGTGTTCTTGCTTCGTCGATCAATATGGAATCGACCTCATCAATAATTGCAAAATGTAGAGGACGCATTACTCTCTCTTCAGCATAGTTCACCATATTATCTCTAAGATAATCAAACCCAAGTTCATTATTCGTACTATAAGTGATATCTTGTGCGTAAGCCTCACGTTTTTCTTCAGTTGACTTACTATTTAAGTTCAAACCTACAGTTAAGCCAAGATAGTTATATAGTTCAGCCATTTCTTCACTTTGTGAACTTGATAGATATTCATTGACTGTAATAACATGTACACCTCTACCAGCTAAAGCATTCAAATACGTCGGCATGGTTGCAGTCAATGTTTTCCCTTCACCTGTTCTCATTTCTGCAATATCACCTTTATGTATAGCAATACCACCCATTACTTGTACTTTATAAGGAATCATATTAAATACTCTCTTTGACCCCTCACGTACAAGTGCATAAGCTTCAGGTAAAATTTTATCTAAATAATCATTTTGTTTTTTTACATCTTCAATTTCTGCTAACTCTTTTTGAAAAGATTTTGTTTTTTCACGTATTTCTTCATCGGTTAATATCGCAGTATCTTCCTCTAAAGCAAGTACTTTATCTGCTAACTTACCTAATCTTTTAATTTCTTTTTTATTGCCGTCAACAATTTTCGATAAAAATCCCATTGCACGCGTCGCTCCTTTAACTAAAAACTGTTTGGCTTACAACAATTTATCTTATCATTTATATCGCTAAATTTATACTTATATACTCATGAAGTAATGCGTGTTAACTCAATTTTTCACAACACTTCACTTTGATTCGACTGGCAACAGCCTTTTTCTATAGACAATCATTTATATTATAAAATGTATATAAACATTTCAATTAACAATAATTTTATTTTAACACGTTGCAATCATTTTTTTCTCGCAATCAAACACGTTTTTAAAAAATAACGCAACGCGATACCTTTAACTAATATAGAAATTTAAAATCAAAGTTTAAATATAAATCGTCAAATCACACTAGCATATTTGTAAGCATACTGTCTATTAAATACTCATTTAATTGGTTAATTCAAAATTTAAGCAAACAAAATAAGCTGAGACACTTATTAAGAATACGAACTCCAAAGCTTGATTAATGTCATATCTACTTTGAAGTGAACATATCAAAACAATGCCCCAGCCTATGTTTATTAAGTTCTATTTTGTAGTCAAGCAAACTAAGAATACATATGTGTATTAGTAACCCTGATTCTATTAATCATTATTACCTTATTCAATAAACTGATAAGAATTCTTAATTCAACTTCGGCAATATTATAGTCTATAATATACAAGTCAATTTATTCAGTTGTTTCAATCAGACCGTATTTGCCATCTTTTCGTCTATAAACAATGCTTGTGCCATCAGTTTCTCTATCGGTAAAAATAAAGAAATCATGTCCCAATAAATTCATTTGCAATACTGCTTCTTCAGAATCCATTGGTTTTAAGCTGAATTGTTTAGAACGAATAATTTCAATATCATTTTCACTTTCTATATCATCTGCATGATTGTTTGTTGTAGACTCTTGTACTTCAGCAACAAAGATATCTTGATCTCCACGATCTCTATGTTTACGATTTACACGAGTTTTGTATTTACGTACTTGTCTTTCCAATTTGTTAGTAATTAAATCAATGCCTGCATATAAATCATCATGTCTTTCTTCAGCTCTAAGAGTGACATCTTTTAAAGGAATTGTAACTTCAATTTTAGTTGTAGAATTAGAATAAGTTTTAACTCTAACATGTGCTACAGCATTTGGCACATTGTTAAAGTATCTTTCTAATTTACCTACTTTCTCCTCAATATAGTTGCGAATTGCATCTGTGATAGTGAGGTTATCTCCATGAATTTCAAATCTAATCATAGTAATCTCTCCTTAAACCTCTATATTGATACTTCTTACCTATATTTTACCATGTTTATGTTATCGTGCAAACGCAAACACTTTGAATTTTCTGACTTTTTTATCGTACAATTTACACCCTGCGTGATGAATAGTTAACCCTGTTGTATAAATATCATCTATGAGTAGTATTACTTTCCCTTCGATATTTATCTCTTCATCTTTTATATAAAATGGATTAGGGGCTTTTGAACGTTCAATCTTTCCTAACTTTGACTGCTTAGGACGTATATGTGTACCTAATACATCTTGATATGAGATGCCCATTTTATCTAAGACAGTGGTCACAGGATTAAATGTACGTTCAATGTCGCGTTCAATTGGAGAAGGAATGGGAACTATATAATCATATTGCGTTTGAGGTAAAACTAATTTTCTCGCCAATACTTCTGCCAAATAGAAGTCTCGCTTAATCTTATACTGGTGTATGATTTCTTTCATCATACCATCATAACTATAATCACAAAACAATTGTTCCATTAAATAAAATGTTTTACTTAAGAATTGACAGTCATGACATTCGCCATCAGTAGAAATTTTGTTGTTAAGGCACTTAGGACACCTACCATCTTTATGAATTTTGGAGTTAAGCCATAATGTTTCACATCGTTCACAAAATATCTGAGGTGGTTTAAATAAGTTATAAATATGAATGGTCTCATGAATAGGTTGATTGCACTGGATACATTTACGCATCAATCCATCCCCTTTTAATTGCTAAACGATTCATTGAAATAATGTTTCTTTTAGCTAAAATCATCGATAATGTAACACCTTCATGAAGAAATAAAACTAAGCCACTTGGAGACTGCTGTTTACGTCCTACGCGACCAGCAATTTGAATTAAAGCCTCTTGTTGAAAACTTCCAGCATCAACTACAACGACATCTAAGTGTGTCATTGTAAATCCTCTTTCTAAAATAGTTGTAGTGAATACAATTTTGTGTTGTCCTCGTCTTAAAGCTTCAATTTTTTCAAATCGTAAATCATCTTCACTGTGAACGCAAATCAAATCAGGGATGTCCATTTTATACTGTTGATACATTTTATTCATAATTTCTATATTATTAATAAAGACCAAAGTAAAACGTTGTTGGTTAATTTGATATCTAAATATATTAAGTAATAAATTTTGTTTTCGTGTTGATTTTAATTTGAAATATTTGAACTTAGGAATAGGAAGGGGGGATCGGTGAAAACGGGCTGGTAACTTAATTATTTTTTCTGGGGGGAATTGTTTTAAAAAATGACGCGGTGGTGTGGCCGTCATGAAAATATGTGAATGATTCGATTTTGAAGCAAGTTGTATTGCATTTGATAATTGTGGATCCATAGACAACGGAAAAGCATCTACCTCATCGACAAATACAGTATCAAAATGCTGTTTAAACCTCAATAATTGATGGATAGTAGCAATAACAAAATGACCATTATATTGCTGTCTACTAGATTGATGTAGCACATCTATATGTTCATCGATAAAAGCATCTTTAATTCGATGACTTATCTCAATAATAACGTCTACACGAGGTGATACAATAGCAATATTATGTCCCATCTGACGAGCTATCCTAATTCCCTCAAACATCATTTCAGTTTTCCCTGCTCCTGTGACGGCATATAACAAGAGGTCATTATTATTTTTTATAGCTTGAACGATAGTTTCTGAAGCGTATTGCTGTTGCTTTGATAATTCAAAGGGTAACTGATAATTCGCTTTTGTTGCTTTTTGAAAACTTTTTACGAGACATATATCTGTAATACTATCCATTCTGCCTAATTGAATGCATCGTCTACAGTATGTGATTGTTTTATCCAATATCGTTGAATTGTAAGTCACAAAATATTGCAAGGAAGTGTTTCCACATTGAATACAATACCAACGCTCACTGTCTTTTATAACACCTTTTGAAACTTGAGATACTGATTCATCTTCAAGTTGATGCGTTGGAGAAATCAGTCTACCGTAATATTTAATTTTACTTCACTACTTTCAAAAAAGTCTGAAATACTCAAATAAGCGAACACAAGTGATATCTAATGATATTACCACTGTGTTCTTTCCTATCAAGCTTTCAGACTTTTGATTATATATTAATTAATGTCGATTCTTCTTGGGAAGTAACCCAATCCTAAACCGCCTGATCCTAAATGTGATGCTATCACTGGTCCAAATTCACAATACTGAATATGAACATTAGGATGATCTTCCTTTAATTGCTGAAGAAATGACTTTCCATCTTCAGTTTTATCACCGTTTATTACAAATACTGTCACATCTTCCATGCCTTCTATTTCTTTAAAAATGTTTGTTTCTAAAGATTTTAGCGCACGTTTTTTAGTACGTACTTTTTCGTGTGGATGTATTTTACCATCTTCTTCAAAACGCAAGACAGGTTTCATTTTCAATAATGTACCTACCCAAGCTTGAGCTCCAGTGATACGACCACTTTTTTGTAAATTTTTTAAATCATCAACAATTAAGTATGCACCAATATGTTGTCTTATTTCAGTTAGTTCATTAATAATATCATCAGGTTTATATCCCTTTTGTACCAATTGAGCAGCGTAAATTGCAAAGCTACCTTCAATCATCGCAGCAAGACGGCTATCAAACGTATGTACTTGAATATCTTCAACCATTTCACCAGCTTGTGTTGCTGAAGGATAGCTTCCGCTTATACCACTTGATAAGTTAATCACGATGACATCAGTGTATCCTTGTTCTCTTAATCTCTCAAAATTTTCAATCCAATCGCCAATAGCAGGTTGGCTTGTTGTTGGTATAGTTTTAGATGAAGCCATTTTTTTATAAAAATCATCTACAGAAAAATCATCACTCTCAGTGAAATTCACTCCATCATCGAAAGTTACACTTAGTGAAGCGACTGGTATGTTATATTGTTCTATTATATGTTGTGGTAAATAACTTGTAGAATCGGTCATAACTGCAATCTTCATCTTAATACTTATCCTCCTCAATTATACTCATAGTTATGATACAATAATTTTTTAAAAAAGAAAATATCATCGTAATAATTTAGAACCTATCTTGTTACGTGTATAATAATGTTAGAAAACTGAATTGTAGGTGGCAAAAATAAGATGGATAAATCCATAATTACTATTAAACAAGCACATTCAATTGAAAATGTGATAAGTAAATCACGCTTTATAGCATATATTAAGCCTGTTTCGACTGAAAATGAAGCAAAAGCTTTTATAGATGAAATTAAAACAAAACATAAAGATGCAACTCATAATTGTTCAGCCTATACTGTCGGACCAGAGATGAATATTCAAAAGGCAAACGACGATGGCGAACCAAGTGGAACAGCTGGCATCCCAATGCTTGAAATACTGAAAAAACAAGAGATACACAATGTTTGTGTCGTCGTGACACGCTACTTCGGTGGTATCAAGTTAGGTGCAGGCGGTCTTATTAGAGCATATAGCGGCGCCGTGCGTGATGTGATATATGATATAGGTAGAGTCGAACTAAGAGAAGCTATTCCAGTAACCGTTACGTTAGATTATGATCAGACAGGTAAATTTGAATATGAACTTGCCTCTACTACATTCTTATTAAGAGAACAATTTTATACCGATAAAGTAAGTTATCAAATTGACGTAGTAAAAAATGAATATGATGCTTTTATAGACTTTTTAAATCGAATTACTTCTGGAAATTATGATTTGAAACAAGAAGACCTTAAACTATTACCTTTTGATATTGAAACCAATTAAATAAAAAACACTATGCAAGTTAAAGCAACGCGTGCTTATGACCTACATAGTGTTTTTTTATTATGAACGGTGATGCTCATCATAATGATGTTGCTTACCATTTCCTTTTTTTGTAATTAAATTTAATATTGGTCGATAATTATCATCTATTAATCCAGTAAATTCAACGATCAACTCAATCGTAAAGACAATGAGAATGAACATCATAAGTGCACCCAACGGTTGGGATAAATAGAGGATAACACTAGATAAACTAAACATAATCGCTATTGAATAAATAAGTAAAACGGTTTGTCTATGCGTATATCCTAAAGCAAGTAATTTATGATGTAAATGTGACTTGTCCGCTTGCATTATATGTTGCCCTTTTTTCATTCGACGAATCATTGCAAATAATGTATCAATAAATGGCACCGCTAATATAACTATAGGAAAGAATAATGCAATAAATGTGATATTCTTAAAGCCGAGTAAGGATAAGAAACCGATAATAAATCCTATCATTAATGCACCACTATCACCTAGGAAAATTTTCGCTGGGTGAAAGTTATAGAATAAGAAACCAAGTAAAGACCCTAAAAGTACACAGCAAATCATGATAATAAATATGTTCGCTTGTAAAATAGCGATGAATCCAATAGTCATTAATGCCAATGCTGAGACGCCTGAGGCAAGTCCATCAAGTCCGTCGATAAGATTAATAGCATTGGTAATTGCTACAATCCATATTACTGTAATAGGAATGCTGAATATGCCAAAATGAATCGTTGGACCAATTGGCAATGAAATAAAGTCTATTGTAATTCCATAAAACGTAACAATTAAAGCTGCAACAATTTGACCTGCTAACTTTAAATAAGGTCTTAGATCGTAAATATCATCAATCAATCCAACCATATACATTGTAATTGCACCTAATATAAGCGGTTTAACCTCACGTTCAATAGGGTGTCCGAGCCAAATCCCTATTAAGAAAGAAAATAAAATGACCGTTCCTCCCATCACTGAGATAGGTTTCGTATGTACTTTTCTGAAATTAGGACGATCTACTAAATCTAATTTTTTTGATATTACAATAATAATGGGTGTAATTATTAAACTGACTATCATAGTAAAAGCTATAAGTAATAGTGTATACATCAGTTCACCTTCATTGAATAAGTTGTACCTCACGCTATGTAAAATTTGTTATCTATCGTTTTTAATGCAATATTTATCAACCATAAATGTCGTTTTCATTGAACTAAAATTATATGATTAATGTTTAAATTATAAATATCCATGTTACATAGCTATTGTCTAAATTACAAAGATTGACCTTTACATTATCTTTGCATTGTCTATACATTTTTTTAATCATACCATTTAAGTGCTAATTTTAACATTAAATACCATTGTTTGTGTGTAATTTCTGTTGCTAGATGATGACAAATTGTAAGTTTTCACTTACAATAGCTAATGGTTAATAAAGGAGTCGGTATGGAAATGTTTGAAGCTATCATATATAACATATCTGTCATGGTGGCAGGTATATATTTATTTCATAGGTTACAATATTCTGAAAATAAAAGAATGATTTTTTCTAAAGAATATGTAACAGTACTAATGACATTCGTTTCTTTACTTTTAGCGGCATACCCTATCCCATTTCAAAACGAATACCTCGTCCATTTAACATTTGTACCTCTTTTGTTTTTAGGACGTTATACCAACATGATATATACACTCACGGCTGCTTTTATCGTATCTTTAGTCGATGTATTTATCTTTGGAAACTCAATTATTTATGGTATTACATTAATCGTTATTGCAGGTATTGTCAGTGCAGTGGGACCATTCTTAAAGCAAAACGATATCATTTCTTTACTTATTTTAAATTTGATTAGCATTATCATTTTGTTATTTTTAGCATTATTAAGCCCTATTTATGAACTCGTAGAGATTTTAGTGCTTATCCCTATTTCATTTATTATTACAATTGCTTCAGCAATAACATTCGTTGATATATGGCACTTTTTCTCTTTAGTCAATCGTTATGAAAATGAAGATAAATACGATTATCTTACAGGTCTAGGTAATGTGAAAGAATTTGATAGACACTTAAATGAGGTCTCAAGTAAAGCTGAAGAAAAGAAACAAAGTTTAGCCTTACTTCTCATTGATATTGATGGCTTTAAAGATGTAAACGATCATTATTCACACCAATCAGGAGATGCTGTTCTCAAACAAATGTCTCAACTATTAAAAAACTATGTCCCAAACCAGTTCAAAATATTTAGAAACGGTGGCGAAGAATTTTCTGTTGTAATAAGAGATTACACACTAGATCAAAGCGTGAAATTAGCAGAAAATATTCGAAGTGGTGTTGAAAAATCTTCTTTCCACCTACCAAACAAAGAAGTAATCAAGCTATCAGTTTCAATTGGTGTAGGATACTTAACTCAAGAAGATCGTAAATCTCAACGTAAAGTATTTAAAGATGCTGATGACATGGTACATGTGGCTAAAAGTGAAGGAAGAAATAAAGTCATGTTTAATCCTATTGTCAAATTATAATCAAGCTAAATGCTATGTTAACTGCTACGTTAAAAAATTATTAAAGCGTATACAGTTATGCATAGCATTTTTTACTATTTTTAATTAGTATTGAAAATGTTATTAAAATCAAGCTGTCTATTGAAACTTAAGTCTTCAAGTTGTAAACTTCAATTGTTCATAAAAATATTAAATAGCTTCGGAGGTGATGAGATATGTCAGATTCAATCACTATCATTGATGAAAATAAAGTGATTGATGTAGTCTTAATTGCTGGGCGAATCTTACTTGAAGCAGGCGCTGAAACATATCGAATTGAGGATACAATGAATCGTATTGCCCATAGTTATGGTTTACATGATACATACAGTTTTGTGACATCAACTGCAATTATTTTCTCATTAAATGATCGTACTAGTACGAGGTTGATTCGTATTCGCGAACGTACAACCGATCTTGAGAAAATTGCTTTAACCAATAGCCTATCTCGTAAAATTTCGAGTAAGCAACTTACAATTGACGAAGCAAAAAGTGAGTTACTGCAACTTAAACGTGCGTCTCTTCAGTATTCTTTCTTAACAAATCTCATTGCTGCCTTTGTAGCTTGTGGTTTTTTCTTATTCATGTTTGGTGGCGTAGCTTCCGACGCTTGGATTGCATGCCTAGCGGGTGGCATAGCTTTTTTAACGTTTAGTTTCGTGCAAAAATATATACAAATTAAATTCTTTTCAGAGTTTGTAGCATCTGCTGTTGTTATTAGTATTGCAGCAATATTCACTAAACTAGGTATAGCTAAAAATCAAGACATTATTACTATTGCAAGTGTCATGCCTCTCGTTCCCGGTATTTTGATTACTAACGCTATTCGTGACTTACTTGCCGGAGAGTTACTTGCTGGTATGTCACGTGGTGTTGAAGCTGCTTTAACTGCATTTGCTATTGGTGCAGGAGTAGCTATTGTATTACTATTATTATAAGAAAGGCTGTTAGTTATGTTTATTTATCTGTTTCACTTTATCATTAGTTTCATTGCCACAGTCCTTTTTTCAATTATATTTAATGCACCTAAAAAATTGCTATTAGCTTGTGGATTTGTTGGAGCTGTTGCTTGGACAATATATCAGATGACAGTAGGTATGGATTTAGGTAAAGTTGGCGCTTCATTTTTAGGAAGTCTAATATTAGGATTAATGAGTCATACAATGAGTAGACGGTACAAGCAACCTGTTATTATATTTATCGTCCCCGGCATTATACCTCTCGTTCCAGGTGGCGCAGCATATGAAGCTACAAGATTTTTAGTATCAAATGATTATACGAATGCAGTTAATACTTTTTTAGAGGTAACATTAATTTCTGGTGCAATTGCATTCGGTATACTTGTATCTGAAATAGTCTATTACATTTATTCACGCATCAAGCAATCTTATGGTAAAATCAAGGGTAAAACTTATAAAAAATCCTATAATATGAATAATAGAGTATAAATCTAAGGGGATGAACTCGTATGAAGAAACAAATTATCGAAAGATTAACGAGATATGTAAAAATTGATACACAATCTAATCCTGATTCCAAGACGACACCATCTACGAATAAACAGTGGGATTTATTAAATCTATTAGAAGAAGAGCTTCAATCATTAGGTCTTAAAACAGACATGGATGAACATGGTTACTTATTTGCTACACTCGAAAGCAATATTAATTATAATGTACCTACTGTCGGTTTTTTAGCACATGTAGACACTTCACCAGATTTCAATGCTTCTCATGTAAATCCGCAAATCATTGAAGCCTATAATGGGCAACCTATCAAACTTGGTGAATCTCAGCGTATCTTAGATCCTGATGTTTTTCCTGAATTAAATAAAGTTGTGGGTCATACACTAATGGTGACAGATGGTACATCTCTACTAGGCGCCGATGATAAAGCAGGTGTTGTAGAAATAATGGAAGGGATAAAGTATTTAATTGATCATCCTGACATTAAACACGGTACAATTCGAGTTGGCTTTACACCCGATGAAGAAATTGGACGAGGCCCGCATCAATTTGATGTTAGTCGATTTAATGCAGATTTTGCATATACAATGGATGGCAGTCAATTAGGAGAACTACAATTCGAAAGTTTCAATGCGGCAGAGGTAACTGTCACTTGCCATGGTGTTAACGTTCATCCAGGTTCAGCTAAAAATGCCATGGTTAATGCAATTAGTTTAGGTCAACAGTTTAATAGTTTACTTCCCTCACATGAAGTGCCTGAAAGAACTGAAGGATACGAAGGGTTCTATCATTTAATGAATTTTACAGGTAATGTTGAAAAAGCAACTCTACAATATATTATTCGCGACCATGACAAAGAACAGTTTGAGCTACGTAAAAAACGCATGATGGAAATTCGTGATGATATTAATGTTCATTATAATCATTTTCCAATTAAAGTAGATGTGCATGACCAATATTTTAACATGGCAGAAAAAATTGAACCTTTGAAACACATCATTGATATACCTAAACGTGTCTTTGAGGCTTTAGACATCGTACCTAACACTGAACCTATTCGAGGTGGTACAGATGGATCACAATTATCTTTTATGGGGTTACCTACACCTAATATTTTTACTGGTTGTGGCAATTTCCACGGTCCTTTTGAATACGCTTCTATCGATGTAATGGAAAAGGCTGTTCATGTTGTCGTTGGTATTGCTCAAGAAGTAGCAAACAGCCATCAATCTTATAAATAACATAAAAAGCCATCAATCTTATAAATAACATAAAAAGCCATCAATCTTATAAATAACATAAAAAGCCATTGTCAGTATGTAGCTCTAAAGCTACTCTTACTGTCAATGGCTTTTAAATTAAATGTGTATAAAAACTTTTTCTAATATTAGGATGAAAGCGGTAAGTTTATTTGCGTTTTCAATAATTTTAGTGCTTGTACTGTGTAATGTCTGATTTGAATACCCATCTTAAAATCTGTATATGAATCAGGCATATCAATAAATGTATTAAACATTGCTGTAACATTCAATGATTCAAACAAATCAAATTTATCATTTGTAGCACAAATTGCAATAGCTGGCTTGCTGTATTGTTGGGTAAGTTCTGCTATACGTATTGTTGTAGTCTCTAGAATTTGATCTTCTTCTTTCAAACCTTCTCCGAAAATAATAAGATCTGCCTGTTGAATTAAGTTTTCTAAATGTGTGATTTGATTCACTAATTCATGGCTTGTTAAAATCTCAGCTTGATAGAGACTATTTAATACAGCTGCTATACCACCTCCAGCACCACCGCGCTCGATTGGTCCCATTGCTATTTTCAATTCATTCTTAAATAATTCACTAAAATACCAAATTAAATTATCTATCTCGGCTGCTTCATTTTGAGACAAATCTAATGATTCGTATGTTTGCATGATTTCACTTTTTTTCCCATACAATCGACTTGAGAAATCTGACATTAATTGAATGTTTACCTTTGTTAATTGTGGATGAACACCTGATAAATCAATACGTCTAATATATTTTATTAAATATGCACCTTTCCTCATATCGACAATTTGTGCTTCATCATCATAAAATGTTGCACCCAATGCTTGCAACATGCCTGCACCGCCATCAAAACTTCCTATTCCACCTAAAGAAATAACAAGATGTTCTGTATGATTGTCCAATGCTGCTTTTATAACCTCTCCCAAACCGTAACTTGATCGATGTTGAATAGGTTTTTTGCCATTTAAAAATAAGTGACCTTCGATAATAGTCATACCACTATCCGTTTGTCCATATATTGCTTCGGTTTCTTTCATGTCAGCATCATGCGCACTCACACGATATTTATTTCCTGATTGCCAAAGAAAGACTGAATCTAATAATTCGTGACGACCGTTAAATAGTGGAACTTGAACGATATCTGCATCTTCAATTTGACTTGCTACCGCTTCTTCAACATATCTATTAGCTTGGTAACTAGAAATAATTCCATTAAATTCATCCATGGCTACTAAAACTTTCATTGTCTTAACCACCTTATTTTTCTCTTTTCCAAAAATTATTTTAAACATACTAAAGGATGTATGAGAATAATCTATAAATCTAAGTAACAATGATTTGACACTAAAGAAATAACATATCTTCTGCGTGTTCTTCATTATGTCCCTTAATTATACTTATTATCACATTATACATAACTATTTTAAAATTTTCATAACATAAGAATAGCTTGCCTGTATCTGTCTAACATTGACATTTGAGGCAAGCTGCTTCATCATTTCATTCTTTTCTAATTATTCCTCAGCTTGAGCAAGTTGAGAAACGTTAATATCATCGTGGTCTGCATTCCACTTCATTTCACCATCTACAAAATAAAAAGCTTGTGGTGATTCGTGTTTTACGTTTGTTTTCTCTGCGATATAATCAGATAGTTTACGCTCTTGTTGAACGATTAGATAATAACCATCTATGTCTCTTTCATATAAAAACTTATTAAATTGATCATACGCATTTGCAGAAATTGGACAAGTTTCACTGTGTTTTAATACAAAAACATATTTATTTTCTTCTAATACTTGTTCAAACTGGTCAATTGAACTCAGCTTAATAGCCATTCTATTCACCTCTAAAAATATTTATCACTTCATACTAAGCATATGCGTGAAATTTTTATCCCTAAAATCTTATCAATGGGTACAATTATACACACTCTGCTATGTAATGTTAACCATAAATTTTCATTTTTTTAAATTCAGATAGTATTTAATTTACACTTTCTTTTATTTTTTTAAATTCTCTTTTGAACGATTTATCCATTTCTGATATATCTTTTCCCTCTTTTGGCAATCGATCAACATCAATTTGAGCTAATTTTTCGCTAGTTTTAATCGTATCTACTCTCGTATCATAATAATTTTGCAAACTATAATACATCTCAATTGCATTTTTTCTAGCATTATCAACATGATTATCAGAAATATTTGTTTTATTAATATCCGTAATTTGTTTGTCAATAAGTGGTGAAATATGATTTTTGATTGCTTCTTTCGCTGAATCAGAATCATTATTTGAAGAATTTAAATATTTTTTAGCAGTATCTTTTAATTGTTGATTATTTTCTTCTAATTTTGATTTAAGTTGACTTGCATCTTCTTTATTTTGTGCTTTATTAATGTCAGACTCCACTTCAGTTCTATTTTTCTCGAATAATTTAGTATAATCCAAAATATCTTCATTATCTTTAATTGAGCGATTACATAAATCTACAAATTCTTTTAAATCATATATAGATTTCTCTTTATTTTCAACAGTTTTTAGATAATCCTCTTTCAAGTGCTTAACCTCATTAGTATCTGCTGTTAAATGTTGAGTGGAATTTTTATATTTTTTAAACTCAGGTATCAAATAGTTATTAATATCCTGCTGAAGTGCACGAAATTCTTTTTTATTTTTATCAGTGGTATCAGTTTTACTTAAATTATCTAACTCTTTTAATGGTATTTTATCCATAACTTTTTCTACACTGTGTTGTTTTTGATGAATTTCTTTATATTGACGTTCAAATTGTTTAATATCTCTTTTTGATTCATTTCCACAAGCGGATACAACTATGGTTAAAATGATAACTGTTATGATAAATAGTAGTTTTTTCATATTTGCACTCCTTATCACTAAACATTATACATAAACGTATTTATTATGAAAATGAATTGTGTTATAGTATGTCAGACTTTATTGTATATATTATTTTTATAAATGAGGAGTATTTCATGTACGCTAATGTCCAACCTTTTATTAAAAATGAATCTGTGAAACAATTTACATATGAATATAACAAAGTGAAAGACGTATTGTTTACTATTTTAGATTCTCCTATTAAATACACTCAGCATATCGGTGGTACCTGTCATTTTAATTATCAAACTGAGCCCATTTTAGATATACTTGTTGGTGTAAATAACTTGCACGATATTACTTCACTAGATGAAAAGCGCCTAAATTATGCTGGTTTTTATCGTTTGCACCATTCTTACAAGAAAAAAGTTGTCATGGCACGTTTTAATAATTTAAGTGAATTAAAACAAGAAGTAAGATTACATATTATTCAAATGGAAACTTCTCTTTTCAAACAATATCAAACAGTCAATCATTTACTACACAACGATAAAGCAATAGCAGAATGGTTTGCAAGTAAGAAAAATGAAATTGTGCAACATGCTAAAAAGATACGTGAATATGAGTCTCAAAAACAAAATTTGTTTGAGAAATTATATAAGGAATCTAATTTGTTATCGTAAAAACTCATAAAGTACGACATAACCATTTTATATTTATAATCAATTCATATATCCAAATTTCGCAAATAACTTTTATAATTGATATAATAATGTTGATATTAAGAAGATGAGAAAGGATGTTCAAAACATTGAATAAAAATGACATCTTACGCGGATTAGAGTCAATTCTTCCTAAAGATATTATTAAAGTGGATGAACCTCTCAAGCGTTATACATATACAGAAACAGGAGGAGAGGCAGATTTTTATTTATCCCCTACCAAAAATGAAGAAGTCCAAGCCATCGTAAAGTTTGCCCATGAGAACAGTATACCGGTAACTTATTTAGGAAATGGGTCTAACATTATCATTCGAGAAGGTGGAATTCGAGGAATCGTCCTCAGCTTATTATCTCTCAATCATATTGAAACCTCTGATGATGCAATTATAGCAGGTAGTGGTGCAGCAATTATTGACGTTTCAAATGTTGCACGTGACCATGTATTAACCGGTTTAGAATTTGCATGCGGTATCCCTGGGTCAATTGGTGGCGCCGTATTCATGAATGCTGGTGCTTATGGCGGAGAAGTTAAAGACTGTATTGACTATGCATTATGTGTCAATGAAAAAGGTGATTTATTAAAGCTCACTACAGCTGAACTGGAATTAGACTATAGAAATAGTGTGATACAACAAAAACATTTAGTTGTATTAGAGGCTGCTTTCACCTTAGAACCAGGTAAATTAGATGAAATTCAGGCCAAAATGGATGATCTTACTGAAAGACGTGAATCTAAACAACCGCTTGAATTCCCTTCTTGCGGAAGTGTTTTCCAAAGACCACCGGGTCATTTTGCAGGTAAACTCATTCAAGATTCTAATTTACAGGGCTATCGAATCGGTGGCGTTGAAGTTTCAACTAAGCATGCGGGATTCATGGTTAATGTAGACAACGGTACAGCAACTGATTATGAAGCACTTATACATCACGTACAAAAAATAGTTAAAGAAAAATTCGATGTTGAATTGAATACTGAGGTACGTATTATAGGTGATCATCCCACAGATTAATTCTTCAAGGAGGACACATCATTGGTAAAGGTTTATGGATCACTCATAGATAATGAAACACGATGTACACATTATTATTCATCTTTAGATGTTATTGCCATTAAATTTAAATGTTGCAACAAATATTATCCGTGTTATAAATGTCATAATGAACACGTATCTCATACAATTGAAAGATGGGCTGAAAATGAGTTTGATGAAAAAGCTATTATGTGTGGTGTTTGTAAACATGAGATGCGTATTCGTGACTATATGATGGTAGAAATGTGTCCTCGTTGTAAAGCGCATTTTAACAGTCGTTGTAAATTTCATTATCATTTATATTTTGAAGTATAAATAACTTGTTACAAAGTTTTTGAAATATTTGAGCTCCTAAAGTGAATTTTATTTAAAAATTCGCTTTAGGAGCTCTTCTTATATCAACATTCTATTCATGCATTTAAAGTTTTCTTCTTATACCTCGGTTGATTTTCTCTTATTATAAGATTATTTTTCAACTTTCTCTACTACTTCATTTAATTCATCAATTTGTTTGATAGTTGTCGTTGAAGATCCTGAAGAGAAATACCATAGTTTTGGATCTAATTCGTAAATATGATTACTTTTTACTGCTTTTACATTTTTTATAACTTTGTTTTTTAAAACTTGATTTGTTGTTGCTTTACCACCTACAACTGAACCACGATCCATAGCTAAAATAACATCTGGATTCTGCTTGTTAATATATTCATTATTTATATTTTGACCATGCGGGCTTTTGCTAACCTTTTTGTCTGCAGGTTTAAATCCTAATGTATCAAACACTAAACCACCAAATCTTCCTCCTGGTCCAAACGTTGATAGTTCACCTTCGTTAACCAATAAATACATTACTTTCTTATTAAAGTCTTTAGTTTTATCTTTCATATCAGATATTTTTCTATCTAAATCTTTATTAATTTTTTTAGCTTTATCTTCTTTATCGTAGATTTTCCCTAAATTTTCTGTATTTTTTTTCATATCTTTAATTAAGTTGTCATCACTTGTACCTACATATACAACTTTAGCTTTTGGTGCAGCTTTTTTAAATTCATCTAAATTTTTCTGATTAGCTGTTCTTCCTGAAATAAAAATCACATCTGGTTTAGCTGATGCAACTTTATCAAAGTTCACTTCTTTTAAATTTCCAGTATTAATATACTTATCATCTTTAAATTCATCTAAAAATTTAGGTAAAGATTGGTTATTTTCACCTTTAGGTAAACCTTTTACTTTATCAGCCACACCTAATTCTTTCAACACATCAAGCGCTCCATAATCTAATACAACGGCATTTTTAGGATTCTTTGGTACTTCGACAGTATTAGAGATTTTTTTCTTATCACTGCCATTATTTTCTTTACCACTTGCTTCAAAACTATTTTTGATGGTTACAGTTTCTTTAGAATCACTATTTTTCTTTTTCGAAGTTGAATTATTATTCGAACTATTACTACAAGCCGTTAAAACTAAAACTAGAGACAATAATAAAAATAAGACTGTTTTTTTCATATGTGCAACTCCCTAATCAAATTTATAATTTCTTTTCGTATGGATAACCTCTTTTACTATGCGTCTCAATTTTAATCATTAAACTGAGTCAAAAGTAGTTTCATCATAATATAGACAAATACGTTGTCCCCTTATCTCCTCTATACGTACTTCCATTTCATATAAACTTTTTAAAATGTCAGACTGAATAACATTATCTTTATCATCAGCTTTAACTAGCTCACCTTGTTTAAGCGCAATGATGTCGTCTGAATAACAAGAAGCAAAGTTGATATCATGTAATACGATAATGATTGTTTTATTTAACTGACGACATAAATCTCGTAACGTTTGCATAATCTGTACTGAATGTTTCATATCTAAATTATTTAAAGGCTCGTCTAATAATATATAATCAGTATCTTGTGCTATAGTCATAGCAATATATGCACGTTGTCGCTGACCTCCAGATAGTGTTTTAATATTACGATGTTTAATTTCATTAAGCTGTAATAAGTCAAGAGCATATTCCACTTTGTCATAGTCTTCTTGCTTCATTCGACCTTTTGAATATGGAAAACGACCAAATTTAACTAGTTGCTCGATAGTTATGTTCATATCAGTGTGATTAGATTGTTTTAAAATACTTAATTTTTTAGCTAAATCGTCAGTTTTATATTCTGAAATTTCTTTGTCTTCAATCAAAATTGAACCGTTCTCATAACTAAATAAGCGACTGATAGCAGATAATAATGTACTCTTACCAGCACCGTTAGGACCTATGAGTGAAGTCAATTTTCCCTTTTTAATATCTACGCTAATATCTTTTAAAATAGGTTTATTGTCTATCGTTTTATCTAAATTTCGAATTTGAATCAATTTGCATTTCTCCTTTTGACAAGCAAATATATGAAGTAACTTCCACCAACTAAATCTACTATCAAACTGAATTCAGTTGTTGCTTCGAATAGATTTTCAACTACCCATTGCGCTATAAATAAACTAATCCAGCTGAATAATATTGTTGCCGGTAAAATAAATTTGTGTTCATAGGTCTTCATAAATTCGTGTGCTAAGTTGACAGTTAATAAGCCAAGAAATGTTACAGGACCTATTAATGCAGTAGATATAGAGACGAGTAAAGCAACCAAAATAAGAAACATACGCGTCATATTCTCATAAGAAACACCTAGATTAATTGCTTGTGCTCTACCTAACAAAAGAACATCTAAATATGGTCGAAGTATTATTGTAACAATTATTAATATAACTAATAATATGCCTGAAACAGTTACTAATTTAGAATTTGATGCTTCAAAGCTAGCAAACATAACATTTTGAACTGCTAAAAAAGATTCAGGATTCATTATAAGTTGGAGAAAACTTGTAATACTACGGAAGAAAGTTCCTAATATTACACCAACTAGTAATATGAAATAGACTGAAAAGTGACCTAGTTTAAATATAACTTGAAATAATAGCAATGAAAAAAACACCATTGCGATCAAAGTGATTAAAAAATTAAGGTAGATATTTGTAACAACAGTTGCTTGTTCACCTAAAATAAAAATAGGTAAGACTTTGACAAATAAATACACAGAATCAAGTCCCATAATAGAAGGAGTTAATAATCTATTTGTAGTAATAGATTGGAAAATAACTACGGACGTTCCTATCGATGCTCCTACTAATAATATAAGAATAAATTTTTTGAAACGGCTTTGGAATTGATATTCAAATATATCAAAATCTAAACCTACCAATAAATAAAAAATTGCCATACAAATTGCCATAACGACCAGTATACTTATTTTTTTATTAGCGCTCATTTGCATAATTTTTCCTACCTTTCATTAGCAAGATTAGGAAAATAATTGTGCCAAATACACCTATCGTCAATCCAATATTAATTTCGTAAGGGTAAACAATTATTCTACCAATAATATCAGCAATTAAAACAAAAATTGCACCGAGCATAAGCGTGTGTGGTAAAGCATTTTTCAAATGATCGCCTCTATAGATAGATATGATATTCGGTACGATTAAACCTAAAAATGGTAATGTTCCAACAGTAACAACAACTAATGCTGTTAGCGTTGCTGTTATGAATAATGCTATTTTAATGATTTTTTCATAACTTACACCTAAATTATGACTAAAGTCTTTTCCCATACCTGCAATAGTAAAATGATTTGCAAATACAAATGCCAAAATAAGTAATGGTATTGTGAGATACAACACCTCAAAACGACCACTCGTTATAACTGCAAAGTTACCAGTTAACCAGTTTCCAATGCTTTGTAAAGCATTGGTTCTCAACGCTACAAATGTAGTAAAACTGGATAAAATACCACCAATCATAATGCCTAAAAGTGGAACAAAGATTACATCTTTTACACGGATAAGATTAATTAATTGGACAAATAAAAACGTTCCAACAATACTTAGAACAACAGCAAATAATAATTTGATTAAAATGTGACCATTAGGAAAGAACAACAATGACATTAAAATACCTAATTTTGCCCACTCCATAGTACCAGCAGTCGTTGGGCTTACAAATTTATTTTGCATCATCTGTTGCATAATTAATCCTGATAAAGCTAGTGAACTACCCGAAAGTAGAATACTAACTGTTCTGGGAATTCGACTCGAAAACAAAATGTTTATTTGTTCATCACTTAAATGGAAAATATCTATTAGAGAGAGCTGACTCACCCCTATAAATAAAGAGACAATAGTTAAAATCACTAATAAAATAAATAAGGTATAACCTTTAAAAATAAATTTCATTAGTTAATCTCCTTGCTAAATATTAAAGATGTATAAGGTCAATATACGAAAGTAATGATAATGATTATCATTAACATCAATATTATAGACTCTATTTTCTTTTTTCAATAGTTTTTTCATATTTTTTGGGAATTTTATAAATGTTTTATCCAGCAGTAATAATACATCAAAATATTTTATAATACCAACTTTCATAAAAAAAGAGATTCCTACTAATTTTAATAGAAATCTCTTTAAAAGTACTATATTAATTATCAAAAACAAAGTCTTCATCACGTAGAGGCTCAACATTTAAAGCCAATGTATAGCCATCACCTTTAACAGAGAAGAAATCGTGGTTCTTTGTAGATGTATCTAGTGCATTTTCAATAATAGGGTTAAACTCTCTCTCTTCGAAATATGGTTCAAAACCTAAATTCGATAATGCTTTATTTCCATTATATCGAACATAATTTAATACATCTTCAGCAAGACCAATATCATCATATAATAAATGTGTATATGAAACTTCATTATCATAAAGTTCATTTAATAATTTGTACATTTCTTGATCAGCTTTTTGTTTCTCACTTTCAGATAACTCATTACGTAGACTTTGTGCATCTAAACCTGTGAACACTCCATGTATAGATTCATCTAAAAGTATCTTACGTATAATTTCACCTGACGTAGTCATTTTTCCTTGTCCTGCGAGATATAATGGATAATAGAAGCCAGAATAGAATAGAAATGTTTCTAAGAATACACTAGAAACACGAGCAATATATTGATCGTAAATCGATGCTTCTTTACCCCAAAGTTTGTGGTAATTTTCTACAATTTTATCTGATTTATATTTTAAATGTGGCTCTTCAATAACCCAAGTATCCAATAAATAGTTGGTTTCACTAGATGGTAATAATGTAGTGAAGATATGAGAATAACTTTTCGCATGGATTTGTTCCATCATAGCCATAAATGAATAAACAGCTTTCTTTCTTAAATCAGTAGTATGAAGCATGATTAATGGCATACCATCATCAGCTTGATGTGTATCTAAACCTGTTAAACCTGCAAGCGCTTTTTTAAAAGTATTTTTCTCAGAATCTGTTAATGTTTTCCAACTTGCTATATCTTTTGATACTTTAAATTCTGTTTCCACCCACATTTGTGAGATATTTTGACGCCAGAACATATTAGTCATATCTTCTTGGGTGTTCCAATTTACCGCCTTCATTAAAATCCTCCTGTCATATTTATGTATAAAATAAAGAGTTTTGAACCAATGTAAATCTATAATTTAAAGAAATACATCAATTCATCACTCTACTCTAAAATCTTTACAACTTAATCAATTAAATCGCACAACTTGTACATTCTTCCACACTTAATAATTTATTACGTGTATAGTATAAAGATTTAAGGCCTTTATGGTGTGCATATACATATAATCTTGAAAGTTCACGTGTTGAAATTTCTGAATTAACATAAAGTATCGTTGAAATACCTTGGTCTACGTGAGTTTGAATTGTAGCTACTAAGTCAATAAGTTTCATTTGGTCAGTATTAAATGCTGATTTGTAGTACCACATTGTTTCTGGTGATAAAAATGGCATTGGATAAAATGTTTCCGCATTTCCATACGTACGACGTTCAATTTGGTCAACAATAGGCATAACAGAACTTGTCGCATTTTGAACATAAGAAATACTTTGAGTCGGAGCAATAGCTAATCTATAAGCGTGATAAAGTCCATATTGTTCTACTTTATTTTGCAATTCTTTCCAATCATTTGAAGTAGGTATATCGATACCATCAAAAAGTTGGCGAACCTTTTCAAATTTTGGTTCAAATTCTTGAGATGTATAGAATTCAAAATATTTACCATTTGCATAGTCTGATTGCTCAAAGTCTTGATACTTTTCTCCACGCTCTTTTGCAATTTCCATTGAACGTTCGATGGAATAATAGTTCATAATCATAAAGAATATATTAGCAAAGTCTTTTGCTTCTTCAGATTCATAGCCAATTTTATTTTTAGCTAGATAACCATGTAAGTTCATTACTCCTAGTCCAACAGAATGTAGTTCACTATTCGCTTTTTTTACACCTGGTGCATTTTGAATATTTGCTTCATCACTTACAACTGTAAGAGCATCCATACCTGTGAACACAGAATCTCTGAATTTACCTGATTCCATAACATTCACTATATTCAATGAGCCTAAGTTACATGAAATATCTCTTTTAATTTCATCTTCAATTCCATAGTCGTTAATTACTGATGTCTCTTGTAATTGGAAAATTTCAGTACATAAATTACTCATTTTAATTTGCCCAATATTTGAATTCGCATGTACTTTGTTTGCATTATCTTTAAACATAAGATATGGATAACCAGACTGTAATTGTGTTTGTGCAATCATATTTAACATTTCACGTGCGTCTTTTTTCTTTTTATCGATATTAGGGTTTGCAACCATATCGTCGTAATACTTTTCTAAATCAATATCATCTAAAGTCACACCGTATTCTTGTTTAACTGTATGAGGTGCAAACATATAGAAATCTTTACCCTCTTTAGCCAAATCAAAGAATTTAGAAGGTACAATAAGACCAGTCGAAATAGTAGATAAACGTAAATCTTCATCTGCATTCACTTTCTTAGTATCTAAAAACTCTTCAACATCGTAATGGAAAATATTTAAGTACACTGCCCCAGCGCCAGGACGTTGTCCTAATTGATCTGCATAACTAAATCCACCTTCAAGTGCCTTAGCAACAGGTAAAACACCTTTAGCTACACCTTTAATTCCTTTAATTGCTTCTCCACGTGCACGAAGTTTCGATAAATTAATGGCCACACCACCACCAATTTTACTAAGTTGTTTTGCAGTTGAATCAATGAAATTGATAGAATTTAAGCTATCGTCTACTTCTAATAAGAAACATGAAACAAGTTCTCCACGTCTTGCTCTACCTGCATTCAAGAATGTTGGTGTCGCCGGTTGATAACGTTGTTCCACCATTGCAGAAATAAATTGTTTTGCTTGTTTAACATTACCATTCGCTAAATAAAGTGCAACGATTGCGACGTGCTGATTATAATCCTCAAGAAACTTAGTTTTATCATTCGTTTTTAAAGCGTAATCCTTATAAAACTTACTTGCCGACATATAACTAGCAAATTGGAAGTGAATTGATTTTGCGTATTCAGTAATTTCAATTAATTCTGCTTCGCTATATTTTTCGAAAACATTAAAATAAAAATTATTATCAACAAGATAATGAAGTCTTTCGATTTCATCATCAAAAGAAATCATTTTATCATGGATTTCTTCAAGATACACTTTCAATGCTTCTTGATCTTTCTCTAAATCAAAGAAACCATTGTCTTTTCTCTTGGTCACTTCATTATTTAATTCAATATGATTGTATTTCTTTTCTTCCATGGTTTTCATTGAAATTGCCCACCTTATCCTTAAATTCAATAATGTCTTTATTTGTCCCTTGTACTTCAAACTTCATCATTAATGGAACTTTATATTCCTCAGAAATTGTATGGCCAGCTTTAGCGAAATTTTGTCCCCAATTTCGATTTCCACTCGCAGCAACAGCTTGTAACTGAGTATGATTTACATTTAAAAAAGATTGAACCGGCTGCGGCACCTCTCCAAATCCAATAGTGCCAGTAACTAAAATGTAGGGTTCATTAACTGATTCGTTACAATTATCTTGAGTAATTTCAAATGTATCTTTAATACCAGCACGACTAATAAATCGTCTAACATTACCAGAAAATGAATAATATACTACTTTCATTGAATCACCTTCTTTCGTCAACCATTGATTCAGCCAAAAGTAGATTAGAAATGATTAAATATCTTTAATATAATTTAAATCATCTACTTATAAAAACAGTTGAAAATAGTTACTTTTACGTAAAATTTTTTCAATCTGTAAATAGCCTTTAAAATATATAAATAACCACAATATATAGTGGTTAAAACTTAAATTTGCACTACATGATAAATTATCTTTTTAGTAGGGTTTTACTATAATTGCAATATTTTCGAGATAAAAGTAGTGTCAAATTGCATTAAAATGATTAAATTCTACAACGTTAAATTCTCAGCTAAACACTATATATAGTGTTTGCATTTCTAATTTGATACTATATTCTGTGTTTCATTATACATAACTCATATCACTAATGAAAGTTAAAAATTGATGGCAGAAACAACCTATCATTTGGAAAGTGCATCACTACGAGATTAGTGTCATTATTTTAAAATAAAAAAATTTTTTTGAGTGTCTTTACTTGCTTTTCTATTGAAATTAGACATATAGGGTTAAAAGAATAGTTACGTAAATTTCTACAATAACAGATATAAATTACATTTTTAAAAACATGATTCTAGCTTTTTATTAAATTGCGCATAAGAAATAACAATCTTTAAAAGCGAACATTTGTTCGTTTTTTATTATAGCTCGTTTCCATTGAATTATCAAGAACTTATGCATAGTTAGATTTTATATGCTAATATAATGTCGTTAATCATATAATATTGAGGCGATGATATTGAATTCAAAAGTTAAAGGTATTATTGCTATATTGATTTCAGCTGTGGGTTTTAGTTTTATGTCAGTCTTTTTTAGATTGGCCGGTGATTTACCAGTCTTTCAAAAATCTCTAGCTAGAAATTTTGTAGCCATGTTTATACCATTATTTTTTATTTATAAATATAGGCAACCTATGTTTGGAAAATTAAGTAGTCAACCCCTACTCATCTCACGTTCAACACTTGGGTTAATTGGTGTCTTACTTAATATCTACGCAATTGATCACATGGTATTAAGTGATGCTGATACATTAATGAAATTAAATCCTTTTTGGACAATTGTTCTTAGTTTAATTTTTTTACATGAAAAGGTACGAAAATATCAAATCACGGCGATGATTATTGCTATAATAGGGATGCTATTAATTGTTAAACCAGAATTTTCATCATCAGTTATTCCTTCAATAGCAGGATTACTATCCGGTATTTTTGCAGCTTCTGCCTACACATGTGTTAGAGCACTCAGCACTCGTGAAAAACCTTATACGATAGTGTTTTATTTTTCATTATTCTCAGTTGTAGTTCTTATACCTTTTTCAATATTTACTTATACACCTATGACAACAATTCAAATTCTTTTCTTACTCGGCGCTGGATTATCAGCAGCTGTGGGACAAATTGGTATAACATTGGCTTATAGTTTTGCTCCAGCAAAAGATATCTCCATCTTCACATATGCGTCTATAATATTTACTGCATTATTTGGATTTATTCTGTTTGGAGAATCACCTGATATGTTTGCAACAGTAGGATATATTGTCATTATCGGAGCAAGTTACTATATGTTTGATAAAGCAAGACGTGAAACAACTATAAATCAAAATAATTAAAGGAGCTAGAAAATTGACACAAGGACGTCAAAAAGATGAATTAAAAGATATTACTTTATTAGGCAATCAAAATAACACTTATGAATTTGATTATAGACCGGAAGTTTTAGAAACTTTTGATAATAAGCATCAAGGTCGTGATTATTTTGTTAAGTTTAATTGTCCTGAATTCACATCACTATGCCCTATTACGGGTCAACCAGATTTTGCGACAATTTATATCTCGTATATCCCTAATATCAAGATGGTGGAATCTAAATCATTAAAGTTATATTTATTTAGTTTTAGAAACCACGGAGATTTTCACGAAGATTGTATGAATATTATTATGAATGATTTAATTAATTTAATGGACCCACATTATATTGAAGTTTGGGGTAAATTTACTCCGAGAGGTGGCATTTCCATAGATCCTTACACGAATTATGGTCGTCCTGATACAAAATATGAAAAAATGGCTGAACATCGATTAATGAATCATGACATGTATCCAGAAAAAATAGATAATCGTTAATATATATTTTATAAAAATCTCTACTGTTATATTTGATGGTAGAGATTTTTTGTTGCACTTTGCTGCATTAAAGCGTATTTTATATATAGCGCGTCATTGAATAAATATAGTAATAAAATTATTGAAATTATATCATCGGATTAAATGTTACAGATTATATCAATTGACAGAATTTTCTTTTTTTAAATTTTTTGAAAATTATTGAAATTTTCTTATCACAATAGTAAAATCACCTTAAAACAATTTAATAAGGTGATTTGGGCAAGAAAGGTTGGGATGATTTATGACTTCAAATAAGTCCCATGAAAAAGCAGTTCAAGAAATACCACAACATGGATTCTTCGGGCATCCAAAAGGATTAGGCGTTCTCTTTTTCGTAGAATTTTGGGAGAGATTCAGCTATTACGGAATGAGAGCAATGCTTATTTTTTATATGTATTTTGCACTCCAGGAAAACGGACTTGGAATGGACAAAACAACAGCCATGTCTATCATGTCTGTATATGGATCATTAATTTATATGTCTTCAATTCCAGGTGGCTGGATAGCTGATAGAATTACAGGTACCCGAGGTGCCACATTAATCGGAGCTATATTAATTATTATAGGTCACATATGTTTAAGCCTTCCTTTTGCAATGGTAGGTTTATTCACTTCTATGTTCTTTATTATTGTAGGATCAGGTTTAATGAAACCAAACATTTCAAATATTGTTGGTAGACTCTATCCAGAAAACGACGTACGCATGGATGCTGGATTTGTTATCTTCTATATGTCAGTGAACATGGGTGCACTCGTTTCACCAATTATTTTACAACACTATATTGATATTAGAAATTTCCATGGCGGCTTCTTGATTGCAGCAATAGGGATGGCTCTTGGATTAGTTTGGTACTTACTATTTAACCGAAAAACTTTGGGTAGTATCGGTATGAAACCGACAAACCCATTATCTTCTTCTGAAAAGAAAAAGTACGGAACAATCATCGGAATCGTTGTTATAGCAATAGTATTAATCCTTATGATTGCTTACTTTACGCATACGCTATCATTTAATTTAATCAGTAATACTGTTTTAATTTTAGGTATTGCTTTACCAATCATTTACTTTACAACAATGATTAGAAGTAAAGAAGTTACAGATACTGAAAGATCAAGAGTAAAAGCATTTATTCCGTTATTCATTTTAGGTATGTTATTTTGGTCAATTCAAGAACAAGGATCTAATGTATTAAATATCTATGGTATTGAAAACTCTGATATGAAATTAAATTTATTTGGTTGGAAAACACATTTTGGTGAAGCTATTTTCCAAACCATTAACCCATTATTTATTTTATTATTTGCACCCGTGGTTACTCTTTTATGGCAAAAGCTAGGAAAGAAACAACCTAGCCTACCTATTAAGTTTGCAATTGGTACTATTTTAGCAGGCGCATCCTACATACTTATGGGAGCAATCGGTCATATTTATGGGGATACACAATTCTCAGTTAACTGGGTTATTCTTTCATACGTTATCTGTGTTATTGGTGAGCTTTGTCTCTCTCCAACTGGTAGTAGTGCAGCAGTTAAATTAGCACCTAAGGCATTTAACGCACAAATGATGAGCCTTTGGTTATTAACTAACGCTTCAGCTCAGGCCATTAACGGTACATTAGTTAAATTAATTAAACCACTTGGTCAAACCAATTACTTTATCTTCTTAGGTGTTGTTGCAACCGTGATTACGTTAATTATATTAGCGTTTATTCCTAAGATTTCTAAAGCAATGAAAGGTATTCGTTAATCATTACACTAAAATGTGGATAGAATATAAATCCTAGAAAAATAGCCAGTAAATGAGTTTTTTATAAATTCATTTACTGGCTTTTTATTTATAATACTTTGTATTGTTGGCTTGGTTTCTTAGCGGACAACTTCAGCCTATAGTCTTCAACTTGTCCTGTTCCCTCAAGAGTCTCACCAAAATACTTTGTGTTTATATGTAATTTTACATTGAAATACTTAAAAAATAAGGCCCTTTCGTATAATTTAATAAATACCAATAAACTAAATTAACGGGGTGTCTTATGTATAAAAATTATCATATGACTAAACATACTCTACCAATGGAAACTTCAGTAATTATCTCCACACATGATATGTCACAATATGTGAATGATATTGTAAAAAAATTCCAGGTACTGAATTCAGACAGCATCGTTGCGCAACATTATAGCATCCCAAAATGATATTAAAAATAATATTATATGTCTACACAAATTTTTACCAACTTAATATTCTTACTCTTAAATTTATGTTATTTTATTTGGAACATCTATCTTTATAGAACACTTAAGTTTCAATACCATAAATTTTAATTTATAATGTAAATCAAACATAAAGGAAAGTTCAAACAATCTAATTACACAAACTATTTATCGAAAGTAGGTATATATTTATGAAACAACCGTATAACCATGGTGTTCTTTTCTATCATGAACATAGCGGTTTGAAAGATATACATAATGGCATAGGAGAAGTTGCAAAATCTCTTAGTTCAATGTGTAAACACCTCTCTCTTCAACTCAGTGAAAATAAAGGCGATATTATTAAATATTGTAAATCTATTAAAAATGAAAATTATAGCTCTGATGTAGACGTTTTATTTATTTTAGGTGGAGATGGTACACTTAATGAACTAGTAAATGGCGTTATGCAGTATCAGTTAAATTTACCAATCGGTGTAATACCAGGTGGTACCTTTAACGATTTTACAAAAACACTTCAACTGCACCCTAATTTTAAAACAGCTAGTGAGCAATTATTAACATCACATGCTGAATCATATGATGTGTTAAAAGTGAACGACTTATATGTACTTAATTTCGTTGGACTTGGCTTAATAGTACAAAATGCAGAGAATGTTCAAGATGGTTCTAAAGATATATTCGGTAAATTCAGCTATATTGGATCAACCGTTAAAACGTTATTAAATCCTGTTAAATTTGATTTCTCATTGACTGTTGATGGTGAAACAAAAGAAGGCAATACTTCGATGATGTTAATAGCAAACGGTCCCAATATAGGTGGTGGACAAATTCCGCTAACCGATTTATCGCCACAAGATGGAAGAGCAAACACATTTGTATTTAATGATCAAACACTAAATATATTGAATGATATATTAAAAAAACGTGATAGTATGAATTGGAACGAAATCACACAAGGTATTGATCACATATCAGGTAAGCACATCACACTCTCAACAAACCCTAGTATGAAAGTGGATATTGATGGCGAAATTAATTTAGAAACACCAATTGAGATTCAAGTATTACCCAAAGCGATACAACTTCTTACTGCAACTGAACAAAATAATTAATATAAATTTCACTTATTCTTTATCAATTTATTTTTAAAGCATGAGCTACTGAGACATAAATGATTGTCTCAGTTTTTTATTTTATAAACTGATAACATCGTTAGTCGGGTGAGACGATAATTTCATTACAACACCCCTCATTATTTTTAGTAAGAATACTTACAATAATTTTTTTAAAATTTACTTCTTTTAAAAATAGATTTTTTTAACTACCAAATACGTCTTGTTCCCATTGCATCAAGTCTTACACCTCAACCTCGACTAAATATATAGGTTAAAAATGTGTTCATATAAACATCACAATTGACTCTTTAATAGTCTGTATTTTCTTTTAATTTGGAAAGAGCTGTACTATAATGTTTGTGAATTATTTCACAATATCTAAGGAGTGGTTGTATATGTTATCTGTAACTAAAAAAAATACATATGAATCAAACAAAGATGAAGTCACACAAATGATTGATTCATTAGCAGAAAAAGGACAAGAAGCTCTAAAAGAACTATCTAAAAAATCACAACATGAGATTAATGACATTGTACATCAGATGAGCATGGCTGCTGTTGATCAGCATATGCATTTAGCTAAACTAGCTTACGACGAAACAGGTAGAGGTATTTATGAAGACAAAGCTATCAAAAATTTATATGCCTCAGAGTACATATGGAATTCAATCAAAGACAATAAAACAGTAGGTATCATAGGTGAAGATAAACAAAAAGGATTAACGTATGTAGCTGAACCTATAGGCGTGATTTGTGGAGTGACACCAACGACCAACCCTACATCTACAACTATTTTCAAAGCAATGATTGCTATTAAAACAGGTAATCCAATTATTTTCGCATTTCATCCAAGTGCACAACAATCATCAAAATATGCTGCTAAAGTCATTTTAGAAGCTGCAACAAAAGCAGGTGCTCCTAAAGATTGTATTCAATGGATAGAAGTGCCATCAATTGAGGCAACTAAACAATTAATGAATCATAAAGATATTGCTTTAGTTCTAGCGACTGGAGGCTCTGGAATGGTAAAGTCCGCATATTCGACAGGTAAACCTGCATTAGGAGTCGGTCCAGGTAATGTTCCTACTTATATTGAAAAAACTGCTCATATCAAACGTGCTGTTAATGATATCATTGGTTCTAAAACTTTTGATAATGGTATGATTTGTGCTTCTGAACAAGTCATGGTTGTTGATAAAGAAGTATACACTGACGTCGTTAAAGAATTCAAATTACACCAAACATATTTTGTTAATAAAAATGAACTACAACAATTAGAAGATGCCATCATGAATGAAGATAAAACTGCAGTTAAACCTGATATAGTTGGTAAATCTGCTGTAGATATAGCGAAATTGTCAGGAATTAGTGTTCCAGAAAAAACAAAATTATTAGTCGCAGAAATTGATGGAATTGGAAAAGATTATCCTTTATCACGTGAAAAATTATCACCTGTACTCGCAATGGTAACTGCAAAATCAACAGGACATGCACTACAAATTTGTGAAGACATATTAAAATTTGGTGGTTTAGGTCACACTGCTGTAATTCACACCGAGGATAGTCAATTACAACAAAAATTCGGTCTAAAAATGAAAGCTTGCCGTGTATTGGTAAATACACCTTCTGCTGTCGGAGGAATTGGAAATATGTATAATGAACTCATTCCTTCACTCACGTTAGGTTGTGGTTCATATGGTAGAAATTCTATTTCTCATAATGTAAGCGCAGTAGACTTATTAAATATTAAAACAATAGCAAAACGTCGTAATAATATGCAATGGTTTAAACTCCCACCTAAAGTTTATTTTGAAGAAAATTCAGTTATGTATTTGACAGAGATGGATAATGTTGAACGTGTAATGATAGTTTGTGATCCAGGAATGGTTAATATTGGTTATACTGATATAGTTGAACAAGTGCTGAGACGCCGAGAAAACCAACCACAAATCAAAGTGTTTAACGAAGTTGAACCTAATCCATCAACTCATACAGTCTATAAGGGGTTAGAAATGTTTATAAATTTCCAACCTGATACTATTATTGCACTCGGTGGCGGTTCGGCAATGGATGCAGCCAAAGCAATATGGATGTTCTTTGAGCATCCAGAAACTTCATTTTTTGGGGCAAAACAAAAGTTCTTAGATATTCGTAAACGTACTTATAAAATTACCAAACCTAAAAACGCAAAATTTATATGTATACCAACGACATCAGGAACTGGTTCTGAAGTGACACCTTTTGCAGTAATTACTGATAGCGAGACACACGTTAAGTATCCACTAGCAGATTATGCGTTAACTCCCGATATTGCTATCGTCGATCCACAATTCGTATTAAGTGTACCTAAAGATGTTGCCGCAGATACAGGAATGGATGTTTTGACACATGCCATTGAATCTTACGTCTCTGTCATGGCTTCAGATTATACAAGAGGCTTAAGCTTACAAGCAATAAAGTTAACTTTTGATTATCTAAAATCATCAGTTCAAGAAAATGACAAACACTCACGAGAAAAAATGCATAATGCTTCAACAATGGCCGGTATGGCATTTGCCAATGCTTTTTTAGGAATTTCTCATTCTATCGCACATAAAATTGGTGGTGAATATGGTATTCCCCACGGCAGAACAAATGCTATTTTATTACCACATGTCATTCGCTATAATGCCAAAGATCCACAAAAACATGCACTGTTTCCTAAATATGATTTCTTTAGAGCAGATACTGACTATGCTGACATTGCAAAATTTTTAGGACTCAAAGGTAATACAACTGAAGAATTAGTGGATGCTCTAGCTAATGCGGTGTATGATTTAGGATGTTCAGTTGGTATTGATATGAATTTAAAATCACAAGGCGTAACTGAAGAGCTTCTTCACTCTACTATAGACAGAATGGCTGAATTAGCATTTGAAGATCAATGTACAACTGCTAATCCAAAAGAACCGCTAATTAGTGAACTTAAAGGCATTATCGAAACAGCATATGATTATGAAAGATAACTTTAAAAATGTTTAATAAAAAAGTCATAGGCCATCAAATAAAGTGACCTATGACTTTTATCTTCTCTATTTTTCAATTGAATTAAAATAATTCTTTACATCTCTCCAACCACTTACGCGTTCAAATCTATGTTCATTAACATTATGAGAAGCAGTAAACATAATTGATTTCCCTTCAAAAATTTCCAATTGCTTTGGATTATCATCAATAAGATAATCTGCAAGAATAATATTCTTTCTACCACAAAATACAAAATGTTGCGGATCTAAAAAAGGAAAGTATTCTAATAACCATTCATATTTGTCATGAAAAGAGGTTGGAACATCCATCGCTGCTGTGGCTATGTATATGTCGTAATGCTCATTGAGTTGTTTTACAACTTCTTGAGCATGCGGCATTACATCTAAATTTCTAAAGAATCCAGGTTCTTTTAAAATATCCATGACTAACCCCTCATGCTCGGGTATCATATGTTTTAATTTTTTACCGTTTAATGATTCCATTTTGATATTTAAATCCGCTCGTTCATTGACCGCTTTAACAACAGCACCCAATGTATCAGCAAGCACTTCATCCATATCAATGGCGATTCTCTGTCGCGTCATGCTCTTACACTCCCTGTTCGTGATATACGTGTTTAGTATAGCAAAATTTTTTCCTTCTGTTTAATCTATTTAACTACGATATCACATCTTTTTTAAATCAAAAGTTATCAAAGAGTGTTAGTTTAATACTCAAAATGTTTTAAAACTTCAATCATCTTATTATTTTGTTCTGGTAAACCAATAGTAATTCTAACACCGTTAGGGAATAAACGTGTAATACATCCTACGTTTAACAATGCATCATAAAGTGCTTGACTTCTTGAAGTTTTAACAAAGACAAAATTCGCTTGACTTGGTAAAAAATGCTGACTTTGAGGAATTTGATAAAATTTATCTCGTTCAAAACTATTTTTTTGTGTCACTTCTTTCAAATACTCTTGATCTTCTAAGGCAGCGATTGCTGCATATTCTGAAATTCTAGTAACATTAAATGGTGGACGAATGATATTCCACTTTTCAATGGCGTCTTCAGAGGCTATAACATATCCTACTCTTAATCCAGCTAATCCATATGCCTTAGAAAAAGTACGTAATAAAAAGGCATTGTCAAAATCCTCCTGTAATTTTAGCGTATCTGGAAAATCATCAGCAGTAACGAATTCTACATATGCTTCGTCAATTAATACAGGAATATCACTTGGGACACGTTTTAAGAAATTAAATAATTCATCGTGCGAAAAGTAAGTCCCAGTTGGATTGTTAGGATTGCATAACCAAATTAAAGACGTTTTATTATCAATTTGTTGTAACATACCATCTAAATCAAATCCACCATCTTTGAGAGGCACTTGGATAACATCAGCTGATTCCACAATTGCATTATGATAATATTGTCCGAAAGTAGATTCACTAGTGATAATCTTATCTCCTGGTGATAATACGGCTCTTGATATCATTAGAATAACCTCATCTAAACCCGCACCAAATAAAATACGAGATGCATCAACATTAAGTTGTTGACTTATTGCTTCCCTTAATTTTGGCGATCCAGATTCCGGATAATAATATAATTCATCTAAATGAGATTGAATAGCCGTTTTAACTTTTGGACTTGGACCATATACATTTTCATTTGAAGCAAGTTTATGTAATTCACCTTTAATGCCATACTGTTTTTTTAAAGATTCTGGAGAAAGCCCTGGCGTATATGCTGTTAATTGGTCTAATTGTTTCTTCATACATAAATCACACCTTAAATTGACTGAAATTTTAAAAAACTTAGTACCTATTATAAACAAACTCATACCTTAAAATCAATCACACTTCTAACATTACATTTTAAATTCACTATATCGGTTGAAATAGTTAAATTATAAATAGCTATTCGATGTACCATTTAGACATCGAATAGCTATCAAATCCATCTCGAAACGCACAATTTTATTTTATTTTATTAATTTTTCTTTTTCTAAGTGTTCTCTTGCTACTTTATAAGGATCCTCTTTCTTCACTGTTACCTTATAGTTCATTTCTTGCATTTCTTCATCTGTGATTCTATTCGCCAATTTATTGAGCGGTTTTTTAACTTCAGGATGGTCTTTTAAATATTTTTCTTTAAATAGCGGTGCTCCTTGGTATGGAGGAAATACATGTTGATCATCTTTTAATACTACCATGTTATATTGTTTTAATTCTGCATCAGTAGAGTATGCGTCTATGAGATTAATATCTCCCTTTTTAACTGCAGTATAACGTAATTTAGGTTCCATAGTTTTAACATTAGAAAGATTAAGATGATATGTTTTTTTAACAGCTTTGTATCCATCTGGTCTATCATTAAATTCCAATGTAAAACCTGGTTTAAGTTTATCTTCTACCTTGCGTAAATCACCTATTGTCTTAATTTGATATTTTTTTGCAAAGTCACGTTTTACAGCTAATGCATACGTATTATTATATTTCATCGGTTTAAGCATTGTCATATCATATTTTTTTTCTAAACTAGACTTTGCTTGTTGATATACATCGTTTTCTTTTTTAGACTTTAAATCTTCTTTCGTTAATTCACCTAATACAGTACCTGTAAATTCTAAATAACCATCAATTTCATCTGACTTAAGCGCATTAAATAAGAATGAGGTTTTACCCATGCCATCTTTGACTTCTACAGTATCATCTGTGTCTTCTTCAATAAGTATTTTATACATATTCGTAATAATTGACGGTTCTGAACCTAGCTTGCCTGCGAATGTGATTTTATCACCTTTTTGCGCTGCCATAGGTATGGCAATAGCTATGATAATCACAATTACAATTGTCCCTAAAGAAATGAGCAATTTTTTATATGATAAACGTTCCATGTATCTTAAAATAAAATCAAAAATAATAGCTAGAAGTGCAGCTGGAATAGCACCTATTAAAATGAGTGCACTATTGTTACGATCAATGCCTAATAATATTAAATCTCCTAGACCACCAGCGCCTATTAAAGCTGCGAGTGTAGCAGTACCAATGATTAATACCATAGCTGTGCGTATTCCTGCCATGATAACAGGCATTGCAATAGGGAGTTCGACTTTGGTCAATCTTCTAAGTGGTTTCATTCCAATGCCTTTAGCCGCTTCAATAAGAGAGGGATCGACCTCCTTAATACCTGTGTATGTATTACGTAGAATAGGAAGTAACGCATATACAACTAAGGCGATAATTGCCGGAAGTCTCCCAATTCCGAAAATTGGTATCATCAAACCAAGTAGTGCCAGTGATGGAATTGTTTGTAGAACTGCTGCAATATTCATGACGATTTCTGAAAGTTTTTTTGTTTTAGTGAGCAAAATTGCAATTGGTACTGCTATAAGAGTTGCAATGAAAAGCGCTATAAAAGAAAGTTGAATGTGTTCAATTATAGTAGAAAATAGCTGCCCTTTTCTATCACTTAATGTCGCAAAGAACTCATTCATGTGTCGCTTCCTCCTTATTAAGAGATAAATAAGTAAACACATCTTCTCTATTTAACAAATATCGACGATGTTGTTCTTTATCGTTGACCACAACTGCATCATAATGAGACAAATCTTCATAAATATTATTTAAGTACAACTCAGCATCTACTTCAGGATAATGAATAACGCTTGCATTGTCATCTACAGACCGATTAATTCCTAAATCTTTAATCTTCACTTGATTCACAATATTATGCGTTGTATCCAAATGACTACCCATGAATTGCTTTACAAAGTCACTTTTAGGTCGCGTTCTAAAACCATCAGGTGTATCAATTTGTTCAACACGCCCTTCATTGAGTAAACAAATTCTGTCACCTAGTTTCATCGCTTCTTGAATATCATGCGTTACAAAAACTATTGTTTTCTTAATTTGAGTTTGCAAATGAATCAAATCGTCCTGCAACTTCTCTCTGCTAATTGGGTCAAGAGCACTAAAAGGCTCATCCATGATAATAACGGGAGGATCTGCAGCTAATGCTCGCACTACACCAACCCTTTGTCGTTGTCCACCCGATAGTTCATCAGGTTTTCTATTTTTAAATTGCTCAGGATTTAAACCTACCATTGTCAATAATTCATCCACACGTAAATCAATATCGTTATCTTTCCACTTTTTCATTTGGGGTACTTGTGCAATGTTTTCTTTGATAGTCATATGAGGAAATAATGCAATTTGTTGTAGTACATATCCAATATCCCAACGCATTTCGTAAACTGGATAATCACTAATTGGTTTATCTTTAAAATATATGTAACCTTCGCTTAAAGGAATTAAACGATTGATCATTTTAAGTGTTGTTGTCTTACCACAACCTGAAGGACCAATTAACACAAAAAATTCTCCTTCTTTAATATTAAAACTTACATTATCTACAGCAATATTATTAGCATATCGCTTTGTGACATTTTTAAATTTAATCACTTTTTCACCTTCATTCCCTCTACAAAATAGTAGACCATTTTAATCTATATTCCCTATTAAATCATTTTTAATTGAAAATTAACATTTATTGTATTTCAAAATTCAAATTAACAAAAAGTATTATGAATACTTAATATCCAACTTCATATAATTAAAAAACGACGAAATCAAAAGATAAGAGATTTCGTCGTTCAATCATTTATATTCTAGTTTTATAGCTTTGTATGGTTTCGATAAACTTAGGACAATAATGCTTTAATTTATAACTACCTACACCATCAATAGCAATCATTTCTTGTTTCGATTCAGGTTTACGCTTAGCAAATTCTTCGAGCGTGTAATCAGAAAATATACTTACAGGTGCTATTCCAAGTTTATCACTTAGCTGTTTACGTACATCAACAAGCTCACGATATAACGCTCTATCCACACCTTCAACAGTGTTGATAAATACCTTCTCTTTAGTTTTTTGTTTGAACGGAGTGGTATAAACCTTGGTATGATTATTTAGTAATTGTTTCACTGATGTATCACACATAAGAATTTCATCATTTTCATTTAAATATCCTTTGAAACGTAGCTCATCAATTAAGTGTGATAACTCAGATGTTGTATAATTTTTCATCAACCCATGTGTCGTTAATTCATTATAATGATGGTGTTTTATATAATCTGTCACTTCTCCACGTAAAACTTGTATAATAACACTATAATTTTCCTGTTGCTTCATTCGAGCAATACAGCTAATAATCATTTTCGCTTCACGAGTCATATCATACGTTTTATTTTCCTGTATACAATTACTACATTGATTGCATTCCTCTAAATTTTCATTGGGTTCAAAATAATGAACAATTGTCGCTTCTAAACACTTTTTCGTTTTGGTATATTGAATCATTTTCGTTAATTTTTCGCCCATTTTATCTTTATAGTCATCATCAGCTTGGGATACAGTAATAAAATACTCATGTAATCCCTTATCTCGTTCACTAAACAAAAGGATACACTCACTTTTTAAACCATCACGTCCCGCGCGTCCAGCTTCCTGATAGTAAGATTCCAAATCTCCAGGCATGTTATAGTGAATGACATAACGTACATTTGATTTATCAATACCCATACCAAATGCATTTGTCGCAATGACAACCTCTACACGATCATACAAGAAATCATTTTGCGCCTCAATTCTCTCTTTATTCGTTAAACCAGCATGATAAATTGTGCTCTTAATTTTTTCACTATTTAGAGCTTCGTGTAATTCTTCTACCTGCTTACGAGTGGAACAATAAATGATTCCTGCCTGTCCTTCATGATTTGCAACATAATCCACAACAAATTTTTGTCGCTGATAAGTCGGATTGACTTTGAAGATTAAATTGCGTCTTTTAGTACTTGTTTTGACAACATCATTTTGTCCAATTGATAACTTAGACATGATATCTTGTTGAACTTCAGCAGTTGCCGTAGCTGTAAGTGCAACTATTGTGAAGTTTTGAGGTAAGGTAAAAACTTTTTGTATGACACTTTGATAACTAGGTCTAAAATCATGTCCCCACTTCGATATACAGTGTGCTTCATCAAAAGCGATAAGGGGTATTTCTATTTTACGTAATAAATTTAGAAAAAAAGTATTTTCAAAGCGCTCTGGAGCTACATATAAAAACTGAATGGCACCACGCTTTATTTGCTCTTCAATCTCTTTTTGTTGTTTATGAGTCAAACTACTATTCAAATATGCAGCTTGAATTCCCATTGCTTGTAGTTGATCAACTTGGTCTTTCATCAAAGAAATAAGTGGACTTATAACAATAGTTGTGCCACCCTGCATTAAACCTGGTACTTGATAGCATATCGATTTACCGCCACCGGTAGGTAGTACCCCCAGTGTATGCTGATGATTTAATATTTTAGTTATAATTTCTTCTTGTCCTGGTCGAAATGACTTATAACCAAAATAATGCGATAAAGTCTCTTGCATGATTACATTCCCCTTATTGTTCTTTAATTTCCTCAAGCTCACTCCATCTCGTGATGTCTGCTTCATAGGTTGCTTCAAGTTGCTCTTTTTCCTCATTAAGTTCTTTGATTCTTGCATAATTATCACTTGCATTAATCATTTCTTGTTCAAGGTCTTCTAAACGCGTTTCAGTCATTTCTATACGCGTCATAATTGTTTCGTATTCTAACTTCTCTTTATAAGATAGTCCTGTTTTCTTTTTTGGTTGATGCTTATGTTTATTTTGTTGTTCAGTTTGTTTAGATAGCATGGCTTGGCGTTCATGTTCCTTTTTAAAAGATTCATAATCTTCAAATGATCCAATAATTTTTTCGATTTTACCATCATGAATAAACCAATATTCTTGTACCACTTTATTTAAGAAATAACGATCATGACTGACCGTAATGACAGAACCACCGAAATCATCAATGTAATCTTCTAAAATCGTAAGTGTTTCAGTATCTAAATCATTAGTTGGTTCATCTAAAAGGAGTACATTAGGTTTATGAACAAGTAAACGCAATAAATACAGACGTTTTTGTTCTCCACCTGAGAGTTTATAAACTTTTTTACCGTGTGTAGCGCTCGGAAATAAAAATCTTTCTAACAATTGTGTAACTGAAATTGAGGTACCATCTTTTTCTTTAGCCATTTCACTTTCTTCTCTTAGGTAGTCAATCACTCTAATATCACGGTCAAGTGTCTCTTCTGTTTGCTTAAAATAAGCTACCTTAACAGTCTGACCGATTTTAAGCTCACCCTCATAGTCCTGATCTTCATTACTTAAAATATTAAGTAATGTTGTTTTTCCCGCTCCATTAGGTCCTACAATACCTATACGTCTACCACTTTGAATAATTTCAGTGACATCTTCAAATAAAACTTTATTATTAATTGATTTTGATAAATTCTTTAATTCATATACTTGTTTACCTAACCTTGAATATGCAAGATTAAGTTCACCCTTATCTTGTGTATGTTGCGTCTTAACGTCTGATTCTAGTTGATTAAATCTATTGATACGTGCCTGTTGTTTAGTAGTTCTTGCCTTTGCTCCTGCTCGCATCCATGCTAACTCTTGTTTATACAATGCTTTTTGTTTTTCTTGTTGTTTTTGTTCTACTAATTCATTTTCTGCACGCATTACTATGTAATCTTCATAATTACCTGGATATGTTTTTAACTTCCCTCTATCCAGTTCAATAATTCGCGTCGATACTTCATTTAAAAAGTAGCGATCATGTGTTACAAATAAAACTGTATGTGGATATTGCTTGACATAATTAATGAGCCAACGGATGGATTCAAAGTCAAGATGGTTCGTCGGTTCATCTAGCAAAAGTAAATCCGGTTGTTCTATTAGAGTTTTAGCCAATACAACTCTTTTTTGTTGACCACCCGAAAGTTCAACTATTTTCTTAGTTGTATCGTGAATCCCTAGTTTAGATAAAATCGTTTTAATTTCTGCATTATAGTCCCATGCATCCTTTTGATCCATTTCTTCTTGTGCTTCCATCATTTTATTAAAATTAGAGTCACTTTGATCTAACGCATAGCGATTAACTGCTTCTTCATATTTTTTTATAATTCTTAATGTAGGAGTATCCGAACTTAAAACAGCTTCGAACACAGTCATATGGCCATTGAGGTCTTGTTTTTGAGAGGAATAACGAATGCGATATTGATTAGGGTGGGTAATATCTGCTGTAAAATCTTCATCTAGACCACCAATGACTTTTAATAATGTACTTTTACCTGTTCCATTGATACCTACTAATCCAATTCTTTCATGCTCAGATATAGATAGGTTAAGATCATTAAAAATTTCTTTATCTGCATAGGATTTATTTAAATGTTCAATTTTGTATGCTTCCATGCTTATCTTCCTTTTCAAATACTGGAAATTGTCAACTATCGAATTTTCAAAAAAATTTTGTTAAGCTAAATTCAGTTCTATATATTATACACCTTTTTAGATTCAAATGATATAAGGAGACTTAGATATGTCAGATTTATTCCAAAACGCACCACCCTATATTCAGGCGCTTATAGCCGGAATAATCACGTGGTTACTTACTGCTTTGGGTGCGGCAGCAGTTTTTATATTTAAGAAAGTGAATGATAAAGTCTTAAATTCGATGCAAGGTTTTGCAGCTGGAATCATGATAGCAGCAAGTTTTTGGTCATTGTTACAACCCGCAATTGAATCGAGTGAAAATAGTGCTATGCCATGGCTTCCTGCAGCAATAGGTTTTATTCTCGGTGGCGTTTTTATCAGGGTTCTAGATTATATTATTCCCCATATTCACCAAAATGCCCAAGATAAAAACCAACAACAAGAGGGTGTGCCTACCTCTCTTGGAAAAAATGCATTACTTGTGTTAGCTATCACACTTCACAACATACCTGAAGGACTATCTATCGGAGTTGCATTCGGTGGTGTTGTATCTGGCAACAGTCACGCTACATTTTTAGGTGCGATTGGTCTAGCGATAGGTATCGGCATACAGAATATTCCTGAAGGTGCAGCACTATCGATGCCAATCCGTGCTGCAGGTGCAACACGTTGGAAAGCATTTAATTATGGACAAGCTTCAGCAATTGTTGAGCCTATTTTCGCTACTATCGGTGCTGCAGCAATTTTAGTGGTAAATCCTATATTGCCTTATGCATTAGCGTTTGCTGCAGGTGCAATGATTTTCGTTGTTGTTGAAGAACTGATACCTGATTCTCAATCAAGTAACAACACTGATTTGGCAACTTTAAGTCTAATGATTGGTTTTACAATTATGATGATTCTTGACGTTGCACTTGGATAATTCATATCATTTAAAAAAGAATCATGATAAGTTAATTAACTATAGTGCTTTACTTTATCTTTAGCTTTGTGACCCAATCATTTATAGTCAGAGAACTACATTGTTCTTAAAGTTAATCGTAATAAAAATTTGAGGTTCTCTTTTATAGTTAATAAAGCAAGTGACTTCAATTAATTCCAATATAAATAAGACATACTTATAAAGTTAAAGGAGTGTCATTGAAAGTTTCAAATTTACTTTATTTGTACAAAAATATATTAAATAAAGTAGTCACTTTTAAAGATATTCTAATTTCAAAATGATTACTAAAGACATTAATATAAAAAACATACTAAGATTAGCTATGAAGAAATCTATGACGATAGATTTTTTCATAGCT
>OBZM01000023.1_pt1 | contig 67553 bp, 66 predicted proteins | sample 1476941 | NCBI WGS metagenome assembly OBZM01 (sample SAMEA2580243, study PRJEB22360) | human gut metagenome | biome: human gut; feature: human-associated habitat; material: faeces | place: Denmark | collected 2008/2010
GATTAAGGTTGTCTGTGGCGGACATCCTCTTGAACTATTGGATGAAAATTTTGAACTAATGGTCAAGAATCCTGGGATTCGTTACGACAATCCAATGGTAGCCCGTGCACTTGAAAAAGGAATTCCAGTCTGGACTGAAGTTGAATTGGCTTACCTAGTGTCAGAAGCACCGATTATTGGTATAACTGGCTCAAACGGTAAGACGACAACGACAACTATGATTGCTGATGTCCTAAATCATGGTGGTAAGTCTGGCGTCTTGTCAGGAAATATCGGCTTCCCTGCATCAGAAGTTGCCCAATCAGTGACCGCTCAAGACACCTTAGTTATGGAATTGTCTTCTTTCCAATTGATGGGAATTAACAGTTTCCATCCCCATATTGCTGTGATTACTAACTTGATGCCGACACATATTGACTATCATGGTAGTTTTGAAGCATATGTGGCAGCCAAATGGAATATTCAAAATCGAATGACCTCAGATGATTTCATTATTTTGAACTTTAACCAAGATCTTGCTAAGGAGTTGGCTACTAAGACGAAAGCACAAGTCGTTCCATTCTCAACTGTGGAAAAAGTAGATGGAGCCTATCTTGAAAACGGGGGTCTTTACTATAAAGGTGAGTTGATTATGCAAGCCGATGAGATTGGTGTTCCTGGTAGTCACAATGTTGAAAATGCTTTGGCTACAATTGCGGTTTCTAAGCTGTCAGGTGTTTCAAACCAGGCTATCAAAGAAACTTTAGCAAGTTTTGGAGGAGTTAAGCATCGTCTTCAATTCGTTGATACCATTAACGACGTGAAATTCTATAATGATAGTAAGTCAACAAACATTTTGGCGACTCAAAAAGCACTTTCTGGATTTGATAATAGTAAAGTCATTTTGATTGCTGGTGGTTTAGATCGTGGTAATGAATTTGATGAACTCGTTCCTGATATTACAGGAGTCAAGAAAATGATTATTTTGGGAGAATCCGCTCCTCGTGTCAAACGTGCCGCTGAGAAAGCAGGTGTATCTTATCTTGATGCTAAAGATGTAGCTGATGCGACACGTATTGCTTTTGATCAAGCCAATGCAGGAGATGTTGTTTTATTGAGTCCTGCTAACGCCAGCTGGGATATGTACAAGAATTTTGAAGTGCGTGGTGATGAATTTATCGCAACGGTTGAGCAATTGAAGGGATAAGCTATGGCAAAATCGAAAAAGATTGTTTTTACCGGTGGTGGAACAGTTGGACATGTGACCCTAAATCTTATCTTAATTCCAAAGTTCATCAAAGATGGATGGGAGGTTCACTATATTGGTGATAAGCATGGCATCGAACATGAACAAATCTCTAAATCTGGTTTAGATGTTACCTTCCACAGTATTGCTACAGGGAAGTTACGTCGATATTTTTCATGGCAAAACATGCTTGACGTTTTTAAAGTTGGTTGGGGAATCCTTCAATCTATTGCGATTATTGCAAAGATTCGGCCACAAGCACTTTTTTCTAAGGGCGGATTTGTCTCTGTACCGCCAGTGATTGCTTCTAAATTATTAGGAGTTCCTGTTTATGTGCATGAGTCTGATCTTTCTATGGGGTTAGCCAATAAAATTGCCTACAAGTTTGCGACTACGATGTTTACGACTTTTGAGCAACCAAAAGCTTTGACAAAGACAAAACATGTTGGCGCTATTACTAAGGTTGGTGTGGCACAAACAGGACAAAAAGATATCCTCGATAATATTAAGAAACAGTTTGATGCCAATTTGAAAACCGTTCTTTTTATCGGTGGATCAGCTGGTGCAAAGGTTTTTAATGATTTTATTAGCAATACTCCACAACTGACTGAACACTACAATGTCATTAATATTTCTGGTGATTCTTCATTAAATACCTTACAACCTCATCTATACCGAATTGATTATGTAACAGATTTGTACCAACCTCTTATGGATTTGGCTGATTTAGTAGTAACTCGGGGTGGTTCAAATACCATTTTTGAATTATTGGCGATGAAAAAACTGCATGTAATCATTCCTTTGGGGAAAGAAGCTAGCCGTGGAGATCAACTTGAAAATGCTGCTTATTTTGAACGAAAAGGTTATGCCCGCCAATTACAGGAACCTGATTTAAGTTGGGCAACTTTGAATGATGAGCTAGAACAACTTGTTGAAAATGCAAAGACTTACAAAGAAGCTATGGCAAAATCTGAGGAAATCACATCTCCTGATGATTTTTACCACCTATTAGTAACTAGTATTTCAAATAAATAAAGGAATTTCATGGCAAAAAAGGAACAAAATTCACAAGAAAAACAAGTTCTGACGGAGTGGCAGAAGCGAAACTTGGAATTTTTAAGAAAAAAAGAGAGCGAAGATTCTGAAGGTATAGAGAAAGAGAATACTCCAATCGAAAACAAGGTACCGGAAAAGAAGAAGGTTAAAAAGAAAAAAAAGGACAAGAAGAAAAAAAAGAATAAGTTGAAATCAAGCAGTAACATTCCTATTGCACAACAAAATCTTGCTGGTCTCATTGTCTTCTCAGCTGCTATTTTAATTGTGTTTTCACTCTTCTATATCTCGCCTTGGTCTAAGCAAAAGATTATCACTGTCTCAGGAACAAAAAATGCTTTGCCAGAAGATGTGAAAGTGGCAAGTGGTATTCTTGATACAGATTATATTAGTTATGTCTTTTTAAATCAGAACAAAGTTGCGAGAACTGTTGAAAAAACAAATGTCTGGATTAAAAAAGCGAATGTGACCTATGACTTTCCAAATCAATTTAACATTGCAGTAAAAGAATACCCGATAGTGGCTTATCGTCAAACTGGCAATGGTTATATGTCAATTCTCGAGAGTGGTAAAACTGGTGGAACGGTTTCAACAGGAAATCTTCCAGATAAATTTATTACTTTAAAAATAGATGATGACAAGAAAATTGAAGAACTTGTAAAAGAGCTAAATCAACTGGATGCTAAAATCAAAAATAACATTCAGATTATTAATTTAACGCCTACCAAGGCAACTTCAGATTTGTTGACTATTGAGTTGTATGATGGCAATACCATCCGTGTCCCACTATCTCAATTAACAACCAAGTTACCATATTACCAAAAAATTAAAAAACATCTTTCAGATGGGACTATTGTTGATATGGAAGTTGGTATTTATACGACGACTCCGGAAGTTGAAGCATCAAAATCTGAAAAATCCGATAAGGATAAAAAGAAAGATAAAGACAAGACTGATAGTAAAGAAACCAGTGCTACTTCTGAAGAAGGGCAAGAGTCAGAATCGTCTGTACAAAGTTCTGGAGAGGATACTAATACCGAAAGTTCAAGTGACCAAGGAGAAAGTATTCCTGCAGTAGGGCAAGAAAACTCACATCAAACTTCCCTAGCTCAGGGTTAATATTGAATAATAAAAAACGTAAAATGCTGACATTTTACGTTTTTTTATGGTACAATAGTATCCGAATAATTCTGTTTTTATACAGTTTACAAAGATATTGAATGGAAAGATTGAGAGGTCGAGTGAATGGCTAGAGATGGCTTTTTTACAGGATTAGATATAGGAACTAGCTCGATTAAGGTTCTTGTTGCTGAATTTATTGATGGATCAATGAATGTCATCGGAGTAAGTAATGTTAAGAGTTCTGGTGTGAAAGATGGTATCATTGTTGACATTGACGCTGCAGCGAAATCCATCAAAACAGCTATTGAACAAGCAGAAGAAAAAGCTGGTATTGTTATTGAGCAAGTTAATGTTGGGCTTCCAGCTAATCTTCTTCAAATTGAGCCTACCCAAGGGATGATTCCTGTAACCAGTGAATCAAAAGAAATCAAAGATGAAGATGTTGAAAGTGTTGTTCGCTCAGCCTTGACTAAGAGCATTACACCTGAGCGTGAGGTTATTTCGCTAGTTCCTGAAGAGTTTATCGTTGATGGCTTCCAAGGAATTCGTGATCCTCGTGGAATGATGGGAATTCGTCTTGAAATGAGGGGTCTCATTTATACAGGACCAACAACAATCCTTCACAATCTTCGTAAGACGGTTGAACGTGCAGGTATTAAGGTTGAGAATATTATTATCTCACCTCTTGCGATGACACGTGCGGTCTTAAATGAAGGTGAACGTGAGTTTGGTGCTACAGTCATTGATTTGGGTGGCGGTCAAACTACCGTTGCAAGTATGCGTGCGCAAGAACTTCAGTTTACCAATATTTATTCTGAAGGTGGCGAATACATCACAAAGGATATTTCAAAGGTTTTGAAGACTTCTATGCAGATTGCAGAAGCGCTTAAGTTTAATTTTGGTAATGCTGATATTGACGAAGCAAGTGAATCTGAAACTGTTCAAGTTGAAGTTGTAGGTGAAAATTCACCTGTTGAAATCACTGAAAAATACCTTGCTGAAATTATCTCAGCTCGTGTGAAACATATCTTGGACAGAGTGAAACAAGATTTGACTCGTGGTCGTCTACTTGATTTACCTGGTGGTATCGTCCTTGTAGGTGGTACAGCTATTATGCCTGGTGTAGTTGAAGTTGCTCAAGAGCTTTTTGAGACAAATGTCAAACTTTACGTACCAAATCAAGTAGGCATTCGTAATCCGATGTTTGCAAATGTGATTAGTCTTGTTGAGTATGTTGGCCTTCTTACAGAAGTTGATATTATTGCTCAACGAGCAGTATCTGGTGAAGAGTATCTCCGTCGTAAACCTATCGACAATGAGGCTCCCGCATTGAGTTTTGACAGAACTCCAGCACCATCACCAGCGCCACGAGTGGCTCCACAACCTAACCCTATTCCAGTTGAGAATACAATCGAAGTGCCTTTGCCAGTTGAAGAAGGAAATCATGAACCAAAACAAAAACTTGGAGATCGTGTTCGTGGTATCTTTGGTAGTATGTTCGATTAATTTAATCTAGAAAAAGCGAGGAAATAAAATGAGTTTTTCATTTGATAGCGCATCTGTTCAAGGTGCTGTCATTAAAGTTATCGGTGTCGGTGGAGGTGGCGGAAACGCCATCAACCGAATGATTGAAGAAGGTCTTTCTGGTGTTGAATTTATCGCAGCTAATACTGATATTCAAGCGCTCAGCTCTTCAAAAGCAGAAACAGTTATCCAATTGGGCCCTAAATTGACCCGTGGACTTGGTGCCGGAGGTCAACCTGAAGTTGGTCGTAAGGCGGCTGAAGAAAGTGAAGAAACACTTACAGAAGCACTTACAGGATCTGACATGGTATTTATCACTGCCGGTATGGGTGGAGGTTCTGGTACAGGAGCAGCTCCAGTAATTGCACGTATTGCCAAAAGCTTAGGTGCATTGACAGTTGCAGTTGTAACACGTCCGTTCGGATTTGAAGGTAACAAACGTGGTGCTTATGCGGTTGAAGGTATTCAAGAGTTGCGTGAGCAAGTTGATACACTTCTTATTATCTCAAACAACAATCTTCTTGAAATTGTTGATAAGAAAACTCCACTTCTTGAAGCCCTTAGCGAAGCAGATAATGTTCTCCGCCAAGGTGTCCAAGGTATTACGGATCTTATCACTAATCCAGGATTGATTAACCTTGACTTTGCTGATGTGAAAACAGTTATGGCAAACAAAGGTAATGCGCTTATGGGTATTGGTATTGGTTCTGGTGAAGAACGTATTGTTGAAGCTGCACGCAAAGCAATCTTCTCGCCACTTCTTGAAACTACTATTGATGGTGCAGAAGACGTAATTGTTAACGTAACTGGTGGTCTTGATATGACTCTTACAGAGGCTGAAGAAGCTTCTGAAATTGTTGGCCAAGCAGCTGGTAACGGTGTTAACATTTGGTTGGGTACATCAATTGATGATACATTGAAAGATGAGATTCGCGTAACTGTTGTTGCTACAGGAGTTCGTCAAGATCGTGCTGATAAAGTAGCGGGAGTGAAAGCTCAACCTCGCAAAGTGACATCAGTACCGTCACAACCAGCAGCACCTGTTCAGCAAGCAATTCAAGAAGAACAACGTCCAGTTTCTCAACCTTCATTTGAACGTCAACCAAATTTTGACTATAATGAAACACCTTCAATGCCTCAAGCAGGGGTTCGTCCTGCAGCGGCAGCATCTCAGCAAGAGCAGTCTGCTTTTGGAAACTGGGACTTAAGACGTGATAATATCTCACGTCCTGAAACTGGCCAATTAGATAGTCAGTTGACTATGTCTACATTTTCAAGTGAAGTTGAGGATGATGATGAGTTGGAAACACCACCATTCTTTAAAAATCGTTAATAATGACTATAGAAGAAAATAAAAATAATGTTTATCAAGCGGTAAAGGCAGCTTGTGAGAAGGCTAATCGCTCTAGTGATGAAGTCAATATTATTGCCGTAACCAAATATGTCTCTAGTGATATTGCTGAAGAATTGGTTAAAACAGGAATTAAACACATTGCTGAAAATCGCGTGGATAAATTCTTAGATAAGTATCAAGCTTTAAACAATTATGATTTGACCTGGCACCTTATCGGTACCTTACAGCGTCGAAAAGTAAAGGATGTTATTAATTTAGTTGATTATTTTCATGCCTTGGATTCTGTAAAATTAGCAGAGGAAATTCAAAAGCGTGCCAATCATACGATTAAATGTTTCCTTCAAGTTAACGTTTCAGGTGAGGAATCGAAACATGGTTTTTCGCCCGAAGAACTTGATACAGTTCTAGACCAAATTAAAAATCTTGATAACATTTGTATTGTGGGACTAATGACAATGGCACCAATTGATGCAGATGATCAAGAACTTGATGAGATTTTCTCACAGACAAATGAACTTAGAAAATCAATTCAAGAGAAAAAAATAAAGAATGTTCCTTGTGATCAATTAAGCATGGGGATGAGTCGAGATTTTGATGAGGCAATTCAAAATGGATCAACCTTTGTCAGAATCGGCAGTGCATTCTTTAAAGAGAACGGAGATTAACCTTATGGCATTAAAAGACACAATTGATAAAATTGTTTCATATTTTGATACCGACGAAGTAACCGATTATGAAGATGCTGCAAAAGAAGAAGAGAAAAAACGTCCTGTAAAAGTGCAGAGACCAGTGCAGACACAACCTCGTCAGCAACGTCAACCTGAGCGTTCACAGGCAACAGTTCCTCCTCGTCGTCAACATGTTAACGCAGACTTGCAGGAAACACAAGTTCTTCGTAGTTTACCTTTGAGTCGTTCACAAGCAAATCAGGGACCACATCAAATGAGTACAACAAAAACAACAATTGCAATTAAATATCCTAAGAAATATGAAGATGCTCAGGAAATTGTAGAACTTTTGATCGAAAATGAATGTGTTTTGATTGATTTTCAGTATATGTTAGAGGCACAAGCTCGTCGTTGTCTTGATTTCATTGATGGTGCAAGTAAAGTACTTACCGGGAATCTTCAAAAAGTTGGCTCTTCAATGTACTTGCTTACACCAATCAATGTTGTTGTTGATATTGAAGAGATTGGTTTGGCACACGGAAATCAAGAAGCTAACTTTGACTTTGACATGAAGAGACGTTAAGCAATGTCTATATTACTATATGTTATTTGGGCACGTGTCGTTAACGTTGCAGAGATACTTCTTGTTGTCTACGCTTTGTTATCTTGGTTTCCAGGAGCCTATGACACTAGCCTTGGAAGAATCATTAGACAAATTGTTAATCCGATTCTTGCGCCATTTCGTCGTCTGAATTTGGTCTTTGCTGGTGTTGACTTTTCAATCATCGTAATCGTTCTTTTGTTGAATTTTTCTCTCACTATTCTTAGAAATATTCTATTCTGATGTCAGAAAATAAAAATATTGAACAGCATTATTCGTTAGATGAACGTCCTTTTTTAGAAAAGGTCAGGGGATTTTGCCAATTGGTTGAAGATAGGTATAGTCCTTATTTGACTGATTTCTTAAATCCCCGTGAGATTCAAATTGTTGAAGATTTAGCAAATTACTATCAATTAAAATTCTTTGTAAGTTCAAATCTTGAGACGGAGGAGTACAGAAGAGTTATTATAGCTCCGGATTATTATGAGCTCTCTGATGATGACTTTGAGATTAAGCGGTTAGAGGTTTCTTATGCAAGACAGTTTAACACCTTGACTCATCCAAAAGTTTTGGGGACTTTGATTAATCAACTTGGACTTGAACGACAAGTATTTGGTGACATCATTATCAATGACGATGGACGTATTCAATTTTCGATAGCATCTCACCTAGCAAACTATGCTATAATGACTATCAAAAAGATTGGTAATGTTTCCGTTACACTTAAGGATGTTAGTGAAGGGAATTGGATTACAAATCAAGAAAACTACTCACATTCTTTTGTTTTACTTTCTAGCATGCGTCTTGACAATGTGTTAGCAACCGTGTTAAATTTATCACGCTCTAGGGCCTTGAAGCTGATTTCATCTGGTAAAGTCAAATTAAATTATAGACAAGTTGAGAAGGCTGACCAGTTGATTACTATTGGTGATATGATTTCGGTTCGGGGTTTCGGTCGATTTCGATTGGCCGAACAAGAAGGATTTTCAAAATCTGGTAAAGCTAAAGTCACTATTAATAGCATGTTGAGACGAAGAAAAAAGTAGGTATTTAATTTAAAATCATCAGAGATGGTAATGTAAATAGAGGGGATCTGTAATGGCAATTACAGTACTTGAGATTATCGAAAAACAGTTTACAACTAAATTTCGTGGCTACAATCAAGAAGAAGTAGATGAATTTCTTGATATTATCGTAGATGGTTATGAAGAATTAGTTCATGAAAATCGTGAACTTGCTGCTCGTGTAAAAGAGCTTGAAGAAATGGTAAAAAAATAAAGGAGGCCTGTAATGGCAATCACAGCACTTGATATTAAAGATAAACAGTTTACAACTAAATTTCGTGGATACAATGAACAAGAAGTAGATGAATTTCTTGATATTATCGTTGATGATTATGAAGATTTAGTTCGTGATAATCGTGAGCTTGCTTCTCGTGTAAAAGAGCTTGAAGAAAAATTGGCTTATTTTGATGAAATGAAAGAATCACTAAGCCAATCAGTTATCTTGGCTCAAGAAACAGCTGAAAAAGTTAAAGCTTCAGCAGCTGACGAATCAGCTAACTTGATTAATAAAGCTAACTTCAATGCAACGCATTTGGTTGAAGAAGCTAAATCTAAAGCATCTGAAATTCTTCGTGATGCTACTGATGAAGCGAAACGTGTTGCTATTGAGACAGAAGAGCTTAAACGTCAAAGTCGTGTTTTCCATCAACGTCTTTTGGCTGCAGTTGAAGGTCAACTTAGCTTAGCAAGTGCTCCAGAGTGGGGTGAATTGTTGCAACCAACAGCTATTTATCTTCAAAACTCAGATGCTGCCTTTAAAGAAGTTGTTGAAAAAGTTTTGGACGAACATGTCCCAGATTCAAATGATGCAGCTTCATTTGATGCAACGCGTCAATTTACTCCTGATGAAATGGCTGAACTTCAACGTCGTGTTGCTGAAAGTAACAAGAAAGTCGAAGATTTCTCTAATCAAGAATTTGAAGAAACTAATGAAACTGTTTCGACCCCAGTTGATTTCGGTAACTCAGATTCTTTCGATAGCGAAGCAGCAGACTTTCCAACTTCTGCACCAGTAGATGAAGATTTTGATTTTCAACCTGAAACAACAGGTGAAGTAAACCTTAACGAAACACAAACTTTTAAATTGAATATTGGCGAATAAGAAAAATAAAACTTACCAAGTATATTTTCAGCGAGTGGGAGATGGTGTGAGTCCCACATTCCCTATTTGGCCGGTTATCATTTTCTTTGGTTCTGACTGAATCAAGTAAGTTAGAAGGATGGTCCTCCTTACGGACATATGAGGGAGCAATTTTATATTTGCTCTAAACAAAGGTGGTACCACGAGCTTTCGTCCTTTTTGATGAAGGCTCTTTTTATTTTGTAAATTATATTGAAGAGGAGATAGAATGAAACTTAAAGAAACCCTAAATCTTGGTAAGACAGCTTTTCCTATGCGTGCTGGACTTCCTAATAAAGAACCTCTCTGGCAAAAAGAGTGGGAAGATGCTAATATGTATCAACGTCGTCAAGAATTGAACCAAGGAAAACCGCACTTCACCCTTCATGATGGCCCTCCGTATGCCAATGGTAATATTCACGTTGGACATGCCATGAATAAAATTTCCAAGGATATTATCGTTCGTTCTAAATCAATGTCTGGTTTCTATGCACCTTATATTCCTGGATGGGATACTCATGGGCTTCCAATCGAACAGGTTTTGGCTAAAAAAGGTGTGAAACGTAAAGAAATCGAACGCTCTGAATACCTTAAAATGTGTCGTGACTATGCGCTTTCACAAGTTGACAAGCAACGTGAAGATTTCAAACGACTTGGTGTCTCAGCTGATTGGGATAACCCATATGTAACTTTGACACCTGACTATGAAGCTGCACAAATTCGTGTCTTCGGTGAGATGGCTAAAAAAGGTTACATCTACCAAGGTGCGAAACCAGTTTACTGGTCATGGTCATCAGAATCAGCGCTTGCTGAAGCAGAAATCGAATACCATGATTTAGTTTCTACATCTCTTTACTATGCTAATAAAGTTAAGGATGGTAAAGGCGTATTGGATACCGATACCTATATCGTTGTATGGACAACTACACCATTCACTATTACAGCGTCTCGAGGCTTGACAATGGGAGCTGATTTTGATTATGTAGTTGTTAAGCCTGCTGGATCTGACCGTAAATATGTTGTGGCTTCTGAGCTATTGCCAAGTCTTTCTGAAAAATTTGGTTGGGAAGATGTTGAAGTACTTGCAACTTACCAAGGAAAAGAATTGGATCAAATTGTAACCGAACACCCATGGGATTCAGAAGTTGATGAATTGGTTATCCTTGGTGATCACGTTACACTGGATTCTGGTACTGGTATCGTCCATACAGCGCCCGGTTTTGGTGAAGATGACTATAACGTAGGTGTTGCCAATGGCTTAGAAGTTGCTGTAACGGTCAATGAACGTGGTATCATGATGGAAAATGCAGGTCCTGATTTTGCAGGTCAGTTCTATGATAAAGTTGTACCAATAGTCATTGATAAACTTGGTGATCTCCTTCTTGCCAAAGAAGAAATCTCTCACTCATACCCATTTGACTGGCGTACTAAAAAACCAATTATCTGGCGTGCAGTCCCTCAATGGTTTGCATCTGTATCTAAATTCCGTCAAGAAATTTTGGATGAAATTGAAAAAGTTAAATTCCATTCAGAATGGGGTAAAGTTCGTCTCTACAACATGATTCGTGACCGTGGAGACTGGGTCATCTCTCGTCAACGTGCTTGGGGTGTTCCACTCCCAATCTTCTATGCTGAAGATAAGACACCAATCATGACTGAGGAAACGATTGAACATGTGGCTAAACTTTTTGAAGAGCATGGATCGGTTATTTGGTGGGAACGTGATGCTAAAGATCTTCTTCCAGAAGGTTTCACACATCCTGGTTCACCAAACGGTGAGTTCACTAAAGAAAATGATATTATGGATGTGTGGTTTGACTCAGGTTCATCATGGAATGGTGTTGTCGTTAATCGACCTGAATTGACTTATCCAGCTGACCTTTATCTTGAAGGTTCTGACCAATACCGTGGTTGGTTTAACTCATCACTTATCACATCAGTTGCCAATCATGGTGTCGCACCATATAAACAACTCTTGTCTCAAGGTTTTGCCCTCGATGGTAAGGGTGAAAAGATGTCTAAATCACTTGGAAATACGATTGCTCCTAGCGATGTTGAAAAGCAATTTGGTGCAGAAATTCTCCGTCTTTGGGTAACAAGTGTTGATACGACCAATGATGTCCGTATCTCAATGGATATCCTTAGCCAAGTATCTGAATCTTACCGTAAAATCCGTAACACGCTCCGTTTCTTGATTGCTAATACATCAGACTTCAATCCAACAACTGATGCTGTGGTCTTTGAAGAATTGCGATCTGTGGATCAGTACATGACTATCCGATTCAACCAATTGGTTAAGACCATTCGTGACGCTTATGCAAACTTTGAGTTCTTGACTATCTACAAAGCTTTGGTTAACTTTATTAATGTAGAGTTGTCAGCTTTCTATCTTGATTTTGCTAAAGACGTGGTTTACATTGAGAGTGCAGATTCTCTTGAACGTCGTCAAATGCAAACAGTCTTCTACGATATTCTTGTTAAGATTACAAAACTCTTGACTCCAATTCTTCCTCACACTGCTGAAGAAATCTGGTCATATCTTGAATTTGAAACTGAAGAGTTTGTTCAATTGTCAGAGTTGCCAGATGCAGAAGCTTTCGAAAATCAAGAAGCAATCCTTGAAAAATGGAAAGAATTCATGGATTTCCGTGGTCAAGCTCAAAAAGCTTTGGAAGAAGCTCGTAATGAGAAGGTTATCGGTAAATCACTAGAAGCTCATTTGACTATTTATCCCGATGCTGAAGTTAAAGAACTTCTTGAAGGTTTGAATACAAATCTTGCTCAACTTTTGATTGTTTCAGCATTGACTATTGCTGAAGGAGATGCTCCTGGATCAGCTGTGAGCTTTGAAAATGTTGCCTTCACTGTAGAACGTGCTTCAGGTGAAGTTTGTGATCGTTGTCGTCGTATTGATCCAACTACCAAGGAACGTAGCTATAATGCAACAATCTGTGATCACTGTGCTAGCATTGTTGAAGAAAACTTTGCTGAAGGTGTAGCAGAAGGCTTTGAAGTTAAAGCAAAATAAGCTAAAAAGAGTTCAGATTGAACTCTTTTTCTATTTGTTTTTCGAATATAGTATTGAAGACAAGAAAAAACTAGCTCAGCTAGTTTTTTCTTATAGTCCGTAGTTATAATCATCGTCTTGCATAGCTTCCACAGTACCTAGAAGGTAACCATTACCAACTTGAGAGAAGAAGTCGTGGTTGGAAGTTCCTGTAGAAATACCATTCATAACGATTGGGTTAACATCGTTTGCACTATCTGGGAAAAGTGGATCTTGTCCTAAGTTCATGAGGGCCTTGTTGGCGTTGTAACGAAGGAAAGTCATGACTTCTTCAGTCCACCCAACACCATCATAGAGAGACTTGGTATAGAGCTCTTCATTTTCATACAATTCATAGAGAAGGTCATACATCCATTCACGGAAGCTTTCTTGCTCTTCTTCAGGTAATTCATTGAATCCAAGTTGAAATTTATAGCCAATATAGGTTCCGTGAACAGATTCGTCACGGATAATCAATTTAATGATTTCAGCGACATTGGCAAGCTTATTATTACCCAGATAATATAGAGGTGTGAAGAAGCCTGAGTAGAAAAGGAAGGTTTCAAGAAAAGTTGATGCAACCTTTTTCTGAAGTGGTGTTCCATTCTCATAGATGTCGTTTATGATTTTTGCTTTGGTCTGCAAGTATTCGTTACTATTGGTCCACTCGAAAATATCTTCAATTTCAGATTTAGTGTTCAAAGTTGAGAAAATAGAAGAGTAGGATTTTGCGTGAACAGATTCCATGAACTGAATGTTGTTCAAAACAGCTTCTTCATGGGGTGTACGAACATCGGCACGAATAGCTTCAACACCTGTTTGTGATTGCATAGTATCTAGTAAGGTTAAGCCACCGAAGACTTTTCCGACCAAATCTTTTTCTTCAGCTGAAAGTTTACGCCAATCATCAAGGTCATTTGAAAGTGGAATACGTGTATCTAACCAGAATTGTTCAGTCAATTTTTCCCAGGTAGATTTATCAATCGCATCTTCGATTTCATTCCAGTTAATGGCTTTATAGTAAGTTTCCATTAGAAACCTCTTTCTTTATTGATATCGTTTCTATTTTATCATAATTCAAAATCATGACATAGCTTTTTGAGTTTATCTATTAAAAAAGTCGGCGAACCGACCTTTTTAATACCCTTTATGAATAAGAACAGTGATATTTTAGAGTGTTAAATAACACAACTTTCACACTGGTTAGAGCCAACTTCCTCCCCGTCGTCTGTATAAGTACGAATGTAGTAAATTGACTTGATTCCTTTGTTAAAGGCATAGTTACGAAGGATAGAAAGGTCACGAGTTGTTTGTTTATTTTCTGTTTTCCATTCGTAAATTTCTTTTGGTAGTTCACTACGCAAGAAAAGTGTTAATGACAAACCTTGATCCACATGTTCAGTAGCAGCAGCATAGACATCAATCACTTTACGCATATCCATGTCGTAAGCTGAAGTGTAGAAAGGAATAGTGTCTGTTGAGAGTCCGTTAGCTGGATAGTAGATTTTACCAATTTTCTTCTCTTGACGTTCTTCAATACGTTGTGTGATTGGGTGGATAGAAGCAGAACAGTCGTTAATATAAGAAATTGATCCATTTGGTGCAACTGCCAAGCGGTTTTGATGATAGAGACCATCTTTCTTAACTAACTCACGAAGCTCTTCCCAATCTTTTGCTCGCGGAATAAAGTGGCCATCGAACAGTTCTTTAACACGGTCAGATTTAGGAACATACTGTCCTGTAACGTATTTATCAAAGTAAGAACCATCGGCATATTTGGATTTTTCAAAACCAACAAAGGTTTCTTGACGTTCACGGGCAATATTGTTAGATTCAACCAAAGTCCAGTAGTTCATAAGCATGAAGTAGATATTAGTGAATTCAACAGATTCAGGGCTACCGTATTCAATGTGATTTTTAGCAAGGTAAGAATGGAGCCCCATGGCACCCAAACCAAAGGTATGAGCTTGTTGGTTACCATTTTTTATAGATGGTACAGCTTCGATGCTAGAGCTATCTGTAACAAAAGTAAGTGCTCTCGTCATAGCCTTGATAGAACGTCCAAAGTCAGGCGATGTCATCATGTTAAGGATGTTAGTAGATCCAAGGTTACATGAAATATCTGTACCGAGTTTGACAAACTCTTGTGCATCGTTAAGTTCACTTGGTGTTTGAACTTGGAGAATTTCAGAACAGAGGTTGGACATGACGATCTTACCATCAATTGGGTTGTGTCGATTGGCTGTATCAACATTGACGATATATGGGTAACCAGATTCTTGTTGGAGTTTAGAAATTTCAGTTTCTAACTCACGCGCATTAATCTTAGTTTTTGTGATATTGGGATTGGCAACCAATTCATCGTACATAGCTGTGATGTCGATGTAGTTAAATGGTTTACCGTATTCTTTTTCGACAGAGTAAGGGCTGAAGAGATACATTTCTTCATTCTTACGTGCCAATTCGTAAAACTTATCAGGTACGGTAACGCCTAGTGATAATGTTTTGACACGAACTTTTTCATCGGCATTTTCTTTTTTAGTAGAAAGAAAAGCTAAGATATCTGGATGGAAGACGCTAAGATAAACAACTCCAGCACCTTGACGTTGACCAAGTTGGTTTGAGTAAGAGAAACTATCTTCAAAGAGTTTCATTACTGGTACGACACCAGAAGCTGCACCAGCATACCCCTTAATAGGAGCACCAGCTTCACGTAGGTTAGAGAGACTAATACCTACCCCACCACCAATACGTGACAACTGTAGGGCTGAGTTAATAGAACGTCCGATAGAATTCATGTCATCCGTTACTTGAATAAGGAAACATGAAACAAGTTCTCCACGACGGCTACGCCCAGCATTCAAGAAGGAAGGAGTAGCAGGTTGATAACGTTGGTGAATCATCTCATTAGCAAGATCACTGGCTAGATGTTCATCGCCATCAGCAAAGTAGAGGGCATTAAAAAGAACACGGTCCTCAATACTTTCAAGATAAGCCTGGCCATCATTAGTTTTTAGAGCGTATTGTTGATAGAACTTGTAAGCCGACATAAATGATTGAAAACGAAAATTTTGAGAGTAAATTTCCGCAGACAATTTCTCAATGAAGGCAGGTTCGTATTTTCCAATGAATTCAGACTCGATATAGTCATTTTCAATCAAGTAATTAATTTTTTCTGTGATACTGTTGAATGCCATTGAATTTGGCTTAACATTTTCAAGGAAAAAGGCATGAAGGGCTTCTTTATCCTTGTGCAAAGGTATTTGACCGTTAATTGGACGGTTGATTTCATTATTGAGGCGGAAATAAGAAACATCGCCAAGATTTTTTAAAGACATAATACTGATACCAAACTTAGTTTAATGGTTTATTAAGATTTATTCCTTAAACTAAGCAAACAAGTTCCTTTCTATAATGAAAACTTGAGAGTTAGAGAATTTCTTTAAGTTTTGCAGGTTGAAATCCTGAAAAGACGATATCACCGGATTCAATAACTGGAGCAGCTGTGAAACCAAGGCTTTTTACATAATCAATTTTCTCTGGATGCTCATCAATGTTGATTTCTTCGAAATCAGCATTCTCCTTTTCTAAGAATTTTTTTGTCATTTTGCATTGCATGCAGTTGTTTTTTGAAAACAATGTAATCTTTGCCATTGCAAATACTCCTTTTAATAATGAATTTAAGTGACTAAAGGTCACTTTTGGAACTCTAATAGAATACCCAAAATATAGGGAAAAATCAAGAGGTTGAACCGACAAAAATACAATATTTTGTGTTTAGTATTCAAACACAACCCCATATATTGTGTTTTTAAGCCTTTTTAAAGTTTTTTGACACCAGTCAATATTTATTGGAAAAAGGAGTCAACTAACTAATTATGTGAGTTTTTCTGACATAAAAATGCCAATTTCATTTGTATTTTAGAAGAAATAGGTATAAAATAAAAAAAACTTTTAACTAATGGAGGTTCTAGTATGCAAGAATATTGCTCAAATCTGACTGTAAAAGATCAAGACTTTACGTTTTATGATATTGAAAAAGTTGCGACAAAGCAGGGTGTTACGGTAGAAAACCTACCCTATACGATTAGAATATTACTTGAAAGTCTTTTAAGAAAAAAGGACGGTGTTGATGTTACAGAATCTCATATTAATAGTATCTTGAAATTTCCGAATATTTCGATAAATTCGGAAGTTCCTTTTAAACCAAGTCGTGTTATTCTTCAAGACTTTACCGGAGTTCCTGTTGTTGTTGATTTGGCATCCATGCGTGATGCAATCGTAGCGAATGGAGGAAAGGCAGAACTTATTAATCCAGAGATTCCTGTGGACTTGGTGATTGACCACTCTGTTCAGGTAGATTCTTATGGTTGTAGTACGTCTCTTGAAGATAACATTAATTTGGAGTTTAAGCGTAATAATGAGCGTTACGAATTTCTTAAGTGGGCTGAACAATCCTTTGAAAATTATCGTGCCGTTCCACCTGCAACAGGTATCATTCACCAAGTTAATATCGAATTTTTAAGTGACGTTATTATTGAAAAAGATGGGCTTCTGTATCCAGATTCTATGTTTGGTACAGATAGTCACACAACTATGATCAATGGTATCGGTGTTCTTGGTTGGGGTGTCGGAGGAATTGAAGCCGAAGCAGCAATGCTTGGTGAAGCATCTTATTTCCCAATCCCAGAGGTTATAGGTGTTCGTTTGACAGGAGAACTGCCTAAAATTGCGACGGCAACCGATTTGGCCCTCAAGATTACTCAGGTGCTTCGTTCTGAAAATGTTGTTGGTAAATTCGTTGAGTACTTTGGTCCTGGTTTGAAGAGTTTATCTCTAGCTGACCGTGCTACAGTGGCTAATATGGCACCGGAATATGGTGCGACCTGTGGTTATTTCCCAATTGATGAGGAAACCTTAAACTACATGCGTTTGACCAACCGTGATGAGCAACATATCAAGGTGACAGAAGCCTACGCTAAAACTAACCATCTTTTCTATGATCCTAGCAAAGAAGCTACCTATACCAAGGTTGTTGAAATTGATTTGTCATCCATTAAACCTTCGATTTCAGGTCCAAAACGCCCACAAGACTTGATTCTCTTATCCGATGCTAAACAAGAATTTCAGGATGCCGTAGTTCGAGAAGCAGGTGTCCGTGGTTTTGGTCTTGATCGTGAGGAACTAGAAAAGACGGCTCAAGTTGATTTTGAGGATCATTCACAGACGATTCAGACTGGTCATGTGGCAATAGCAGCGATCACGTCATGTACCAACACTTCAAATCCTTACGTTCTTATGGCTGCGGGTCTTTTAGCTAAAAAGGCTGTTGAAAAGGGACTCAAAGTCTCTCCAACAGTCAAGACCTCTTTGGCGCCAGGGTCTAAGGTTGTTACTGGTTATCTCAAAGCTTCAGGCTTGCAAACATATTTGGATAAACTTGGCTTTAATTTAGTTGGTTACGGTTGTACGACATGTATTGGTAACTCAGGAGATTTACGACCAGAAGTGGCTAAAGCTATTTCTGACAATGACTTGTTGGCAAGTGCTGTTTTATCAGGAAATCGTAACTTTGAAGGACGTATCAATCCTCTGGTTAAAGCGAATTTCTTAGCTAGCCCACCTTTGGTTGTTGCTTATGCCTTGGCTGGTAACACCAATATTGATTTGACTACTGAAGCTCTTGGGGTTGATGAAAATGGCAAAGCTGTCTATCTAGAAGATATCATGCCATCTCGTGATGAAATTGAGTCATATGTTGATAAATTTGTGACTCGTCAACTCTTCCAAGATGAATATGCCAATGTCTTTTCAGACAGTGCGAAGTGGAATGCTATCCCAACTGAACACGGCCAAAATTATAAATGGAATCTAGAATCAACCTATATCCAAAACCCACCTTATTTTGATGCCTTGGGAGATGACTTGTCCATTAAACCACTAACTGATTTGAAAGTTTTAGCGAAATTTGGAGATACAGTAACAACTGACCATATTTCTCCAGCTGGTAATATTGCCCGAAATAGTCCTGCAGCGAATTATCTCTCTGAACACGGAGTGGATTATCAGGACTTTAATTCCTACGGTAGTCGTCGTGGAAACCATGAAGTGATGATGAGAGGAACTTTTGCTAATATTCGTATCAAAAATGAGTTAGCAGAGGGTAAAATTGGTGGGTATACTAAATATGATGGTGACATCATTCCTATTTATGATGCGGCTATGAAATACAAGGAAGCCAATCAAGACACGCTTGTGATTGCTGGTAAAGACTATGGAATGGGTTCGAGCCGTGACTGGGCGGCCAAAGGTGCAAATCTCCTTGGTGTAAAAGTAGTTCTTGCTGAAAGCTTTGAACGTATCCACCGTTCAAACTTAGTGATGATGGGCATTTTGCCAGTTCAATTTATGGAAGGAGAATCAGCTGAGTCTCTTGGTTTGACAGGACAGGAGACATTTAGCTTTGATCTTTCGGAAAATCCTGGTGTTCACGATGTTATCACCGTAACAGCTAGAACGTCTTCTGAAACCAAAACATTTAAGGTACTAGTCCGTTTTGATGCAGACGCCGATATTCGCTACTATAAGAATGGTGGTATTCTACCAATGGTTGTACGAAAAAAATTGAAGGGAGCATAATATGACAACAGTTGAAACAAATGGTCTGAAGGATATGATTGCTTGTAATACACGTATTTCGTCTATTATTGATGATCATTTATCCTACGCAGGCTATGATATTTCAGAATTTATGGATAATAAAGCTTCTTTTGAGGAAATCATATATCTCTTGTGGAATGGGCATCTACCAACTCAAATGGAACTTAAATATTTTGAAGCGGAATTGCGTAAGAATTATGATATTTCAGATGCGGTTGAGCAATGTATTCTCATACAATCAAGGCCTCATTTGCATCCCATGAGTGTTCTGCGTTCTACAGTCTCATTATTAGGGGTATATAATGTCCATGCTGAGGAGCGCTCCCTGGAAGCCATCTATCAACAAAGTATTGAATTGATGGCTAAGTTGCCAACAATTATTACAACATTCGCTCGTTTAAGGACGGGTCAGATGCCTGTGAAACCACGTGAAGATTTAGGCTTTGCGGCAAATTTTCTTTACATGCTGAATGGGGTTGAACCATCTACTATTGAAGTTGAAGCTATGAATAAGGCTTTAATTCTTCATGCAGATCATGAGTTGAACGCCTCAACCTTTGCAGCGCGTGTTTGTGCTTCAACCCTTACAGATATTTATTCTTGTGTTACGACAGCTATTGGAGCGTTAAAAGGCCCTCTCCATGGTGGTGCTAATGAGCGCGTCTTTGATATGCTAAATGAAGTCCATGAATCTGGTGATGTTAGTGCCTATCTGCAAGAAAAGCTGGACTCTAAAGAAAAAATCATGGGATTTGGACATCGTGTTTATAAAAAACAGGATCCTCGAGAAATATTCTTGAGAGATATGGCTAAGAAGTTGACTGAGAATACGGAAAATCAAGAGTTCTTTAATATGTCGCAAGAGATTGAGGAATTCATGAAAATTAAGAAAGGTTTGATTCCCAATGTCGATTTTTATTCAGCGACGGTTTACCATTCTTTGGGTATCGATAGTGATATCTTCACGCTCATCTTTGCAATGAGTCGTGTCGCAGGATGGATTGCACATATTCAGGAGCAACAAAAAAATAATAAATTGATTCGTCCACGTTCTCAATATATTGGACAAGAAAACTTAACTTATATTCCTTTAGAAAAACGTTAGTGAGGAAAAATCTATGGCAGAAAAAATCAAAATGGGAAATGGTCACCTAGAGGTTACTGATAATCCTATTATTCCTTATATTGAAGGAGATGGTGTTGGTCGTGATATTTGGAAAAATGCTCAAGCCATCTTCAATAAGGCTGTAGAGGTAGCCTATGATGGTAAGCGTCAGATTGAGTGGCAAGAGCTTCTAGCAGGAAAAAAGGCTTTTGACAAAACAGGAGAATGGTTACCTCAAGCTACTTTAGAAGCTATTCGAGACAGTTTGGCAGCTATTAAAGGTCCTCTTGAAACGCCAGTTGGTGGTGGAATCCGTTCTTTAAATGTTGCTCTACGTCAGGAACTTGACCTCTATGCCTGCGTTCGTCCAGTTCGTTACTTTAAAGGAGTGGTAAGCCCTCTTAAAGAACCAGAAAAAACGGATATTACTATTTTTCGTGAAAATACCGAAGATATCTATGCAGGTATTGAATGGGAAGCAGGAACGGAAGAGGTAAAGAAAGTCATTGCTTTTCTGCAGAAAGAAATGGGTGTGACTAAAATTCGTTTCCCAGAGTCAAGTAGTATCGGTATTAAACCAATTTCAATTGAAGGAAGTAAACGATTAATTCGTTCAGCAATTGACTATGCACTCAAGAATAATCTCAAAAAAGTAACCCTAGTCCATAAAGGCAATATTCAAAAATTTACTGAGGGCGGTTTCCGTAAATGGGGTTACGAGGTGGCACAGGAAGAGTATAAAGAGGACCTACTTGCTGGCCGTTTAGAGATTAACGATATCATCGCAGATAACTTCCTACAACAGATTCTTCTAAATCCAGGAAAATTTGATGTGGTTGCCTTGACCAACTTGAATGGTGATTATGCCAGTGATGCCTTGGCCGCACAGGTTGGTGGTATCGGAATTTCCCCTGGAGCCAACATTAACTATCAAACTGGCCATGCTATTTTTGAAGCGACACATGGAACGGCTCCTGATATTGCAGATCAAGACAAGGCAAATCCATGTTCGGTACTATTATCTGGGTGCATGCTCTTAGGTTATATCGGTTGGTCAGAAGCTGCTCAATTAATCACTGCCGCTATTGAAAAAACATTTCAAGAGGGTATCTTTACAGCTGACCTTGCATTTGAAAAAACAGCTTTTTCAACAAGTGATTTTAGTCAAAACATCTTAAATCGTATCTAAACGCTAACTTAGCCTTTATGAAAACATCCTATGAAAATACAATGAAAAACTTTTCGGATTTATCTTTATTTCTGTAACAAATAGTTAAAAGAGAGAATAAAATCTTGAAAGGACATGACTAAATGAGAAGAAACCCTTAGGAAATTTTTCATAAAGTATGTTTTAACCTTGATAATATGAATTAGCTATGTTATAATTCTAAATTGTAAGGGTTATCATCGATAACTCAAATATTCCAAATTAAGAAGGAGAATCCATTATGGCTTCTAAAGATTTCCACATTGTAGCAGAAACAGGTATCCACGCACGTCCAGCTACTTTGCTTGTTCAAACAGCAAGCAAATTTGCTTCAGATATCACTCTTGATTACAAAGGTAAAGCAGTTAACCTTAAATCTATCATGGGTGTTATGAGCCTTGGTGTTGGTCAAGGTGCTGACGTAACTATCTCTGCAGAAGGTGCTGATGCTGATGACGCAATCGCAGCAATCGCAGAAACAATGACAAAAGAAGGATTGGCATAAGAATATGACAGAAATGCTTAAAGGAATCGCAGCATCTGACGGTGTTGCAGTTGCTAAGGCATATCTGCTTGTTCAGCCGGATTTGTCATTTGAAACTAATACAGTTGAAGATACAAGTGCAGAAGAGGCTCGTCTAGATGCTGCTCTAGCGGCGTCACAAGACGAGCTTTCTGTTATCCGCGAAAAAGCAGTTGAAAGCCTTGGTGAAGAAGCGGCAGCCGTTTTTGATGCTCACTTGATGGTTCTTGCTGACCCAGAAATGACTGGTCAAATTAAAGAAACTATCCGTGCTAAACAAGTTAATGCTGAAGCTGCTTTGACAGAAGTAACAGACATGTTTATCGCTATTTTTGAAGGTATGGAAGACAACCCATACATGCAAGAACGTGCAGCGGATATTCGTGACGTTACAAAACGTGTGCTTGCTAACTTGCTTGGTAAGAAATTGCCAAACCCAGCAACAATTAACGAAGAATCAATCGTTGTTGCTCATGATTTGACACCATCAGACACTGCTCAACTTAACAAACAATTTGTTAAAGCTTTTGTCACTAACATTGGTGGTCGTACAAGTCACTCAGCTATCATGGCTCGTACACTTGAAATCGCAGCTGTTCTTGGTACAAACAATATTACTGAACTTGTAAAAGATGGAGACATTTTGGCAGTTTCAGGTATTACTGGTGAAGTTGTGATTAACCCAACTGAAGAGCAAATTGCTGAGTTTAAAGCAGCTGGTGAAGCTTATGCTAAACAAAAAGCTGAATGGGCTCTCCTTAAAGATGCTCAAACAGTAACAGCTGATGGTAAACACTTCGAGTTGGCTGCAAACATTGGTACACCTAAAGACGTTGAAGGTGTTAACGATAATGGTGCAGAAGCTGTTGGTCTTTATCGTACAGAGTTCTTGTACATGGACTCTCAAGACTTCCCAACTGAAGATGACCAATATGAGGCATACAAAGCGGTTCTTGAAGGTATGAATGGTAAACCTGTTGTCGTTCGTACAATGGATATCGGTGGGGATAAAGAACTTCCTTACTTCGATCTTCCTAAAGAAATGAACCCATTCTTGGGTTACCGTGCATTGCGTATCTCAATTTCTGAAACTGGTAATCAAATGTTCCGTACTCAATTGCGTGCTTTGCTTCGTGCATCTGTTCACGGTAAATTGCGTATCATGTTCCCTATGGTTGCTTTGTTGAAAGAGTTCCGTACTGCTAAAGGTATTCTCGAAGAAGAAAAAGCTAAATTGATTGCTGAAGGTGTTGCTGTTGCAGACAACATTGAAGTAGGTATCATGATTGAAATCCCAGCTGCAGCTATGCTTGCTGATCAATTTGCTAAAGAAGTTGATTTCTTCTCAATTGGTACAAATGACCTTATCCAATACACAATGGCTGCTGACCGTATGAATGAACAAGTTTCATACCTTTACCAACCATATAACCCATCAATTCTTCGTTTGATTAACAATGTTATCAAAGCTGCGCATGCTGAAGGTAAATGGGCTGGTATGTGTGGTGAAATGGCTGGTGACCAAACAGCTGTTCCTCTTCTTGTCGGAATGGGCTTGGATGAGTTCTCTATGTCAGCTACATCTGTTCTTCGTACACGTAGCTTGATGAAGAAACTTGACACAGCTAAAATGGAAGAATACGCTAACCGTGCACTTACTGAATGTTCAACAATGGAAGAAGTTCTTGAACTTTCAAAAGAATACGTTAACGTAGACTAATAAGAAAAAAGTGAAAGCTTGTGCTTTCGCTTTTTTTACATAGACAAAATAATTGACTCATTGTCTTTTTAGGAGTAGAATACGTCTAACCTAGGTTAAGAACTTTAATTATTTTTTGTCAAAATTTTCTGAATAATCCTTGTTTTAATCTTGGAATATTTGGAAAAAAATGATAGAATAGGTTTTATAATAGATAAAAGGAGTTACTATCTTGGCTAAACAATACAAAAACTATGTCAATGGTGAGTGGAAAACATCTGAAAATTCAATTACTATCTACGCACCTGCAAACGGTGAGGAACTTGGATCAGTTCCAGCTATGAGCCAAGCTGATGTAGACGAAGTCTACGCAGCAGCTAAAGCAGCACTCCCAGCATGGCGTGCGCTTTCATACGCTGAACGTGCAGCTTACCTTCATAAAGCAGCTGATATCTTGGAACGTGATGCTGATAAGATCGGTCGAGTTCTTTCTAAAGAAATTTCTAAAGGTTTGAAATCTGCAATTGGTGAAGTTGTTCGTACTGCTGAAATTATCCACTATGCAGCTGAAGAAGGTTTGCGTTTGGAAGGTGAAGTACTTGAAGGTGGTGCGTTTGACGCTGGTAGTAAGAAAAAAATCGCTGTTGTTCGTCGCGAACCAGTAGGTCTTGTCCTTGCTATCTCTCCATTTAACTACCCAGTAAACTTGGCTGGTTCTAAAATTGCTCCTGCCTTGATTGCTGGTGACGTTGTTGCCTTCAAACCACCAACACAAGGTTCTATCTCAGGTCTTCTTTTGGTTGAAGCATTTGTTGAAGCTGGTATCCCTGCTGGTGTCTTGAACTCAATCACAGGTCGTGGTTCTGTTATCGGTGACTACATCGTTGAACATAAAGCAGTTGACTTTATCAACTTTACAGGTTCAACTCCAGTTGGTGAAAACATTGGTCGTTTGGCAGCAATGCGTCCAATCATGCTTGAGCTTGGTGGTAAAGACTCAGCTATCGTTCTTGAAGATGCTGACCTTGACTTGACTGCTAAAAACATCGTGGCAGGTGCCTTTGACTACTCAGGTCAACGTTGTACAGCTATCAAACGTGTTCTTGTAATGGATAGCGTTGCTGATGCATTGGTAGAAAAAGTAACTGCTTTGGTTGCAAATATCACTGTTGGTATGCCTGAAGAAAGTGCAAGTGTTACACCACTTATCGATACTAAATCAGCTGACTTTGTACAAAGTTTGATTGATGATGCTGTTGAAAAAGGTGCTACTGCTAAAACTGAATTGAAACGTGAAGGAAACCTTATCTATCCAACAGTCTTTGACCATGTAACAACAGATATGCGTGTTGCTTGGGAAGAACCATTTGGTCCTGTATTGCCATTCATCCGTGTATCTTCAGTTGAAGAAGCAATCAAGATTTCTAACCAATCTGAATATGGACTTCAAGGTGCTGTCTTTACACAAGATTACCCACGTGCATTTGCTATTGCTGAACAACTTGAAGTTGGTACAGTTCACATCAATAATAAAACACAACGTGGTACAGATAACTTCCCATTCCTTGGTGTTAAAGGATCTGGTGCCGGTACTCAAGGTGTGAAATACTCTATTGAAGCTATGACTCGTGTGAAATCAACAGTATTTGATATTGCAAAATACTAAGTGTTAAGCTAGTCAATAATTGTAAAAAAGTCAAGAGGGCCTTAGTAATAAGGCTCTTTTTCTGTAAAAATATGGTATAATAGAGTCAAATTTTGAATAGAGTGAGTTTTCTGATAATGAATAAATCTTATTTTTACTTGGTGATGAAAACGCATGAGTTGGAAGTACCATATACTGCTAAACTTCGACGAGTGCGTGTTCTTCTCCCCAAAAATTATGAAACAGATACAGATCGTTCTTACCCTGTTGTGTATTTTCATGATGGTCAGAATGTTCTTTATAGTAAGGAAGCATTTTCAGGTTATTCTTGGAAAATTATTCCGACTCTCAAGCGTAATCCGGATATTTCTCGTATGATTGTAGTGGCTATTGATAATGATGGTCCAAATCGTATGAATGAGTATTCTGCATGGAAGTATCAAGAATCTAATATTCCTGGTGTTCAATTTGGAGGAAAGGGAGTTGAGTATGCAGAGTTTGTCATGGATGTGGTGAAGCCTTTCATTGATAAAGAGTACCGTACTCTTTCAGACCGCCAGCACACTGCCATGATTGGTTCTTCACTTGGTGGTAACATCACTCAGTTTATGGGCCTTGATTATAAGGACCAGATTGGGTGTCTAGGTGTATTTTCTTCAGCTAACTGGTTGCATCAAGATGCTTTTGACCGTTATATGGATCGTCAAAAATTAGATTCTGATCAGCGTGTTTATATTTATGTAGGGACAGAGGAGGCTGACGATACGGACAAGACCTTGATGGCTGGTAATATTAAGCAGGCTTATATTGATTCGTCACTGAGTTATTATCATGATTTGATTGCCCGTGGTGTTGACTTGGAGAATATCAAAATTCACATTCAATCCGGTGCTGAACATAATGAAGAGGCATGGGCTGAGAATTTACCAGACTGTTTACGCTTTTTCGCTGAGAAGTGGGACTAGTCTTTATTAACGCAAAATATTTTTAATTTAGGAAAAGGAATATAAATATGAATATCGAACATCTTAGCCACTGGAGTGGTCAACTTAATCGTGAAATGTATGTTAACCGTTACGGGCATGCTGGTATCCCTGTTGTGGTTTTTGCCTCATCAGGTGGTAGCCATAACGAATACTATGACTTTGGTATGATTGATGCTTGTGCACGTTTTATCGAAGAAGGACGCGTACAATTCTTTACGCTTTCAAGTGTGGACAGTGAAAGCTGGCTTTGTGATTGGAAAAATCCACACGATCGTGCTGAAATGCATCGTGCTTATGAACGTTATGTTATTGAAGAAGCTATTCCATTTATCAAACACAAAACTGGTTGGTTTGATCCAATGATGACAACAGGATGTTCAATGGGTGCTTACCATGCGCTTAATTTCTTCTTGCAACACCCTGATGTTTTCAATAAAGTAGTAGCCCTTAGTGGTGTTTACGATGCTCGTTTCTTTGTGGGTGAGTTTGGAGGGGATGAAGCTATTTACCAAAATTCCCCATCAGATTATATCTGGAACCAAAATGATGGTTGGTTCATCGACCGTTACCGTCAAGCTGAGATCATCGTATGTACAGGTCTTGGTGCTTGGGAACAAGATGGTCTTCCTTCTTACTATAAACTTAAGGAAGCCTTTGAACAAAAGAATATTCCAGCCTGGTTCTCTGAGTGGGGCCATGATGTCGCTCACGATTGGGAATGGTGGCGTAAACAAATGCCTTATTTCCTTGACAATATGAACCTATAATTTCTTTGTCTATCCTATCTAAATAACTATAAAAGAGGAATCACTAATGAATTATCTTGTTATTTCACCATACTATCCACAAAACTTCCAACAGTTTACAGTTGAACTTGCAAATAAGGGTATTAACGTTCTTGGTATTGGTCAAGAGCCTTATGAGCAATTGGATCAACCTTTGAAAGATGCATTGACTGAGTACTTCCGTGTAGACAATTTGGAAAACTTGGATGAAGTTAAACGTGCGGTAGCCTTTCTTTTCTACAAACATGGCCCAATCGACCGCATCGAATCTCATAATGAATACTGGTTGGAATTGGATGCTGCACTTCGTGAACAGTTTAATGTTTTTGGTGCTAAGCCAGAAGACCTTAAGAAGACTAAATTCAAGTCTGAAATGAAGAAACTCTTCCAAAAAGCTGGTGTTCCAGTTGTGCCTGGTGCTGTTATTAAAACAGACGAAGATGTGGATAAAGCTGTGAAAGAAATCGGTCTTCCAATGATTGCTAAGCCAGATAATGGGGTTGGTGCAGCTGCAACCTTCAAACTTGAAACAGAAGATGATATCAATCATTTCAAGGCTGAGTGGGACCATGAAACAGTTTATTTCTTTGAAAAATTTGTAACTTCAAGCGAAATCTGTACTTTCGATGGTTTGATTGATCATGATGGTAATATTGTCTTCTCAACAACTTTCGATTATGCTCACACTCCACTTGACTTGATGATTTACAAGATGGACAATTCTTACTACGTTCTTAAGGATATGGATCCTAAGTTACGTAAGTATGGTGAGGCAATTGTCAAAGAATTTGGTATGAAGGAACGTTTCTTCCATATTGAGTTCTTCCGTGATGGTGATGATTATATTGCTATTGAATATAACAACCGACCAGCAGGTGGCTTCACAATCGATGTCTATAACTATGCTCATTCGTTTGATTTGTACAAGGGCTATGCGGATATCGTTGCTGGTGAACCATTCCCAGCTTCTCAGTTTGAGCCACTTTACTGTTTGGCTACTTCACGTCGTGCAAGCTCACACTATGCTTACTCAGAAGAAGAACTTTTTGATAAGTATCGTGAACAACTTAAAGTTAAGAAAATCATGCCTGCAGCCTTTGCAGAGTTGCAAGGTGACTTCCTCTATATGTTGACAACTCCAAGTCGTGAGGAAATGGAACAAATGATTGAGGACTTTGGTAAAAAAGCCTAATCTGTATATGCTAAAAGCGCTTCAGCGTTTGAACTGAAGTGCTTTTGTCATGCCTTATTTTTCGTGAAGTTCTTGGTTTTTCAGAACCAGTTCTGAAACTTTGGCGAATTTTTTAAGTTTTTTGAGATCTTCTGGATGGGTTACTAAGCTGATGACACTACCTTCATTTCCCATACGACCAGTACGTCCTGCACGGTGAGTGTAGGCTTCCCGATTTCGAGGAATATCGAAGTTGATGACCACTTCAAGCTTTTCAATATCGATTCCTCGTGCCAATAAATCAGTTCCTAGTAAAAGTGAAATCTCATGATTTTTGAATTTTTCCAAGATAACTTTACGGAATTTGACATTAATATCACTGGCAAGTGATACTGCTGAAGCCCCATTAAATTGAAGGCGCTCTTCGGTAGCGCCAAGGTCAGAAAGACTGTTGAAAAATACAAGACCACGGAAGTCAGGAATATTGGAGAACTTACGAAGAAGTTCGACACGGTGACGTTTATCAACACTGATATAATAATGTTTAATGGTGTCAAGTTTTTGGTCAGATAAGTCATAAACAATAGTATTTTCCACAAGATCTTGATCGTCAATTTTGTTAGTCGCTGAAATGTAGATCATTTGATGGTCACGAGGGACATGGTGGCTGATTTTTGTTACGAAATGGTATTGGCTATCACTAAGAAGCTCATCAAATTCATCAAGGATGATGGTGTTGACGTTCATCATCTTGATTTTTTTGAGTTTAATCAGTTCGAAGACACGACCAGGGGTTCCGATAAGAATTTCTGGTCCTTTCTTCAGACGTTCAATCTGGCGTTTTTGGCTAGAGCCAGAAAGGAAGAGTTGAGCAGTAATCCCTAGTGGCTCAGCCCATTGTTTGGTCACATCAAAAATTTGTCCAGCAAGCTCAGAATTGGGTGCTAGGATAAGCAATTGCTGAGCTTTTTTTGGCTTTAGAGAAAGGAGAAGTGGGAGGAGGTAGGCCAGAGTCTTACCTGTTCCAGTTGGGCTGATACCCAAAACATTGTCCCCTTCTGTAATTGGTGCAAAGAGTTCTTTTTGAATGGCAGTTTCTGTTGTGATTCCTTTTTCTTTAAGGAGGTCTTGCCATTGTTCAGGAAAGTTTGTAAACATAAAAGTCTCATTTTCTATATGGATTTGCTTTTATTATATCATGATTTAGTGTAGAATAGATAGGAAAGACTATATTAGATAGGAATTTACCATGCCTAAAAAACCGATTATTATTGGGGTTACGGGTGGCTCTGGTGGTGGTAAGACCAGTGTTTCTCGTGCCATTTTATCCAATTTTCCAGATGAAAAAATTGCCATGATTGAACATGACTCGTACTATAAGGATCAGTCTCATTTGACTTTTGAGGAGCGTGTGTCAACTAACTATGACCATCCCTTTGCCTTTGATACAGATCTCATGATTGAACATATCAATGAGTTGATTGCTGGGCGTCCGGTGGATATTCCGATTTATGATTATACGCAACACACTCGTAGTGCCAAGACTTATCGTCAGGAGCCTCAGGATGTTTTCATCGTTGAAGGGATTCTAGTACTTGAGGATAAACGCTTGCGTGATTTGATGGATATCAAGCTCTTTGTAGATACTGATGATGACATTCGTATTATTCGCCGTATCAAGCGTGATATGGAAGAACGTGGTCGTAGCTTGGATAGTATTATTGAGCAATATATCAGTGTTGTAAAACCCATGTACCACCAGTTTATCGAGCCTACGAAACGTTATGCGGATGTGGTCATTCCTGAAGGTGTCACAAATACTGTTGCTATCGATTTGATAAATACTAAGGTAGCAAGCATCTTGAAAGAAAGTAAGGAAGCCTAAGCAAGAGCTTGGCTTTTTTGGTATAATTAAAACATTATGATTATTTTACAAGGAAACAAAATAGAGCGCTCTTTTTCAGGAGATGTGCTCTTTGATAATATTAATATTCAGGTGGATGAGCGAGATCGTATTGCCCTTGTTGGACGTAACGGTGCTGGGAAATCAACCTTATTGAAAATCCTAGTTGGAGAGGAAGCGCCGACAAGTGGTGAGATTAATACGAAACGTGATTTGAACCTGTCTTATCTGGCTCAGGATAGTCGTTTTGAGTCTAGCAATACCATTTACGCTGAAATGTTAAATGTTTTTGCCAGTCTTCGTGCCGATGAAAAACGTCTGCGTGACATGGAAATGAAGATGGCTGAGTTGACTGGGGCAGACTTGGACAAGCTAATGACCGACTATGATCGCCTTTCCGAGGATTTCAGACAAAGAGGTGGTTTTACTTACGAATCTGATATCAGAGCCATTCTCAATGGTTTCAAGTTTGATGAAAGCATGTGGGAGATGCCTATTTCAGATCTTTCTGGAGGACAGAATACCCGCCTGGCCTTGGCTAAAATGTTGCTAGAGAAGCCTGAACTTTTGGTACTGGATGAACCGACTAACCACTTGGATATCGAAACTATCGCCTGGTTGGAGAATTACCTAGTTAATTATCAGGGTGCTCTAATCATTGTCAGTCACGACCGTTATTTTTTGGATAAGGTAGCGACAGTAACCCTAGATTTGACCAAACATAGCTTGGATCGTTATGTCGGAAACTATTCAACATTCATGGATCTCAAGGCTGAAAAGTTGGCCACTGAAGCCAAAAACTTCGAAAAGCAACAAAAAGAAATTGCTAAGCTGGAGGACTTTGTTAATCGTAATATTGTCCGTGCCTCTACAACCAAGCGTGCCCAGGCCCGTCGTAAACAACTTGAGAAAATGGAAAGACTGGATAAGCCAACAGAAGGCCAAAAGTCAGCCAATATGACTTTCCATGCGGACAAGGTCTCCGGGAATGTGGTCTTGACAGTTAGGGATGCTGCCATTGGTTACGATGATGAGATTCTTTCGGAGCCTATTTCTCTGGATGTTAAGAAGATGGATGCCATTGCCATTGTAGGGCCTAATGGTATTGGTAAAACGACCTTTATCAAGTCGGTAGTGGGGCAATTGCCTTTTATCAAGGGAACGTCGACTTATGGTGCCAATGTTGAAGTAGGTTATTATGATCAAACCCAATCTGCCTTGACGCCCTCAAATACTGTCCTTGATGAGTTGTGGAATGATTTTGCAACCACTCCTGAAGTTGAGATTCGTAACCGTCTGGGTGCTTTTCTCTTCTCAGGTGATGACGTCAAAAAGTCGGTTTCCATGCTTTCTGGTGGGGAGAAGGCTCGCCTGCTCCTAGCCAAACTATCAATGGAAAACAATAACTTCCTGATTCTGGATGAACCGACCAACCACTTGGACATTGATAGCAAGGAAGTCTTGGAAAATGCCCTTATTGACTTTGATGGAACGCTTCTCTTTGTCAGCCATGACCGTTACTTTATCAACCGTGTGGCCACTAAAGTGATGGAAATTTCTGAGGATGGGGCAACCATTTATCTTGGGGATTATGATTATTATCTTGAGAAGAAGGCTGAGCTTGAAGAGTTGGCACGACTTGAGGCGGAAGAAAATCAAGGACAAGAAGAGGTTCAAGTAGCTTCGGCAGGTGCTAATGATTATCAAGCTCAAAAAGCCAATCAGAAAGAGATGCGTAAACTATGCCGACGCATTGAGCAAATTGAAAATGAGCTAGAGACCATTGAAGAACGCTTGGAGGAAATCACTGCTGCCATGCTTGAAACAAATGAAGTAGCGGAATTATCTGACTTGCAGAAAGAGTTAGATGAGTTATCAGTCAATCAAGAGGCTCTGATGGAAGAGTGGAGTGACTTATCAGAACAATTGGAAGGTTAAGGAAATATGAGAGCCTTTTCATGTTTTGAGTTGTGAAAGGCTTACATTGTTGGTATAATGGTCTTAGTATATAAAAGGAGACTAACTTTATGAACAAAGTAAAGAAAAAAGTGTATCGTAACACAACATCTTTCAACATGATGGCTTGGGCATCATTTGCCTTCTTCGTAATCTTGATGTTGGTTGGCCTCTATACCCTTAAAGAGCCTTTGATGGTTAAGGGTTACTACCTCATGGGATGTGTTGGCTTGATTTCATCTTCATTTACAGTATCTAAGGTTGTCCGTGATAACCAAGAAGATGAAGAAAACTATAACAAACTCATTGCCCAACAAACTTTCGAACAATAAGAGGAGGAGCCTGAAAAGGCTTTTTCTTTTTGAATAGTGCCATTTAATTATTTACCCAAATAATCAAAAAGTGTCTTTAGTAAATATAGATGATTATAATAAAAACCATCTTACATATGAAATTGATTTTCATGATTATAAAAGTTTTATATTTTAGATACTCAAAATCATCAAATTTCTGAGAAAACAAAATATGATAATGAAGAGAATGCCGTAGTAACCACTGCTTCTTATACAGAAGATATGAATACAGCAATTGATTTTACATTTGATTTTGGTGAAGGTGGTAGTTATTCAATGCATGCATACAATAAGTACAATGGTTTACCCAAATCTGGTGCAATTTTTGCTGGTGTAAATGACGGAATTAGTAATAAAGCTAGCTATTTAGAAGACTCTTATGGTATTGCTAAAAAATACTTAGGTGTTGAGTGATGAATAATTTTCATACTAGATAAAAAGTATAATTTAGCATTAGGTTATTTATCAATCATACATTGTAAGAAATACAAATAATTTCTTCGTAAAACAATCGAAGAAAGCTAGACGAGACTTCCCGCTGTGAGAAAAGTGGTTGAATCATTATAGAATCAGCCACTCGGAATTTTTGAGACTTCGGACTCAAAAATTAGTCATGGAACTTCGAAGAAGGTCGCTGACGTCCGTACTCACTTAAGGAAAGTCTCAAAAAGATTTTATTTATAAAAGTCTGAAAAGGCTTTTTCTTTTTTGCAGAAAATGCACAAATATTCTGACTCTTACCTAAGGGAAGTGTTATAATGGAATGAGAGGGTCTGAGCACCTTGTTTTATGGTATCGGACCTTATGCCTTATAAGACTAATCATCGTATAAGAATACGGTAGTGAAAAGGTAGGTAATATTATGGAATTCAAAGTTAAAGATGGTCAAATCATCTATTATCGGGATCTTGGTAAGGGTTTTCCAATTGTCTTTTTACATGGCAATAATTTGTCTGGAAACTACTTTGCTAAGCAAGGAATTCTATATCGAGACTATCGCTTAATTTTTATTGATAGTCGTAATCACGGTAGATCCAGTCGTCAGAGTGTTAAGATGACCTTTGAACAGATGGCTGCCGATTTGGAGGAAATTTTGCAATTTTTAAATATCAAAAAGGCCTTGTTTGTTGGTCACAGTGATGGGGCCAATCTAGCTATGGTTTATGCTAGTCGCTTTCCTGACCGGATTGCGGGTCTCTTACTAAATGCGGGTAACATGACCTTTAATGGCTTGACCAGACGTTCTAGGTTCTTGGTTCATTTACAATATCTTTGTTTGAAGGCCTTATCGCCATTTTCAGCTAAAATGGATATTATGGCAAAAGTAACAGGTCTCATGTTGCATGATTTACCCTTGGATAGGGAGCAATTACACAAGGCACCCTATCCTGTTTGGGTGGTTATGGGGCAAAGGGATGTTATTAGTTTTAGGCATTCCAAAGAGATTTCGGAACTCTTTCCGATTCATAAGCTGTATGTTGAGCGTCGGCAAGGACACCGTTTAGCTCAACGAAAATACAAGGTCTTTAATCAAATGATTCGTGATTTAGTGAGAATTAGTCGAAAAGAGGTGGTGGCATGAAGAGTCTTTTGGAGAGATTACAACCTTTAAAAACAGCAATCAAATCCATCTTCTTTATCTCAATTACGGTTCTTGTCGTTATTGAACTGGTCCGGTTGAAGCGAACCATTACATTAGAATCGTTAGAATCGGCTCTGTCAGGCTTGTCTATTTGGCACCTTATTCTCATGATTATAATTGGGTTAGTCGCCGTACTCCCCATGTTGTTTTATGATTTAATCCTGAATAAGGAGTTAGAGACGGATTATTCCAAACCCTATATTTTAGAGACGAGTTGGGCGGTTAATACGATTAATAACCTGGCTGGTTTTGCTGGTTTGGTTGATGTCGGTTTACGGTATTCTTTCTATTCTGAGGATGGGCAGGAAAAGACGGGTATTAAAGCACTGTCACGTTTATTGCCTTACTTTATGTCGGGATTGTCACTCTTGAGTGGCTTGGTATTTGTTAGTTTTTGGTTTCTTCCTCTGAGTCCAGATTTAAGAAAGTATTGGCTGCTTTTGTTAGGGATTTTCCTTTATTTGCCCTTTATTTTCTTTATTTCCAGTCGGGAAAAGTTGGCCTATTTTGGGCAGGTACCTTTGAAAACGAGGCTAAGTCTTCTTTTGGCTTCTACAGCTGAGTGGGGAACTGCTCTTGGGAGCTTTGTCAGTGTCGCCTATTTGATGGGATTACATGTTCATCTTTACAATCTGATTCCGCTCTACCTGCTAGCTGTTATCATTGGTATTTTCTCAATGATTCCAGGAGGGATTGGTAGTTTTGATCTTATTGTCATTACTGGTTTGACATCCATGGGTGTTAGTAATGCCATGGCGGTTAGCTTGCTCTTACTTTATCGTTTGACTTACTATGTCATTCCATTCTTATTGGGAGTTGTCTTCTTTTTCAAACACATGGGAGGACGTATTAACGATAAGTACTTTAGGGTTTCTTCACGGGTATTTGCAGGGAGCCTATACCGTTTCTTGGTCTATCTCTTGCGTTTTTTGGGAATCTTCTTGATTTTGTCAGCTTTAATTCCAGATCGGTTGGCTTATGTCTATTTGATTAACCGATTTGATCCAGTTCAGGAACAGTTGATTTGGCAGTTCCCAAGTATTTTATTTGGAACCCTCTTTATTTTCATGGCTCGTCTCATTAAGCGTCGGGTTAAGGGAGCATTTCCTGCCTCTTTATTAACCTTTGTCTTAGCCTTGATTTATGTCAATCTTAATGGCATTTCCTGGGCCATGACCTTCTTGATTTCACTTTCTTTGGTGATTGTGCTAATTATCAGAAAGAAATTGATCCATCGTTATTTTGTGTATAGCTGGGAAGATAAGACTAAAGATTTCCTCTTTCTTGCCTTTACTATTTTGGTTCTCCTTGTTTTAGGGGGAAATGGCTTCTGGTCTCATCTCTTGCCACCGAAGAGCCGTGATGTTCTTGGACATTTTATCCATATCTGGTTTAATATTTTATTGGCAGCTGTCATCATTGCAACCATTGTTTGGGGGCTCTTAAAAATTTTGGCACCTCGTAAGACTTTCGGCCAAAAAATGGATGATGAACGTTTTACAGCTCTTTTGTCAAAATATGGAGGTGCATCAGAAAGTGCTTTGGCTTACCTACATGACAAACACCTCTTTTGGTATCGTGTTGATGGACAGGACCAAGTAGTTTTCCAATTCGCTCAAACCAGTAACAAGTGCGTGGTTATGGGAAATCCGATTGGGAATGAAGATTATTATCGACCAGCATGGGAAGCCTTTCTAAGCGCTTTATCTGATTGGAATCTGCAAGCCCTATTTTATGAGGCAGATGAAAGCATTACCCTCATGCTTCATGACTATGGATTTGACTTTATGAAGTTTGGGGAAAATGCTATGGTTGACTTGACGACGTTTTCGGTTGAAGGAAAGCATGGTAAGAAATTCCGTAAACCGACTAATCGCGTGGAAAAAGCTGGTTTCCAATTTAAATTGCTTCAACCGCCATTTTCAGAGACTCAAATGCAGGAAATGAGAGCTGTCTCAGATGTTTGGCTTAACGGTCGTAAGGAGAAAGGTTTCTCTCTTGGTTTCTTCGATGAAGCCTATCTGCAACAAGCGCCGATTGCCATTGTTGAGAGTGAAGAGGGCGAAATTGTTGCCTTTGCCAATATCATGCCAACCAAAAATAAACGAGTGGCCACGATTGACCTCATGCGATATGACTTTGAAAAGGCACCTGAAGGCATTATGGACTACCTCTTTGTCAAACTCTTCCAATACTTCCAAGCAGAAGGCAAGCAGTACTTTGATATGGGAATGGCTCCCCTAGCCAACGTCGGTACTGAAGAAGATAGTTTCTTAGAAGAAAAGGTTGCCAATCTGGTTTATGTTTTTGCACAGCGTTTTTACTCTTTCAGTGGCCTCCAACGTTATAAGGAAAAATTCTCTCCAATCTGGTCTCCAAAATATATTGTCTATCCAAAAAGAACCTGGCTCTTGTTTGATATGATTGCTATTCTAAGGATAGATAATCGTAAAATTGAAGACAGAATGAAGAAAAGACGTCTTTGGAAATAGAGATAACATGAAAATAGCGAAGCCAATCGGCTTCGCTATTTTGCTATGTAGAAGACTTACTTTTCGAATTCTGCTTTTGATTTAGTATCTGCATACTCTTCAGCTACCTCGCTTGAGAGAATGTCATCATAACTTGGCAGTGAAATGTCCTGGCCATACTTGTTACGAAGAGCAGTAGTTACCAGTCGGTAGGCGAGGTTGGCATTACGAGAAAGAATTGGGCCGTGGAAGTAGCTACCATAAACATTCTTGTAGTGAACACCCTCGGAACCATCTTCCTTGTTGTTACCATTACCGTAGACCACCTTTCCAAGTGGTTTTTCATCATCAGAAAGGAAGGTGCGTCCTTGGTGATTTTCAAAACCATAGTAAGTTTCATCAAACTCTTCGTTATGGATTTTGATATCACCGATGTAACGGTTATTTTCTTGATTAAGGGTGTAGTGGCCCATGACGCCGATACCATCAATACGGACACCGTTAGCCTGGATGTAATATTGTCCAAGAAGTTGGAAACCACCACAGATGGCTAGGATTACTTTATTATCTTGGATGAATTGACCAATGGCATCACGTTTAGAGGGGAGATCTTTGGCAACGATGGATTGTTCGTAGTCTTGACCACCTCCAAAGAAGACCATGTCGTAGTGGTCCTTGTCGAAGTCATCTCCAACTGAAACGATGTCGAAGGTCATCTTAGCACCAAGTTTTTCACCCACATATTTGATCATAAGGACATTACCGTTGTCACCGTAGGTATTGAGCAGATTACCATAAAGGTGGGCAATATTTAGGTCGTAGGTGTAGTCAGGATTTTCTGGAGATTTGAGTGAAGTATAGGTCATTAGTTCATCTCCTTTCCAACAGCATGACGTTGAGCAAGAATGTCACGGAATTCAAGCATGGCAGTATAGGTCGCTAAGATATAGGCATGGTCACAATCTTGTTTTTCAATCAAGGCCATAATATCTTCAAGTTTTTCTGCTTGCGTAATCTTATCCTCTGGATAGCCAGTCACACGAAGACGGCGGGCAATTTCAGAATGGCGAACACCACCAGCATTAATCTCAGGAATATCCATGTCGAGAATGCTTTCAAAGTTGGCATCCCAAATCCAGCTAGTATCAATACCATCAGCATAGTTGGCGTTGAGAAGGACTGACAAGCTAAATGGATAATCGGCAAGTTTAATCATGTCAAGAGCTTGGCTGGCTCCTACGGGATTTTTAATTAGTACGAGGGTACATGATTTGTCACCAATCTTAAAGGTTTCTTGGCGTCCAAAGACAGCTCGACTCTTATCAAAACCAGCCTTGATTTGCTCTGGAGCTACTCCGAAGAATTCAGCGACAGAAACAGCAGCAAGGGCATTGTAGATGTTATAAAGACCACCGACATTAATCTTGTAATCTTGTCCATCAATGACAAATTCAGAAGTAGTGTTGGTGATTTTAGTCAACTCTGTCAGCTTATAATCTAATTCTGGACGGTGGAAGTCACAGTTAAGGCACACATAGTCACCCAAGTTAGCGTAAGTATTAAGGCGATACTGAAGAATACTCTCACATTTAGGGCAGACAATGCCTTCAGTATTATAATGAGCCAGCTCTGGATCATGTTTTTCAGTGTCAAAACCGTAGAAACGTACGGGATTGACTACCTCTTTAGAATTAAAGAGAGGACTGTCTCCATTGGCCAAAATAGTAGCTTCAGGTGCCTTAGCAGCACCGTCTAAAATCATCTGATAAGTGGTATAGATTTCACCATAGCGGTCCATTTGGTCACGGAAAATATTTGTGAAGACAAAAAGACTTGGAGTGATGTATTCAGTGATTTTTGGAAGGCTAGCCTCGTCAATTTCCAAGACAGCGATTTTCTTACCAGACTTGGCTTTTTTAGCTGTTAGGAAAGTAGAAGTGATTCCTGTGATCATGTTGGCTCCACTAGGATTGGTCACAATGTCACCAAAAGCTTCTTTTAAAATTCCAACTGTCAAAGCTGTTGTTAGAGTCTTTCCGTTGGTTCCTGTAACAACGACGATTTCATAATCTTTTGCCAGTGTGTCTAAAATGTTTTTGTCAAATTTAAGGGCGATTTTTCCTGGGAGGGTTGACCCACGTCCTAATTTGGAGAGGACAAAGTGGCTAGTCTTTCCTGCCAAGATACCCATGGTAGTTTTTATAGTCATGAATTTATTTTATCACAAAAAGTAGTGATTGTAGTCTCAAAATAGTTTGAATTCGTGGTATAATAGGAACTGTTTAAAAATTAAAAGAAAGTGTGATATGTATGGGTATACTGTCGTCCATTGATATTGATTTTTGGCGGTCACTCTTTGATAGTCCGTTGAAAGTTATCGTCAATAGTTTGGACATATTGATTGTTGCTTTTTTAATTTACCGCTTTATTAGGGCCCTGAGGGGAACCAAAATCATGACCCTAGTTCAAGGGGTAGTCTTATTTATTTTTGTAAAATTTATTTCTGATTTTATAGGCTTCACAACGATTTCTTATTTGATGAATCAGGTCATCAACTATGGTGCCATTGCGGCGGTTGTAATCTTTGCGCCAGAGCTTCGTTCTGCACTTGAAACCTTTGGACGTACGCCTCAGCATTTTTTGCAAAATAAAGAAGTGAGTTCAGATGAGAAACTGGTTCAAGCTTTTGTTAAAGCCGCTAAGTACATGAGTCCTCGTAAGATTGGAGCCCTCGTCTCTATTGAACAGACGCAAACTCTGCAAGAACAAATTGTGACAGGAATTCCGCTTGATGCAGTTGTAACAGGGGAACTGTTGATTAATATTTTTATCCCTAATACACCGCTTCATGATGGGGCAGTTATCATCAGAGATAATAAGGTTGCGACAGCTTGTTCTTATCTACCGCTTTCGGAATCTAATAAAATTTCTAAGGAATTCGGAACACGTCACAGGGCCGCTATTGGTCTTTCAGAGCAAACAGATGCTCTTACCTTTGTCGTATCTGAAGAAACAGGTGCGATTTCCATTGCTTATAAGGGCAATTTCTTGCATGGACTGTCCATTCAAGAGTTTGAGCAAGAGTTGAGTCTTATTTTGTTGAAAGAGCAAGAACCTCGTCAGTCATTCTTCCAACGTTGGATGGGAGGTAGCAAAAAATGAAACGCATTGTCCGTGTATTAAAAAATGATCGTTGGTGGCAAATACTAGTTGCGCTCTTCTTTGCGGTTACGCTATTCGTCACGGCTTGGTCTGGTAATACGCAAAATAAAAGTAATAGCTCAAGTGCTTCGAATACCTTCACGCAAACAGTAGAATCTGTTCCTGTAGATATTAAGTACGACAGTGATAATTACTTTATCAGTGGTTATTCTTATGACGCTGAGGTTTATTTGACCGCGACTACTCAGTTGGCTTTGACGACTGAAGCAACAAGCGATACGCGCCATTTTAAGTTAGTTGCAGATTTGTCAAATCTTGGCCAAGGGACAAGCCGAGTTCCTATTCAGGTTAAGAATTTACCAGCTGGAATGTCTGCCCAAGTATCGCCATCGACCTTGACAGCAACCATTGGTAAAAAAGCTAGCAAGACATTTGATGTGGTTGCAAATATCACACCAGATAAGTTGGCTAATGGCTACGAAGTGAAAAAGGTTAGCTTGGATGAAACCAAGGTAGAGGTGACATCAAGTGAAGATATCATCAATCAAATTGACCACGTTCAAGCAGTTTTGGAAGGCAGTGCCAACTTGTCTGATGATTATGATGGCAACTTATTGTTGCAAGCCGTTTCAGCTAATGGGACAGTCTTGGCTAGCTCGATTTCTCCAGCTAAGGTTCATGCCAAAATTGCTTTGAGAAAATTGAGCAAGTCTGTCCCTGTTAAAGTAGAGTTGACTGGAGATAAGGCTAGCAATGTGTCTAGTATCAGTTATAGTTTTGATCGAGGCCATGTGACTATTGTTGGTAGTCAGGAAGCTATGGATAAGATTGATAGCATCACTGTTCCAGTAGATATTAGTCATGTGACCAAGGATACTACACAAACGCTCAAGCTTTCGGCCGATGGTGTGACAGTGCAACCAAATACGGTTAAAGTTAATTTGAAGGTCAGCCAAAAATAGAGAATGGCTATTTTCCAAGTTTATGTAAGATAGATAAAATGGAGAAGGCTTAATCTGGGGAAATTGGCGCAATAGCCAAAAAAGTTATACAAGAAGGGTTGAAAATATCGGTGAAATCAGATAAAGTTAAACTATCTAGGTAGATTTCACTAGATTACTTTTGCTCTTGTTAGACAGCATCACAGTTTAAGGAGGATTTAGTGCTGGGGCACTAAAAATAAAATTATGGGTAAATATTTTGGAACAGACGGTGTTCGTGGAGAAGCTAATGTTGAGCTCACGCCTGAATTGGCCTTTAAATTAGGTCGCTTCGGTGGTTATGTGCTTAGCCAACACGAAACTGGCCGTCCTAAGGTCTTTGTGGCACGTGATACACGTATTTCAGGGGAAATGTTAGAATCAGCTTTGGTGGCAGGTCTTTTATCAGTAGGTATCGAAGTCTACAAACTTGGGGTACTTGCGACTCCAGGTGTTTCATACTTGGTACGTACGGAAAATGCCAGTGCTGGTGTTATGATTTCAGCCAGCCATAATCCAGCTCTTGATAATGGTATTAAGTTCTTTGGGGGAGATGGCTTTAAATTGGATGATGCGCGTGAAGCGGAAATTGAAGCCCTTCTTGATGCAGCAGAGGATACTCTTCCACGTCCATCAGCTGAGGGTCTTGGAACACTTGTAGATTATCCAGAAGGTCTTCGCAAGTATGAAAAATTCTTGGTGGCAACAGGTGTTGATCTTGGTGGACTGAAGGTTGCCTTGGACACTGCTAATGGTGCAGCTGCTGTGTCAGCTCGTAATGTTTTCCTTGATTTGAATGCCGATATTACGGTTATCGGGGATCAACCAGATGGTCTTAACATCAATGCTGGAGTGGGTTCAACACATCCAGAGCAATTGCAAGCCTTGGTTAAAGAAAGTGGTTCAGCCATTGGTCTTGCCTTTGATGGTGATAGTGACCGTCTCATCGCTGTTGATGAAAATGGTAATATTGTTGATGGCGACAAGGTCATGTACATTATCGGTAAACACTTGTCTGAAAAAGGTGAGTTGGCTAAAAATACAATTGTGACAACTGTTATGTCAAACCTTGGTTTCCACAAGGCACTTGATCGTGAGGGAATTAACAAGGTCGTGACTGCCGTTGGTGACCGTTATGTTGTTGAAGAAATGCGTAAAAATGGCTATAACCTTGGTGGTGAACAGTCTGGTCACGTTATTATCATGGATTACAATACAACTGGTGATGGTCAATTGACAGCTATTCAATTGACTAAAGTCATGATTGAAACAGGTAAGAGCTTGTCTGAATTAGCATCAGAAGTGACGATCTACCCTCAAAAACTGGTTAATATCCGTGTGGAAAATAGCATGAAAACTAAAGCCATGGAAGTTCCTGCGATTGCAGCTATCATTGAAAAAATGGAAGCTGAGATGGCTGGGAACGGTCGTATCTTGGTTCGCCCTAGTGGTACAGAACCTCTCCTTCGTGTTATGGCAGAGGCACCAACAGATGATGAAGTGAATTACTATGTTGACACTATTGCGGATGTCGTCCGTGAGGAAATTGGGTTGGACTAAATATGATTAGTAAGCTTAAAGCTTTTATGGCCACAGAAGTTTTTAAATACCTTTTCTTTGGTGTTTTGGCGACTGTAGTTTATATGGTTAGTCGTACCTTGATTTTCGCTGTGAGTCAACAAGGTACCCTATCAGCAGTTTTGGCAAATGCCATTGCCATCGTTTTTGCTTTCTTCACGAATGATGTTTTTGTGTTCAGTCAAGCAAAAGCTGGTATGGCTACACGCTTTGTTAAATTTGTGGGAGCTCGTCTCTTAACCTTAGTTCTTGATTTGGCTCTCGCCTATTTCTTGGTAGATACCTATCCAGAGATTATCGGTCAATTTGTTGGTCATAGTCATGCTTGGGTAAATGGAATTGAAAGCTTATTCTCACAAGTTTTGATTATTGTTCTTAACTACGTTATTTCAAAATTCTTTGTCTTTACTGGAGACAAGACATAAGATACAAGGAAGTTGCTAGGAAATGTGTTAAAAGCATTTCTTACCAAAATATTCCCTGCTTTTTCATAGGTTTTATTAGAGTGATAACAAAGCGATTTTGTGAGCTATTCTAGTAATTCGTACCCCATAAGTTGCCGTTTGCTTACCTCGAAAGTTAGCAAAAAGGAAAGCAAAAAAATACCCGTTAGGGTATCAATCACTTTACGAGTTTAGCAGGCAAGAGAAAAGCACTAGCAAGGTGCTTTTTTTATTATATAAGTATTCTATCCCTATTGAACAACACTATAAAAAATGCTAGAATGTCAAGTGATTTCAATATAGGGACGAAAACGCAAAACTAGATTATCTTAATTATGTTTACTTAATACAAAAGGATTAGTTGGCAACTATTTGTAATGGGACGTTTGTGAAAAATGAGTATTTGGAAAAAAGTAAACATTTAAAGGAGATCTAAAATGTTGAGTAAATGGAAAACCCTAAAACGTTGGCAAAAGTGGGCTATTGTGCTTGTCTGCTTGGCTGTGCTTGGGAAAGTTTTTGAATTAACTGGACTTGCTCCAAAAACGGAAACAGAACCAGTCAAGACAGTCCAAACAGCTTCGTCTTCTTCAAAGGCAAAACCTAAAGCTAGTAAGCCGTCTAGCAGTGCCAAAGCGTCAAGTTCAAAGAGTGAGGAAAGAACTTCAAAAGAATCAAGTTCAGAATCAAGCTCGGAAGATAAGCTAAAAGACATTACCGAGGGTCAAATGGGTAGCTTTATTGACTACTTCAAGCAAGATTTGACTGATAAAGGTCTGGATATTAGTACATATAGTTTCTACAATCGTAGCACCATTTTATATATGACTGTGCCTAACGAATATAAAACATATAGCAAAGCTGACTTACAGAATTTTGCTGATGGAATGCTTGCCAAAGAACATGAAGCGTTTAACGTCTGGGCTGCAATCAACAATGTCAATTATGAGCGTTATCCGATGTTTCACATTAAAACGGATGACGGCAACGCTCTAGCTAGCCAAAAACTTAACGGAACAATGGAAGTTAAGGTTAAATAAGTCAAAGAATAGCACCAGCATGGTGCTTTTTTTAGTTGTCCTCGCCTAGTTCCTTTATTATATCCGATACTTTTTCTAAACTCAATGTTTCGTGTGGCTCAACTCGTTCACCGTCTAAAACGTAGTCATGTATCTTACCATTCTTTCGGACAATCTGGACAGTATCACCTTTAATAAAACCATTGTCCATAGCCTCTTTAAATTCATCATAGGTTAGCATTATATCCTTTACTATTCGTAATTGATACAGAAAAAATACGTATCTTTTTTAGTAATTCTATTATAGCGAAAACCTAGTATAAATTGGTATAGACACCCTATAAAAAACTGGAAAAAATTGCGCGTGATGTAAGACAACACCTTGTCGTGGCTCTCCAGACGGCAATATAGGGGCGGGGGTGCATTTAAAAATAGCCCGAGTGTTATCGGACTATTCTTTGTCTAGGGCGTGCTATGGACGTTATAGAGGGGGTTTATATCAACATTCTTATACCACCTTATACCACGCGCCACTATATACTTTTATATTCTAATATTTTCTAACATTTATGATTTTCATTCCCATATTTTCCAATAACATAGTAGTGTTTTATTCCAACATTTTCCAACAATTAGGGCATTTTATATCAACTTTTTTCAACTTTTTAAAAGCGCTCAGATAACCCAAGCGCTTCATCACCTATGCTTTACTATAACCCTCAAAGCTATCACAAACACGGTTGAATGGCTCAGATAGGTTGCTATCTGATACGTACTCAACAACCAGTGTAAAGGTGTTGTTAGCCTTGTCTTTGCTGATTGTGGTCTTTGCAGTCGGTTGCTCGTAAGTTCCGACCATGTAACCAAGGATAGCGCAAGAGATTGTCTGCGCGTGATCCATAGTTTCAAAGTCTCGTTTAAACGTAAATGCCACTGCATTATCAGAATGTTTCTTAAGTGTCATGATGTTTCTCCTTTAAAAGATGTTACCTTGTGACTTTCTTGTTACTCTTTACTACGTTGTTTGTAACGCCCTTAAGACCAGTAATGACAAGGGCTTAAGGAGTGTTTGTAACTCTGTTACATTGTTTTCTCTATTCTCTTATATATATGTATATGTTCATATTTCTTTATTTAAAGAATAGATATAGAAAGTAACAACGTTACAGAATACCTACAAACCCTTTTATATCAAGGGTTTTGACCGTTACTTTTTACGTTACTTTTTATAATAAAAAAAGTAACAACGTTACATTATTTTATTTTGACTACCGAACGATGTGGCTCTTTAAGGTCTTCACGATAAACTTTCCACGGGTCTAACGTGTCAAAATCTTTTGTTCTCGTTCTGTAAGGCTTCACCTCGTAGTTATAAGGCGTTAACTCCTTTAGAATAGTAATGATTTTCGCTCCTGCTCCATACACGCTAGGGTATTTGATCCCCATATTTTCGGCATACTCTATTAACCGTTTATTAATTATAAAGATTGGCACACATTTCAATTCATGCAAACCTTTGATAATGTACGCATTCTTAACAAACGAAAGTACATAATCATTATCTTCTTGATAGTCCTCTAACAAGTCTTTGACTACTTTAGGCTCAATAAATTGAGTGAATGGCTCTTGATTAACGGCTTTATATAAAACGTATTCCAAGACGTCTTTATCTGCTAGGAACTCGTTCTTAATCCAAGGCTTTTCGGTTTGACCGTTAAAGTCTGCATTAAACGGTACAATCATAATACGACGATACCAGCCCTTTGTTTTGTTACCGCTATGAGGGATATAGTTCCCCGAAAAGATATTGAATATCTTAAAAGTTGCTTCAAAGGCTGGTCTCCCTTTTGGGTTAACCAGTACAGTGTCACCGCTAGTGATACTCATTAGGTCAGACGGGTTTTGTAGGCGTTCATTGGGTGCTTCATCGCCAATATTACACACCTTACCCACAAGCGTTTCAAGATTGAATTTATCGCTAAACTGTGCAGGCTTTAAAGCTGACACGTTACTTTCACCGATTAGATTGATAAGTAAGCGCTGAAATGTTCCTTTACCGTTGTTACCGTCACCATATAAAATAGCGAACTTGTTACGGGTATAGTTTGGGTTGATAGCCTCGAGGATAATTTGCCAAAAGAGGGTTATCAACTCACTATCACAACAAGCGATAGAACTTAACCAATCATCAAACGTCTTACCCTCTCTATCCTTAGGGGTAAACTTAGGCGAATTGTAAGCAGTGGCTATCTTACTGGTGATAATATATTTAGGATCAAATGGTCGTAGTTGTTTGTTTTTCAAGTCTAAGATACCATTCTGTACTGGTACTAAGTTAGCACTTTCTAGCGGTTTTCTTATCTTCGTCATAGTACGTACCATCATTTTGATTTGTTTCCAGTCGTTTGGTTTTATTCTATTATCAAACGTCTTACACAAAACATTGAATTCGTCTGTGCTAGCGGTATAGATACCCTCGTCGAGATCATACAGATAGAGTAAACTATTATCAGCGGTGTTAGACTTGGTAATAAAAGTAAACGTTGCAATTTTGCTTAATTCTTTAGCGACCGTATAAATAGGTGGCAGTGGAATTTTGACACCCAAACCATCATTTCTTTTAGCAACGGTCTCTGTGTGTTCTTTACGCCATAGCTCACCAGCTTGATAGATACGGTCTAGTAATTCTTTCATAGACTTAGGTGGCTCAATAGATTTGCTTTCGTCTAGCTTTTCTTGCAATTCCTCAATATTAATTTCCATTGACACCTCTCTTTCTGATTTCTGCCTTAACGATACTTTCAAAAGTCCGTTCCAGCTCTTGCTCTGATAACGGGTTATCTGTAACGCTATTCGCTATGGTTGTTAGTTCATAGGCAGTGGCTACGTCTGCATTAACCCATTTTGACAACAATAACCCTACAAACCTAGTTACCGCAACATTTCGCCCACCCTCGTCACCAAAGCCATGAAATAGGGTATCAATCACGCGCATGGTAATTGTTTTATTAGCGCTTGGGCGTGTGTGATAGTGTGGTTTCTGATTAGCCGTAACTGTTTTTGCTACGGGGTAATCACGCCCTCTATTTACAATCTTTTCATAATCAGTAGGGTCTCCAGTGGTTACTGGTAAGCCTTGTAACTGCGACCATGTAAGGCTTGTACTGTCGAAAGGTAACCCGATTTTGTTTGCTATCTCTTGGACAGTCTGCCTATAGGTCTGCTCGTTCATTCCGTCACTAGGCTTCACTACAAGCCTATAGCGTGGCTTATTAGCCGTGTGCTTAATAGTTGGGTAAACTATATAAGAATACCCGTGTAAGGCGTTATCGACCACGCTAGGAAAGTCTATGATAGCCTCTAGCTCGTCATAGTCCAAGAAAATCAAGTCACGATAAACCAAACTAGCGTTATTGCGTTTGTAGTTGCCGTTCTCGTCTTGTTTCACCTTTCCACTAAGGCAGTAGGGGGCTGAATTGCGCTTAAAATCGTCGATATTTGCACTTTCGGGGACTGTCCTAGGTCTAAATTCTGCTATATAGTCAAAGGGTGCTTTTTTATCGAATAAATTTAAGTCATTCCCAAACCCTTTGCTTTCATAAATAGGCATAATTAACACCCTCTTTCTAGTTATACACACCCAAGAAAGCTAGAATATCACTGATACGGTAATAAACCTTGCGCGTGTCCTCTACTGGTGGCTGATAGCGTTTAAGCCCTGCCTCTTCCCAACGTCTTAGAGTGTTGTATTTAAGTCCTAGCTCGTCCATTGCTTGCTGGGCAGTGATTAGCCCTAACTGGTGTTTATCAAGCTTAGAATAGCCCTCTAGGGCTTTATCTAGTATCGATATAACCCCTTGGGCAAGCTCTTTTTGGTATTCTTTACTCAATACTTGCATATTAGCCCCTTTCTAGTGTTTTCTCGTATGCAGTCACGTCCTCAATAGACATTAGAACGTCGAGCCTTTTCTGCTCGTTCTTGACTTGATTTTTAAGGGATACAAGCCCCTCTAATAGTTCCTCTCTGGTTTCTGCGATATAGTAACCATTACGAATACCAACCCTAGCACCAATGATAGGAACACCATGTCTAATAACTAGGTTACTGATTGCACTAGATATTAGACGGGGTGCGTAACCCGTGATAGTGGCTATCTCTCCGCCAGTTGTAGCGTTAGCGCATCCTTTCTTTAGGGTAGCTAAAACTGCCTTTTCAACCTCTGATAGTCTATTTCTTTTCATTGACACCTCTTTCTTGACTGCTTACCATAATTTGCCCATTCATCCACATATCAGTGACGATCGTTAAAAACTCAAGCACACTTTCTAACTCCCTGTGGTCTTCTGGTGGGTAACAATCAAATTTATTTTCTAGGGAAAAATCTAGCATAGTTTGGAAAGCCTCATCTAACCACTGACCAAAGTGTTCAGCTCGTAATTTTGCAAAGTCAAAGTTTTTGTTTGTTGTCATTGCCTGCCTCTTTCTAGTTGTAATACTTGCCTTGTGATTGAATATAAGCCCCGTAGCGTGTGCCTACGTTGCGCGTGGTGTTATCTGTCACGGTATCAGCTTTAGGCTCTATATCAAGCTGAAAATAGCTTTTTTTAAGCCATAAAACAGTTACGGCAAGCGATAAAATAATAGCTAGGATAATAAACTGGCTAGCAGATAAATTCAATTCAGTAGCCATGCTTTACTCTCCTTTTTCCTCTGTCTCGTATGCTTTTAATTCCTCTGGGTTGTCACATTCGAGTAGGTAAAACGCAACTCTATCTAGCTCGTTAGAATAAATTTCTGCCATATCAAAGACTGTTTCCAGAAAGTTATCCATTTCATTGCGTAGTAGCCCATTATCTGCCCCAGCGTGTTTCGCAATCATAAGAGTGTTAGCATGGTGTCGTAGTGCTTGCAAACCAGACATGATATTAGTTAGGTCAGTGCCTAGGTTTTTGCTTTGTTTAATCGTTAGTGTGTTATTCTTTGTTTTTTTAGCCATTGTATTTACCTCAATTTTGTTTTTTTCTGTGATGTTATTCCATTTTTAAGAGGTAGCGCTCTAAGTAGGGGTACACGATACCAGCAATTCATGGTATAATTGAGGTATCAAATACAGATACTAAAAACCTTATTACGGCTTGCCTGCTGTAATTTCTTTTTTAGTTATAGTGAGTAAAAGGCTTGTGAGTTTGGCGACTGCTAAGCCTTTTTTGTTGCAATCACGCGCTTTCTTGGCGTGTTTTTTTATTTCTGAATGCTATAGCCTTGATTTCCTGATAACTCATATTCAAGCCAATCATGGCTATTACCATGTCTTCAAACGCCTGGTATTGCTCCAGCTCGACACTGGTCAAGCTATCAATGCCGTTGTAGCCCCCACGCTCTTCCCTTAACTGCTTAGCGTTCCTGTCGGTTACTGCCTTTAGTAGCAAGTTATTCATGGTGCTATGTGCGTGCTTGGGTGCATTAGTCCATGTCTCAATACTGTCATGCAGTGTTTTTCTTTTCGGCTTTTCTAGCGCCCTCTGCATACGAAACTTAGAAAGTTCCTCACGCATTTCAAAGAATGCTTTGACTAGGTTCATTTTGAACTGCCGTACAGGTTCGGTATTCTTTAGATAAGTGATCAGCAAGGTTGCCTGTTGTTCATTTAGACGATAGATTTTCATTGGTCGCCCTCGCCTGTCTAATTTACGGATTTCAAATCCGATTATTCCGTAGCTTTCAAAATCCTCTTGATGATTTCTTATTAAGCTTTGCACTGTATCATGTTTAACTTCAGCGCATTCTGCGATAATCTCGCTTGTTGTATACGGCTCTTTCTTGCCGTCCATGTAGACTAGTTCCAATAGTTGCTCCTTTCTTATTCTTCCACGTTCATAAGTTCATCAATGGTAACATTTAGAAAGTTAGCCACTTTTTGTAGTGTGGTAATATCGGGGCGTTTTGTACGTTCATAGTAAAGGGCGGTAAGTGTTGATTTTGCTATTCCCGTTCCTTTTGCTAGGTCAGACACTTTTAAACGTTTCTTAGCTAGTAGAACCCGTAGATTGTTTTTCATAGATTTCCTCCTTGATTTTTTGCACCTTTTTTCGGTGCGTGGTTATAATAGCACTTTATTTTTTCGTAGTCAAACATTTTATAGCGAAACTATATACATTTTTTCGGTGTGTGATATAATTTCAATATGGAAAAGATTAAAAACATACATGAAAACCGACTTAAATCGCTAAGAAAAGAAGTGGGTTTGTCTCAAGGGGAACTAGCCGAAGAAGTTGGTGTATCTTATAGAACTATACAAAACTGGGAAAATGGGGTTAATCAGATCAAACCCGATAAGGCACAGCTTTTGGCCAATTATTTCTATGTTGATGTTGCGTATTTATTGGGATTTAGCCCTTTTAGAAATAGGCAGGAAGAAGATTTCTATTACACAACGGGCTATCCTATAAGCTTAGGCCCAACACCTAGAGACGAAGATAATAACGAGGACAATAACGAGTATAACGTAGTGAAAATCACTCCCCATAACTCTGCTCTAAGTGATGAAGAACTCATGAAGTTGCCCAAAGAGGAAAGACAAAAATATATAAAGGAGCAATTTAAAAATCTTGAGGTTCAAATAGCTAGTGTCAATGAGAAACTTTCAGAATTAAGTAAAATTTCTACCGAAAGTCTTGTTAAACTTTCTAGCGAACAACTTAATCGACTGACTACCGATTTAATTCAAGCATTAGCAAAGGTAAACGAGGTTAACAAGAATAACTAATCTAGTTATCTTTCTCAAGCTTCACTCGAAGTTCATTCTTTGTTTGCTCGAAGTTCAATAAGTCATCCACGAACCATACGGGGAAGAAATTGAATTAACATAAATTTTTAATAAAATAAATACAAAAATATTGACGAAAACATAAAAATATTTTACAATGGAGATACTTAAGGAATAGCTTTCGGAGAAACCTACGGGTCCCGATTGCGGAAGGCATCTCCAATATGAGGAGGTGTCTTTTTTTGGTTCGTCCATTCAAAAACGTACATGAACAACTAAGTATTTTAAACAATAGAGGACTTAAGTTAACAGATTACAAAAATAATAAACTTTATTTAATGACCAATAATTACTATTCAATTATCAATGGCTATAGTCGATATTTTTGGCGAACAACAAATAAGTATTACCCTGGTACTACCTTCGATGATATTTCCAAGTTGTATTTTTTTGATAGAGAGCTTAAGTTTATTTTCTTAAAGGCTATTTTGGAAGCTGAAAAACATCTAAAATCAATAACTGCTTATACATTAGCAGAAAGGTATCAGCAAGATCCTACGGGTTATTTAGACGCGAACTTCTATACTTACAACTCCAACAATAGAAGAGAAAGGCGAGATGTTACATATTTGGTAAGCAGATTTCGAAATATCATTTCAAAATATAATAGACAACCCGGAAACAACCCGATAAAGAACCACCAAATAAATCATGGCGGGATTCCCTTCTGGGTTATGGTGGAATATCTTACATTTGGAGAGCTAAAACTTGTAATTAAATATCTTCCAGCAATTCAAAATACAATTGCCAAACGTCATTACACCTTTATTACCGAAAAAATGCCAATACAATCATTTTTTTCTGGAAATGAACTCTTGTCCTTTATTGAAAACATTTTTGAAATTCGTAATATTTGTGCCCATGATTCACGACTTTTAGATTTCAAATGTAAAAATAACCTTGTCTATTTTCCAACTTTACATGATCGTTACAACATTCTCCCTGCCTCCCCCAGAAGTGATGTATATAATACATTCTTAACGTTACAATGTTTTTTAAGTAAAACACAATATGCAATTTTACATAATACGGTATTGAAACGCCTTTCTTATCTGGACAAATACCTTTCAAAAAGAGGGTACCCAATCCATACAAATACTATTCTGAGTACGCTCGGTTTTCCTAATAATTGGCATGCTATCACTACAAAACTATCACAGTAATAAACCACTCTAAAAACCTTATTACGGCTTGCCTGCTGATGTTTAGAAAGGTTTATCATGAAAATTAACGAGATAAAGAAAAAAGACGGGTCAACCGTCTATCGTGCTAATATATATCTTGGCGTTGATGTAATCACTGGCAAGAAAGTTACAACTAAAGTAACCGCTAGGACAAAGAAAGAACTCAAGACCAAAGCCCAACAAGCGCAATTTGATTTTAAAGCCAATGGCTCAACACGCTTTAAGGCTAGCTCTATCACAACATATAAAGAGCTAGCTCTTTTATGGTGGGAAAGCTATAAAGATACAGTCAAACCGAATACCCAAGATAGTGTTTACAAGATATTAAATAACCATATTTTGCCTTTGTTTGGCAGTTTTAAACTAGATAAGCTAACAACTCCACTGATACAGTCGATTATCAATAAGATTGCTAATAAGACCAACAAGGGAGAAACGGGAGCTTATCTCTATTACGATAGGATACACGCGCTTAACAAGCGTATTTTACAGTATGGCGTAGTCATGCAAGCTATACCGTTTAACCCTGCGCGTGAGGTTATCCTTCCTAGAAATATCCAAAAAGCAAAGCGTCAAAAGGTTAAACACTTTAATAACGAGGAACTAAGACAATTCATTGATTACTTAGATAGCCTAGACAGTAATAGATACCGTTATTACTATGAAACCGTGCTATACAAGTTCTTGTTTGCTACGGGTTGCCGTATTAACGAGGCTTTAGCTCTCTCGTGGTCTGATATTGACCTTGATAACTCGGTTGTGCATATCACAAAGACTTTAAATTATAGAAAAGAAGTAAACAGTCCAAAGTCGAAAGCTGGTTACCGAGATATAGACATAGATCAGCAGACCGTAACCATGCTTAAAAAATACCAACGTAAGCAAATACAAGAGGCTTGGAAACTAGGTAGGACTGAAACAGTGGTATTCTCGGACTTTATACATGAATACCCTAATAGCCGTACCTTGCAAACTCGATTAAGAACACACTTTAAACGTGCTGGGGTAACTAACATAGGTTTCCACGGTTTCCGACATACTCATGCTAGTTTGCTCCTTAATTCGGGTATTCCTTATAAGGAGTTGCAACACCGTCTAGGGCATTCTAAACTTTCAATGACTATGGACATATACAGTCACTTATCAAAAGAGAGTGCTAAAAAAGCCGTCTCATTCTATGAAATGGCTCTAAAATCTATATAAAAGTTAGCAAAAAGGTAAGCAAATTGTTGAAACGGTCTTTTAAAACAAAGAAAAAGCCCATAATAACTGGGTTTGTCTAAGCATTTTTTAAAATAAAAGCATTTCTTACCAACCTCCTTTTTTGATATAATGAAGAGACTTTAAAAATAGAAAGATGAAAGATGTACGTACAATTATCTCAACGCCTTAAGGACGTAGCAACCTTCGTCCCTAAAGACGCAAAACTTTTAGATGTAGGTAGTGACCACGCCTACCTCCCTATTTATTTACTTGAAAAGGGCTTGATTCACTCAGCTATTGCTGGTGAAGTGGTGAAAGGCCCTTATGAATCTGCTCTTACTAATGTCTCAGCTTCTGGTTTCAAAGATAAGATTGACGTGCGCTTGGCTAACGGCTTGGCAGCTTTTGAACCTTCTGATGCTGTCACAACTATCACGATTTGTGGTATGGGGGGACGTTTGATTGCGGATATTCTTGATTCTGGTAAGGATAAACTTAAAGGTGTGGAACGTCTGATTCTGCAACCCAATAATCGTGAAGACGACCTTCGTATTTGGTTGATGGAAAATGGTTTTGTCATTGTCGCAGAAGCCATCATGACCGAAAATGGCAAATACTACGAAATTATGGTGGCTGAGGCTGGTCAAATGACTCTATCAGATAAAGAGGCTCGCTTTGGACCTCATCTCATGAAAGATCAGTCTCAGGTCTTCCAGCTCAAATGGCAACGTGAAATCAATAAATTAGAGATTGCTTTAGGATCCATTCCTTTAGCCAACCAGGCTGATCGTTTATTTGTCGAAGAGAAAATCCAAACCATTAAGGAGGTTTTGAACCATGTTAGCTAGTGAACTTATCAAGTCTTATGAAAGCTTTTGTCCACAGGAACTTTCCATGGAAGGTGATGTGGTTGGTTTGCAGATTGGCAGTCTGGACAGAGAGATTCAGAAGGTCATGGTTACCTTGGATGTTCGTGAGAATACAGTAGCCGAAGCTATTGAAAAAGGTGTGGACCTCATCATTGCCAAACATGCCCCTATTTTCCGTCCGGTTAAGGATTTGGTGTCTTCGCCTGACCGTGATATTTTGCTGGACCTGGTTAAGCATGATATTGCAGTCTATGTGAGCCATACCAATATTGATGTGGTGGATGATGGTCTCAATGATTGGTTTTGTGGCTTACTTGATATTAAGAAGACCACTTATTTGACGGAGACTGCTGACAATCAAGGAATCGGTCGAGTGGGTGATATTGTGCCACAAACCATTGAAGAACTTGCTCTTAATGTCAAGTCTGTTTTTGGCTTAGATAGTATTCGCCTGGTTCGTTATAATCATGAAAATCCTCTTGTTAACCGTGTGGCTATTTGTGGTGGTAGCGGTCAAGGATTTTACAAGGATGCTTTGACAAAGGGCGCACAAGTCTTTATCACGGGTGATATTTATTACCATACTGGTCAGGAAATGATTACCAATGGCCTCTTGGCAATTGATCCTGGTCACCATATTGAAGCTCTCTTTATCGCAAAGATTGCTGAGAAACTTGAGGCTTGGAAGCTTGAGAAGGGCTGGAATGTGACAATTCTTGAAAGTCAGTCGTCAACTAATCCCTTTGACCATCTCTAGGAGGATCTATCTGTGACTTGGCTTTTACATCAACATGTGGTCTTGTTGGCCTTACTTGCTGGTCTTTTCACTTGGGGTTGTACCATTGTCGGCTCGGCTATTGTTTTCTTTTTTAAGCATATTAGCCGTAAATTGTTAGATATCATGATGGGCTTTGCGGCTGGAGTCATGATTGCGGCCTCTTTCTGGTCACTCTTGGACCCTTCTTTAGCTTATGTAAGTCAAAATGGTTATGGTAAATGGTCTTGGTTTCCAGCAGCTGCTGGCTTCTTACTTGGTGGTGTTGCCCTTCGTTTGATCGATGCTGTCGTCCCTCACTTGCATTTGGGGAATGATATTTCAAAAGCAGAAGGAATCCAACCTCGTAAGAAGAAATTGTCCAAGACAGCCCTACTCTTTTTGGCTATTACCATTCATAACTTTCCAGAAGGATTAGCAGTCGGTGTGACTTTCGGAGCCTTGGCTGGTGGCAATATGACATTCGCGGGTCTTATGGGAGCCATTGGTCTAGCTATAGGGATTGGTTTGCAGAATGTCCCTGAAGGTGCAGCCCTTTCTATCCCAATTCGAGCAGATGGAAAATCTCGACTTAAGGCCTTTTATTGGGGGTCTATGTCAGCTATCGTTGAGCCTATAGGTGCAGTTATGGGTGCCGCTCTTGTCATGTGGATGATGGCAATCATCCCTTACGCTTTGGCCTTTGCGGCTGGTGCCATGATCTTTGTAGTAACGGAAGAATTGATTCCTGAATCACAGACTAATGGTAATACTGATGTAGCAACCTTGGGCCTTATGGTTGGCTTTGTTGTCATGATGGTCATGGATGTGGCCTTGGGCTAAAAAAATACTAAAGAGCTGTGCCTATGTGTATAGGACTCAGCTCTTTTCAAATAGATGGAGTAAAAAATGAAGATTGCAATTGTTGGCGCAGGCATCGTCGGTTCAACGGCTGCCTATTACTTGTCAAAGGAAAAAGAAGTAGAAGTTACTGTTTTTGACCATGGTCTTGGACAGGCAACCAAGGCAGCAGCAGGAATTATTAGTCCCTGGTTTTCCAAGCGTCGTAATAAGGCCTGGTATCGCATGGCTAGACTGGGAGCTGATTTTTACCAAGAGTTAGTTTCAGATCTTGAAAATGATGGTTATGACACGAGCTTCTATGATCAGTCTGGTGTGGCCCTTCTTAAGAAAGACGATAGTAAATTAGATGGTCTGTATGAGCATGCTGAGACGAGGCTAGAAGAATCACCCATTATTGGTGAACTCTCTATTAAAAATGCGAGTACCCTTCCTGAATTCACTGGCTTTAACCGTTATCTCTATGCCTCTGGGGGAGCCAGAGTCGAAGGTGCAGAACTGACAGCTACTTTGATTAAGGCTTCTGGTTTTGAAAAGTTAGAAGGTCAAGTGACACTCTCTCCTCTTGACGATGGTACTTATGAGATTGATGGTCAAACTTTCGATAAGGTCATTCTCGCTTGTGGTGCCTGGCTAGGTCAAACGCTTGAACCCCTTGGTTTTGAAGTGGATGTTCGTCCTCAAAAAGGTCAGTTACGAGACTATTTCTTTAAGGGCATGGATACTGGTAAATTACCAGTTCTGATGCCAGAGGGCGAATTAGATGTCATTCCATTTGCGGGTGGAAAGATTTCGGTAGGTGCTAGTCATGAAAATGATCAAGGCTTTGATTTGACGGTTGATGAAGCTGTTTTAGAAGTTCTGGAGGAGGAGGCTAAGACCTATTTCCCTGACTTAAGTACTGCCAAGTCCTTCTCGGAACGTGTGGGAACGAGAGCCTACACGAGTGATTTCTCACCTTTCTTTGGAGAAGTTCTAGAGCTTAAAAACGTCTTCGTTGCTTCAGGTCTAGGTTCCTCTGGTCTTACAACAGGGCCACTGATTGGAAAAAATCTGGTTGATTTGGTCATGAACCGCTCTGGTAGCTTGGACAGTAAAGATTATCCAGTCGCTAATTACATAAAGAAACAGGATTAAGACTAGTTATCCTTCCCGAAATATTCAGGATCAGTTAGCTTTCTCTTACTATAGAGAAAGCTAACTGATTCTTTTTTATTAAGAAAATGGACAGCTTTGATTTTCTTAATGAAAGCTTAATAGCTCTGGCTTTGTCGTGACAAGGGGCCTGAAAAATGCTAAAATAAAGGTAATATATTAGAGAAAAAAGGAGCCTTCTTATGAAAGGTATTATTCTTGCAGGCGGTTCAGGGACACGTTTGTATCCATTGACACGTGCTGCATCAAAACAACTGATGCCGATTTATGATAAACCAATGATTTACTACCCATTGTCAACGCTCATGTTGGCTGGAATCAAGGAAATCCTCATCATCTCAACACCACAGGACCTTCCACGGTTTGAAGAGCTCCTCGGTGACGGTTCAGAGTTTGGTATTTCACTATCATACGCTGTGCAACCAAGTCCAGATGGCTTGGCGCAGGCCTTTATCATTGGTGAAGACTTCATCGGTGATGACAGCGTTGCCCTAGTCCTTGGTGACAATATTTTTCATGGCAATGGCCTTTCTGCCATGCTTCAACGTGCTGAAGCTAAGGAAAAAGGTGCAACAGTCTTTGGTTACCAAGTTAAGGATCCAGAACGTTTTGGTGTAGTGGAGTTTGATGATGATATGAACGCTATTTCCATCGAAGAAAAGCCAGAGCATCCAAAATCAAACTTTGCTGTAACTGGTCTTTATTTCTATGACAATGATGTCGTGGACATTGCTAAAAACATCAAACCAAGTCCTCGTGGAGAGCTTGAAATCACTGATGTTAACAAGGCTTACTTGGATCGTGGTGACCTCTCTGTTGAGCTGATGGGACGAGGTTTTGCTTGGTTGGATACAGGCACTCACGAAAGTCTCTTGCAAGCGGCGCAGTACATTGAAACGGTTCAGCGTTTGCAAAATGTTCAAGTGGCTAACCTTGAAGAAATTGCCTATCGTATGGGCTACATCACTAAAGATCAGGTCCTCGAATTGGCACAACCACTTAAAAAGAATGAATACGGACAATATTTGCTCCGTTTGATTGGAGAAGCATAATGACAGAACAATTTTTTGGAAAAGAACTTGCAGCACACAAGATTGATGCTATCCCAGGCATGATTGAATTTGACATCCCAGTGCATGGTGATAACCGAGGCTGGTTCAAGGAAAACTTCCAAAAGGAAAAGATGTTGCCACTTGGTTTTCCAGAATCATTCTTTGCTGAAGGCAAATTGCAAAATAACGTTTCCTTCTCCCGAAAAAATGTTTTGCGTGGCTTGCATGCTGAGCCATGGGACAAATACATCTCAGTAGCAGATGAAGGAAAGGTCCTTGGAACTTGGGTTGACCTCCGTGAAGGCGAAACCTTTGGAAATACCTACCAAACAGTGATTGATGCCTCAAAAGGAATCTTTGTTCCTCGTGGTGTTGCCAATGGTTTCCAAGTTTTGTCTGATAAGGTCGCCTACAGCTATCTTGTGAATGACTACTGGGCACTCGAACTTAAACCAAAATACGCCTTTGTCTATTATGCTGACCCTAGTCTTGATATCAAGTGGGAAAACTTGGAAGAAGCAGAAGTCTCAGAAGCAGACAAAAATCACCCATTGCTCAAAGACGTTAAACCACTCAAACCAGAGGATTTGTAATAACGAAATTTGCACAGCAGAATCGCGACTACAAGGAGCGCTATAAGATTGTTCTTGCTCTAGTGAAAACAAGATTCCCTTAGGGAATCTTGTAGGGAAATCCGGAGACTTCGGCTCCGGATTTAGCCATGAAACCGAAGGGTTGCTGGCGTCCCTCACTAGCTAAAGGAACGATTAAGGAACAAAGAAATTTGGAGAAAAAATGACTGAATACAAAAACATTATCGTAACCGGTGGTGCAGGTTTCATCGGTTCAAACTTCGTACACTATGTCTACAACAATCATCCAGACGTACATGTGACTGTCCTTGACAAACTCACTTACGCTGGTAACCGTGCTAACATTGAAGAAATCCTTGGTGACCGTGTTGAATTGGTTGTAGGGGACATTGCTGATGCTGAATTGGTAGACAAATTGGCTGCTAAGGCGGATGCCATTGTTCATTATGCGGCTGAAAGTCACAATGATAACTCATTGAATGACCCATCTCCATTCATCTACACAAACTTCATTGGTACCTACACACTCTTGGAAGCAGCTCGTAAATACGACATTCGTTTCCATCACGTATCAACAGACGAAGTTTATGGTGACCTTCCATTGCGTGAAGATCTCCCTGGACATGGTGAAGGTCCTGGTGAAAAATTCACAGCAGAAACCAAATACAACCCATCATCACCTTATTCATCAACTAAGGCTGCTTCAGACCTTATCGTTAAAGCATGGGTGCGTTCATTTGGTGTTAAGGCAACTATTTCAAACTGCTCAAACAACTATGGACCATACCAACACATCGAAAAATTCATTCCACGTCAAATCACCAACATCTTGTCAGGGATTAAACCAAAACTTTATGGTGAAGGTAAAAACGTCCGTGACTGGATTCACACTAACGACCACTCAACTGGTGTTTGGGCTATCCTTACTAAGGGCCGTATCGGTGAAACTTACTTGATTGGTGCTGATGGTGAAAAGAACAACAAGGAAGTGCTTGAGCTTATCCTTGAAAAAATGGGTCAACCCAAAGACGCTTACGACCGTGTGACAGACCGTGCTGGTCACGATTTGCGTTACGCTATTGATTCAACAAAATTGCGTGAAGAACTTGGTTGGGAACCACAATTCACAAACTTCGAATCAGGTTTGGAAGAAACGATCAAGTGGTATACAGATCACCAAGACTGGTGGAAAGCTGAAAAAGAAGCTGTTGAAGCTAACTATGCTAAGACACAAGAAGTGCTTAAATAATTGAAAAATCTATCACTTCCAATCTAGTGATAGATTTTTCTGTTAAGAACTGTTAGGAGAGATGATGAATCGAAAAGAATGGATTGAATATTTTGAAGTGATTAATAATCGTAAGCCCACTATTCAGGAGTGTCAGCAGGCTCTTCAAAATGGTGAGTTTGTTATGGAAGGTAGACAAGCTACTTTTTCTAACAATGGAAATTCCGTGCCTGCAGGAGCCATGCCTTTACCAAATCAAGTGACTGGTCAGATGGTCAACCAAACTTCAGCACAGCAGCTTGTCTTTGTTAAACAGAAAAAGTTTGGGAAGAAGACTTTTATTGGTTTGGGTATTGCTTTATTTCTTGTCCTAGCAACAAGTCTTGGTGTCTTTTTGTTTTCTTTCAAAGAAACAAACTTGAATGGTTTGTGGGTAACTAGTTATAATGCTGGTTTGGTTTATGAGTTAAGTGGGAAAAAATCAAAACTTGTTGCAGGCCATAGGGAAGAAGAAATCAAAGAAATCTCTACTGGTCAGAAAGTAAGACAGAAGTTTGAAACAAGCTTAGAGGACGTCAGTGATTCAAAACTAAAAACGATTGCTGATTTTGACAAGAAATACCAATTACAGACAAAAGAGATCATCCTGGTAAAGACGAAAGTGTTTGGATACTATAATCTGATTCAGAAAGATGGGACAAACTTAGTTCTAGATTTATTCTTATCAGACCTCTACTACGGATCAAAAAGTACCAAAGATTTAAAAAAGATATATCTTTTTCATAAGGTAGCGGTTCCAAAAGTTTTTGTTGGGCAATGGAAAAAATTTGATTCCGATGATGATTCAGAAGGAGAAGGGACTATCTCTGAAAATGGGGTTGTTACTACAGATTCTGATGGTAAAGATATCTTAATTGCTAAGCCTTTAAAAGAATATCTGGCGGATCAATCAGGCAGCGTAGATAATGGTAAGGTGCAAAAAGAGTTTGCTAAAATACAGAAGTCTCTTAAGTCACATGGTTATCATGCTAAGAGTGTTAATGACATCTACCACGATGCGAGCAGATCATACTATTATGTCGTTGTGGATGGTGGCAAGCGCATTATTATCTTGGAGGGCTTCAACCATCTCTCTTATACAGGTTATTTTGAAAGAGAAGACAAATAGTAATTAGGATACCTCTAGCAGATGAATCGTTCTTAAATAATAGTCCAAAGTCTATCATTCCCATAGGAATGATAGACTTTTTTGCTTACACAGACATATTAACTTAAGACAAGGATACAAATAATGACATAAATGTTACAAAATTACAAACAATGCTTGATTTCTGTAACAAAATAGATATAATAGACATATAGAAAGAGGTTTATGAAAATGAAAGATAAAGTTATCCGTGTTTGTTCACTTGTTTTGCTGTCAGTAGGTGTTTCTGCAAGCCTTGTCGGATGTGGGTCTAAGTCAGAAAAAGACACCGCAGCATCATCTACACCTTCAACATCTCAGTTAGTTAAGTCATCTACAAGGTCAACTGAAAAGAAGACTGACAAACAGTCCAAGTCAGATGCATCAGCTTCAAAGAAAGACCAAAATCAAGAAGCAAGCGTGACAGGGTCTAGCTCAGGCAAAACGCAAGAAGCAACTGATGACGCTGCTCAATCAGGTGCAAGTAGTAGTGCTACTTCTGATTCCAATAAGTCTAGTCAAACAACAACTGATACTCAAAGTGACGCTCCCGTTCCAGCAGCCTTGATAGGAACTTGGACAGGTACCAGTCCTCAGGCGACAGATATTAGTTTCACAGTAGATGCCAATGGTAACGTCACTTCAAAGGCAAATTTCAATGTTGATTACGAACCTTACCGTCAAAGTTCAACGACTGCTAAAGCCGTCCAAATTTCTGGTAATCTCTACGTTTGGGAGGGTGGCGATTTTTCAACCTTGCTTCCTGGTATTACTGGACTAGGGGGAGCTGGTTTCCAAGCTAAGCCTGGTTTTATTCTTGAAAACGGTACCTACACGCCAGTCCAATTCATCTCTGATTTGGGACCAAGCTTTGATTATAGCAACTACAAAGCTTTCCCATTCTCATTAACAAAATAAAGGAAAGACGCTATCTGAAGAGATGGCTTCTTTTTTGCGTCAAACTCTTCTTTTTCAAGGTCTCATTTCTGCTTAAAAAATGGTAGAATAGTTACATGCAAACAAAACCAACGTCAGCCTATGTGCACATTCCATTTTGCACACAAATTTGTTATTATTGTGACTTTTCCAAGGTCTTTATTAAAAATCAGCCCGTTGATGACTACCTACGGGCTTTGATTCGTGAGTGGGAGCTTTTAGATATCAAGGAGCTTCGCACCCTTTACATTGGTGGTGGGACACCGACAGCTATTTCTGCCGAGCAATTGGACTATCTTTTAAGCAATCTTCAGAAAAACTTGGATTTGTCTAAGCTGGAGGAATTTACTATTGAGGCCAATCCTGGGGATTTGACGGTTGATAAAATTGAAGTACTCAAAAAATCTGCTGTTAATCGGGTGTCTTTAGGGGTTCAGACTTTTGATGACAAGCACTTGCGTCAAATTGGTCGCAGTCACAATCAAGCACAAATTTATGAAAGTATTGATAGTTTGAAGGCTGCTGGTTTTCATAATATTTCCATTGACCTCATTTATGCCCTACCTGGTCAAACCATGGATCAGGTTAAGGAAAATGTGAGAAAGGCTATAGAACTGGATATTCCACACCTAAGTCTCTACAGTTTGATCTTGGAACATCACACGGTCTTCATGAATAAGATGCGTCGGGGTAAGCTCAATTTGCCAACTGAAGACTTGGAAGCAGAGATGTTTGACTATATTATTCAAGAGTTGGAAAAAAATGGTTTTGAGCATTATGAGATTTCCAATTTTACCAAACCTGGGATGGAGAGTCGACATAATCTCATGTATTGGAATAATGATGAGTATTATGGTGTTGGTGCTGGGGCCTCTGGTTATGTCAATGGTGTCCGTTACCGTAATCGAGGGCCTATCCAGCATTACCTAAAGGCTATAGCAGAGGATGGGCATGCTAGACTTCACGAGGAGCATCTGACTAAGGCGGAGATGATGGAGGAGGAGTTCTTCCTTGGCTTACGGAAAAAATCAGGCGTATCTATCAAACGGTTTGAAGAGAAGTTTGGCTTATCATTTGCAGATACTTATGGGGACATTGTGGAAAAACTACAAGCAGATGGGCTTTTGGTTAAGGATCCAGATGTGGTTCGTATGACCAAACGGGGCCTCTTTCTGGGAGATAATGTCGCTGAGCAATTTATATTGGAGGATTAGATGGGATTAAAGTTTAGTATTCCTTATCAGATTCCGTTTTATGAGACGGATATTACACATCAGGTGAAATTACCACACTTATTGGCATTTTCCTTGCAAGTATCAGCCATGCAGTCTGAGTCTCTTGGTAATGCAGATGACGCAGTTTTTGAGCAATATGGTCTGGTTTGGATTGTGACAGATTATGCTATCGAAATTGACCGCCTGCCTCGTTACAATGAAAAGGTGACCATTACAACGGAAGCTATTTCCTATAATAAGATTTTCTGTTACCGTAATTTTTACATCACTGATGAAGCTGGTCAGCAAATCATGCTCTTTAAGACCACTTTTGCCCTCATGGATTATGAGACACGTAAGGTAGCTGAGGTTCCAGACGAGTTGGTGGCACCTTATGAAGCTGAAAAAACTAAAAAGTTGCTTCGTGGTCCTCGCTACAAGGTTTTGGAAAATCCCGTTGATACCTTATACCGTGTGCGCTATTTTGACTTAGACATGAATGGTCACGTTAACAATAGTAAGTATTTGGAGTGGATGTTGGATGTTTTCGATTTGGACTTTTTGACCAAGTATACACCAGCCCACATTGACCTCAAGTATGTTAAGGAAATTCATCATGGATCAGAAATTTATTCGGGTTATGAGTTTGACCAAGAAAGTTTGAGCAGTCAACATCAGATTTGTGTTGATGGCAATATTCATGCTCATGCCATCATCCAATGGAAGGAAATAGGAGACGAGTAAGATGACATATAAGGGTTATTTGATTGATTTAGATGGAACCATTTACAAGGGTAAGGACCGTATTCCTGAAGGGGAGGCTTTTGTTAAGGAATTGCAGCAGCGCCAGATTCCCTATCTTTTTGTAACTAATAACAGTATGCGTACACCAGAAATGGTACAAGAACTTTTGCGTAATCAGTGTGAGCTTGAAACGCCTCTTGAGACTATTTACACAGCTACCTTGGCGACAGTTGACTACATGAACGATATGAATCGTGGCAAGACGGTTTATGTTATCGGTGAGACTGGACTTAAATCTGCTATTGCGGATGCGGGCTATACGGTAGATGAGGAAAATCCTGCTTATGTGGTAGTGGGATTGGATCGTGAAGTCACTTATGAAATGCTGGTTAAAGCAACCCTTGCTATCCATAAAGGGGCTATATTTATTGGAACTAACCCAGATTTGAATATCCCAACAGAACGTGGTCTTCTTCCAGGTGCTGGTTCCCTCCTGGCCCTTATCGAGGCGGCTACCCGTGTGAAACCAATCATTATTGGTAAGCCTAAAGCTATTATCATGAACAAGGCTCTTGAAATCCTTGGGACAGAACGTAGTCAAACGATTGTGGTTGGTGATAATTACTTGACCGATATTACAGCCGGCATTAAAAATGACTTTCCAACACTTCTAGTGACAACTGGATTTACCAAGGCGGAAGAGGTTGTGGATTTGCCAGTAAAACCAGACCATGTACTTTCTAGTCTAGCGGAGTGGGATTTTGATGCGAACTAAGATTGAAGCAGTGTTGACTCCCATTTGGCTCTTGGCCTTATCTATTCTATTGACGATTTATCTGGCTTGGGGCTTTTATTATTTTGATATTGACTGGATGCATCTTTTGGACTATGTCATTATCGGCAAGACAGAGCTTTGGCATAATTTCAATGTCCTCATGCAGTACCTGACCTTTCCTTGGGTTGGTCATCTGACCATGCCTGATTTTCCGTCGTCAGAGAGTGGGCTTAAGCATTTTCATGATGTCAAGTGGCTCTTTCACTTGGTTCAGGGGCTAGTTATCCTACTGGCTTATCCAGCTGTGACCTTTCTTTGGCGAAATGTGAAGAAGGGGACCTTTGGTCTTTATCGTAGACTTTATCTGAGTCTTGCTGTTTTGCCAGTCCTGATTGGCCTTGTGGGTCTTTTTCTTGGATTTGATGAGTTTTTTACGCTCTTTCATGAAGCCCTTTTTCCTGGAGATAGCAGTTGGCTCTTTAATCCACTATTGGATCCGATTATTAATGTTTTGCCTGAAGACTATTTCCTTCAATGTTTTGTGATTTTCTTTTTTATCTACGAGGGCATCATGGTAACTTTGACTTGTCTTGCCCATAAGCAGCTTAAACGGTATTTAAAGAATAAGGAGTAATGATGACGATTCGTGATAACCATTTGCATACCCATCATTCCTATGATTCGGATGCGGACTTTACTGATTATTTAACACATTTTGATGGCGAGATTGTAACGACGGAGCATTATGATCTCTCTAATCCTTATACCAAACAGGATGATGTACCTGAGTACGAGGCCTATAGTCGTGAGATTGAAAGTCTTAATCGCAAGTATGGCAATCGTATTAAACGTGGTATCGAAATCGGTTATTATCAGCCTAGAGAAAAGGATATTTTGGCCTTTTTGGATGGGAAGGACTATGATCTCAAACTGCTTTCGGTTCACCATAATGGGGTCAATGATTATCTTGATGATGAGGTAGCTGATATGGATAAGGTCAGCATCATTCGAGAATATCTAGATAAGTTGGAGTATGCTATTGGTCGAGTAGATGCAGATGTCCTAGCCCACTTTGACTATGGTTTCCGCCTGTTTGAGGTGACTGTTGATGAGCTAAAAGCCTATGAGGAGCAGCTTAAACGTATTTTCCAGAAAATGATGGCTAATGATTTGGCTTTTGAGCTGAATGCAAAGAGCATGTACCTTTATCACCATGAAGATCTCTATCGTTATGCCTTAGGTCTGGTCAAGGCCATGGGATGTCGTAAGTATTCTATTGGCTCTGATGGGCATAAGTTAGAGCATTTTCGTCTGAACTTTGATAAGATTCAGGAGCTCTTGAGAGAATTTGACATTACAGAAGATATGATTATCTAACGTAGACAGCTTCAGTTGAGGCTGTCTTTTCTTAAGCTAACCTTAAAGAAAAGCCGTAGTTATGGGATTTATAGAAGACTTTAAGCTTTCCTTGTTATGCTTAAGACAAGCAATAGGAACTTATAGTTTCTGACTTATCTTTCACATTTGGAGGTCTTCTATGAAATTTCTCAAAAGGCATGCCTATGCCTTGCTCTTCACCCTCTTTCTAATGGGGGCGAATGTTTATTCCCTGTTAAAGTTCTTTGTCATCCCTTCTGCGGTGTCGACGGTTTCAGCTACGACCAGTAGCTCAAGCACAGCTTCGTCAACGGCGTCTACCAGCACTGGTAAGGTAACTAAGACAGATACGACCTATAAAGATGACAATATGGATATCAAAATCACAACAGGTAAAACCAGTGATACCACTTACTATGTGGCAGATATCAAGCTGTCAAGTGCTGACTACCTTAAAACAGCTTTGGCGCAAAATACCTACGGGACTAACATCACCGACACGACATCTAGTATTGCCCAGCAAAATAATGCTATCTTTGCCATCAATGGTGATTATTACGGAGCCAACCAGTCAGGTTATGTGATTAAAAATGGCCAAGTCTATCGTGATACTGATCGAAACAGTGACTATGAGGATCTAGCGGTTTACTCAGATGGTAGCTTTAAAACCTTTAAGGAGGGCGACACTACAGCTCAAAAACTGGTCGATTCAGGTGTAGTGAATACCTTTGCCTTTGGTCCAACCTTGGTTGAAAATGGTAAGGTAGCTGTCTCAGAAAATGAAGAGGTCGGTCAAGCTATGGCTGACAATCCACGGACAGCTATCGGCGTTGTCGAAGAAAGTGACGGTAGTGTGCACTATATTGTCATTGTCTCGGATGGTCGTACCAGTGAGTCGTCAGGGTTGACTCTGTATGAAATGGCAGAATTGATGAAATCTTATGGCGTGACGACAGCTTACAACCTTGATGATGGTGGCTCATCAACCATGTATTTTAATGGTCAAGTCATTAATAAGCCAACCACAAACGGAAATAAAATTTCAGAAAGGGCGGTGAGCGATATTGTTTACATCGGTTACTAAAAAATCAGCCAGCAAACACTTTTTCACCTACATTGGTCTAACCATTTTTAGCTTAGTATTTACCTTTGTCTATGAGCGCTTTTCTTATGGTGAATCATCTATGTTTATGCGTATGATGTTCTTTGCACCATTGGCTGGAGCTTTGATTTATCTGATAACAGGGGTGGAAATGTCTTGGGTAAGAAATCGTGCCTCAAAACTTCTCTTTAATTCAGCCATCGCTGTTGTCGCCAGTGCCTGTCTGGTTAAGGGAATTGTTGAAGTGTCAGGCCGTACGACTAGCGTGGATATGCCCTATTGGTACGTTGCTTCAGGACTGCTTTGCTTGAGCTTGATAACTGGTATTATCAGACCTAAAAAACTGGCTTAAAAATAAGAGCTTGGGGCAAGGTGATATAGTCCTACTTAAGTAGACAGTAAAAATACATAAAGTACTGTTTACGAAA
>OBZM01000035.1_pt1 | contig 55377 bp, 46 predicted proteins | sample 1476941 | NCBI WGS metagenome assembly OBZM01 (sample SAMEA2580243, study PRJEB22360) | human gut metagenome | biome: human gut; feature: human-associated habitat; material: faeces | place: Denmark | collected 2008/2010
CAGCAACTGTTTGACCTTCAGTAACTTTAACGTCGAATGGTTTACCTTCAAGACTGACAGTGTCAAGTCCGATGTGAACCAAAACTTCAAGACCATTGTCAGTTACCAAACCAAGAGCGTGTTTAGTTGGGAAGATACTTGTCACTTTACCAGCTACTGGTGAAACGATTTTACCGTTTTCTGGTTCTACAGCGAAACCGTCACCCATCATTTTTTGTGAGAATACTGGGTCTTTGACATCTTCAATGTTGATGACTTGACCGTCTGCAACTGAGTGAACTTCATCAGTAACACCTTTGAATTGAGCTTCTGCTTTTTGAACAGCAGTCATTTGGCTTGGAAGTGTTTCTGGAATCACTTCACCTGAATCAAGTACGTCTTGGATATCAGATTTCAAGACGTCAGCTTTAGGACCGTAGATAGCTTGAACACCTTGTCCTTTCATGACAAGACCCATAGCCCCTTCGGCCTTCCATTGAGCTTCAGTTCCGACTTTTTCAGCGTCTTTAACAGTAACACGGAGACGAGTCATACATGCGTCAACATCGACGATGTTAGCACGTCCACCAAGAAGGTTGATGATATTGATGACTTGTGAGCTTGCTGAGCTTGTTCCAGCACTTGCTGCTGCACCATCTCCTGCAGGGGCATCATCACCTTGCTCATAGTTACCGTTACGTCCTGGTGTAGCGTAGTCAAATTTCTTAATCATGAAGTTTGCGATGAAGAACATGATAACACCAAAGAGTACAGTTACCCAAATGAAGTTAACGATATCCATCGCCAAACCAGCGTTAATAGCGAGTGGTGTACGTGTCAAGAATTCGATAGAACCGAATGAGTGAACACGGAGGTGAACGATGTCAGCCATTGCAAAAGCAGCACCTTGTACAAATGCGTAAATGATGTAAAGCGGAGTAGCTACGAACATGAACATGTACTCGATAGGTTCTGTTACCCCTGTCAAGAATGTTGCAAGCGCAGTCGCAGTCAACATACCTTTGTACTGATGTTTCTTATCATCATCAACGTTACGGTAGATAGCTACCACCATACCCATCAAGATACCAAATGAACCAATCATTTGACCAACTTTAAAGCGGGCTGGTGTAATGGATTCAAGAAGGTGTTTATATTGTTCTGGATGTGCACCTTTAAGGTTTGCAAGGTCAGTAACCCATGCGAGCCAGAGTGGGTCTTGACCCAATACCTTAGTACCTTTTGCAGCACCAGTCAAGACTTCATAAGTACCACCCAATTGAGTGTAGTTAATTGGGATAGTCAACATGTGGTGAAGACCAAATGGCAAGAGAAGACGTTCCAATGTACCGAACAAGAACGGTGCCAAGATTGGAGCAGTTTCTTTTGAGCTGGCAATCCACATACCAAAACCATTGATTCCTGATTGAATAACTGGCCATACGATAGCAAGAACGATAGCTGCAATAGCTGAACGAAGAATAACTACGAATGGTACGAAACGTTTACCATTGAAGAATGACAAAGCTTCTGGCAATTTACGGAAGTTATAGTATTTATTGAAGGCAGTAGCTCCGATGAAACCAGAGATGATACCTACGAACACACCCATGTTGAGGGCTGGAGCTTCCAAAACACTGATGAAGTAATCAGATACCTTGATTGATTGACCAAAAATGGTGTGGACTGTAGCAGCCTTATCAGCAAGAATATCTGAAGTAACACCAAAGATTGAACCAGTCAAACGGTTAATCAAGATAAAGGCAAGACCTGCCGCAAAGGCACCGCCTGCACGTTCCTTAGCCCAGCTACCACCAATGGCAAGGGCGAACAAGATGTGAAGGTTACCAATAACCCCCCAACCAATCTGCTCAAGAAATCCACCAGTAATAACAAGTGGTGTCATGTTTGGATTAATCATGGCAACTGTTTTACCGAGTGAGATCATGAGACCTGCTGCTGGCATAACTGCGATAACAACCATGAGGGCTTTACCGAATTTTTGCCAGAACTCAAAGCCAAATTTTTCTTTTAGCTTATTCATTTCATTTCCTCCTACTTTTGATGCAAACGTTTGCATACCTTATGTAATTATTATAGCATCTTTTACTGATTTGTAAAGCGCTTTCCTTAACTTTTTTTGATTTTTTTAAAAAAAGTTAAAACCCCAGTAAAACCGGGGCTTTTGATACGTATTAAGCCATCAAAACCATGAGAATAGGAATCACCACCATGGTTGCAAGTGTTGTCTCCGTCACCATGACTGCAGCGTAATCACTATCTGCTCCGTAGAGTTTGGCAACCACAGGTGCATTGGTCATAACAGGCATAGCAGACTGGATGATAAAGACTTGCTTCATCAAAGTTGGTAAGGGCGACCAATAAACGATGACAGCCATCAAAAGCGGGGCAACCACAAAGCGACCAAGCAGAATTAAGACTTGATCCTTTTTAAGAGTCAGTTGCTTCACACCTGCATTGGAGACCGACAAACCGATAAATATCATAGATAAGGGGGTAGTCAAACTGCCTAGATACTGCAAATCACTGGCTAGAAAAGCAGGGAGCTTAATATGTAGAATAACGATAAGAAGCCCCAGCATAAAGCCCATCAAAGGAGGTGAAAACACCTTTTTCAAGCTTGTTTTTAGGTCAAACTCAGCTTCTCCTTCACCATCACGCTGGATGAGATAGGTCCCCAAGGTCCAGAAAAAGGTCGTATTACACATGTAATAGATCAAAACATAGGGAATACTAGCATCTCCAAAAAGGGCCTGATTGATGGGAAGCCCCACGAAAATCGTATTGGAATTAAAAAACATGGAAATAAAGAGGCCACGGCGGTCCTTTTTCACGGCAAAAATCCTAGCCACGGCTGTCGCAATACCAAGTAAGATAACCATAGATAGCGCTGGAAAACGTAAATCTGGCAACATTTTTAGGAGGTCAGCCGCTGTGAAACGTTGCGTGATGGTATAAAGCATATAGCAGGGCAAAGCAATTTGAGTAACCAACTTAGCGATTAGACCACGCGACTTGTCATCAAACCAGCCCTTCTCACCCATGACGAAGCCCACTAAAATCATACCCAAGATGACTAGGATTCCAGATATACTTGTTAAAAAGATTTCCATGTTTTCTCCTTTTTATTATTTTTATGAGGGAATGATAGACATTAACAAATAGCCAATGGGGTTGTTTGACTACATTTAAAGTCTTTTTCAAACAATATCTCAAAAACTACTTTAGTATATCACAAAAAGAACTTGATTTCTCAAGCTCTTTTCTTCTATTTATTCTGCTTTTAAAAGGGGTTCAAAGATTGATACCAGTCCAAAGAAAGCAATGAAGATCAATGTGATGGTCGCACTTGCTGGCGTTTCCCAATAATAGGAAATGAAGATACCAGAGAGCATACCGACCAATCCAATACCAATGGCCCAAAAAATCACGGATTTGAAGGTTTGACCGATTTTCATGCCAATCGCTGCTGGAAGAATCATAATAGTAGAAACCAAGAGCGATCCTGCTGCTGGAATCATCAAAGCAATGGCTACTCCGGTTACGATATTGAAGAGGAGAGACATAAGACGTACTGGTAAGCCATCGACATGAGCAGTATCCTCGTCAAAGGTCAAAAGATACATAGGACGAATAAAGAGTAAGGTCAAGACCAGTACAATCGCCGCAATCACAAAGAGGGCACGCACCTGTTCGGAGCTAATGGTGATAATAGATCCAAAAAGATAGCTATCTAGGCTCATGCTACTGCTACCCGCCTTGCTACTGATAATCAAGGCTACAGCCAAGCCCATAGACATCAGGATAGCCGTTGAAATCTCCATATAGTGCTTGTAACTAACCCTTAGATACTCTAGGACTAGAGCAGCAATCACCACAACCAGCAAGGTGGTCCAAGTAGTTGATTGCCCCAAGAAAATTCCCACAGCCACCCCAGCTAAAGAAACGTGACTCAAGGTATCACTCATCAAGCTCTGACGACGAAGAATCAAAAAGAGTCCCAAAATAGGTGAAAAGATACTGATAGCGATGACGGCGAGAATAGCACGCTGCATAAAATCATAGGTTAATAATTCACTAATCATGTTTGTGCCCCTCTCCATCTTTTTCATGGACGTTAAAACAACGCCAAGGCAATTTCTGATTACGAACCAGATGGATATTACGGTCCGTGTATTCCTTGACCTCTTCTGGGTCATGGGTAATCATCAAGACAGACTTACCATGCTTATGAGCTGAGTGGTGCATAAGTTCATAGAAGGTATTGGCTGTTCCTGCATCCATCCCTGTCGTTGGTTCATCCAAGACAAAAATATCTGGATCTGAAGCGAAAATACGAGCAATGACAGCACGTTGCTTTTGCCCACCTGAGAGATGTCCAATCTGCTTGTGACGATTATCCCACATACCAACAGATTCTAGAGCACGTTGAACATGCTCTAAGTCATGTTTGTTCAAACGACGGAACCATCCCTGATGGGGGTAACGACCTGACTTGACAAACTCATAAACGGTACTTGGGAATCCTGCATTAAAGCTGGCAATTTGTTGTGGTAGATAGGCCATTCGAAGCTTCTTGCCATCTTTGTTAGTATCAGAAATCGTCACAGTCCCCTTCTTAGGTTTGAGAATACCCAGGGTTGCCTTGATAAGCGTTGATTTGGCAGCACCATTTTCCCCAGTCAAGGTCACAAATTCTCCAGAGTCCAAGTGATAGTGAATATTATCCAGAACGGGCTCCGCATCATACTGGAAGCTCAGTCCTTCAACTGTAATATAACGCATCTTATTCCTCGATTTTTTCTTCTAATTTCGTCAAGAAACGCCCTATAATCTGACGTTCTTTACTATCGAACTGCTCCAATACAGAGCGATAGACACCTAACGTTTCTTGGTGGTGTTCCTCATGCTCCTGGGCAATGGGTTGAGCCTCTTGTGTCAGGACAAAGTAGGTCACCCGTCCATCATCCTTATCCTTCTTGGCCTCCAACATTCCTTCCTTGACCAAGGTCTTAACAGCCTTAGTAACAGCAGCCTGACTGACATTTAAGGTCTTTGCCAGCTCCGAATTGGTCTTGCGACCCTCAGCCAAAAGCATCAGAATATGTTCCTGAGTATTAGTCAATTTAACTTGACTACGGCACTGCCCAATAAGGAGCTCATGCTGATTTTCAGACTTGAGCACGATTTGATTAATCAATTGATTGACTTGTTCTTCTAGTTCTAGCATTGCTTTCTCCATTTACTTAACCAGTTAATTATATCGAAAACACAGAGGTTTTGCAAGGGTGGACCAAAAAAAGATTAGAGATGAGCTATCATCACTATCAAGGAAGAATAAAGGTAAAATAAAAACCTAACCAAGCTGGTTAAGTTTTCATCAGATATAGATTTATCGCAAAGTTGCAAAGATTTCTTCGACCTGAGCCACAGACTCGGCACGTGAGACTTCGCCACGAACCTTAGCTGCTCCTGCTGTTCCACGAAGATAGTGTGGTGCCAGACCACGGAATTCACGGACAGCAATCTTTTCACCTTTAAGGTCTACCAAACGTTTGAGGTGGTCTTCAGCGATGTCCAATTTCTTATCAAATGGAAGCTCTGGCAACTCCTCTCCTGTTTCGAAGAAGTGGTTGATTTGCGTGAAGATATAAGGATTGTTCATAGCTGCACGACCCACCATAACGGCATCTACACCAAGTTCTTCAATCATGAGTTTAGCGTCTTGAACGCTACGAACATCACCATTTCCGATAAATGGAATCTTAGTGATAGCCTTAGCAACACGAGCCAGAGTCTCATGATCACAGTGACCTGTGTACATCTGCTCACGGGTACGACCATGCATGGCAAGGGCAGAAACACCTGCGGACTCAGCTGCAAGAGCGTTTTCTACAGCCAAATCACTGTCTGACCAACCCGTACGCATCTTAACAGTCAAAGGAATATCAAGTACTGACGTTACTTCCTTGACAATGTGGTAAATCTTGTCTGGATCTTTGAGCCACTTGGCACCAGCTTCATTTTTGACGACCTTATTGACCGGACAACCCATGTTGATATCAACAATATCAGCCTTGGTATTGGTCTGAATAAAGTCTGCTGCTCGCTTCAAGCCTTCAGCATCACCACCGAAAAGCTGAATAGACATTGGATGTTCATTCTCATCGATATGAAGCATGTGGAGGGTCTTCTCATTATTGTAGAGGAGCCCTTTTTCAGAAATCATCTCCATAACCACAAGACCAGCACCAAACTCCTTGGCAATGGTACGGAAGGCCGAGTTGGTCACACCTGCCATCGGAGCTAGCACTGTACGATGAGGAATCTCCACATTCCCAATCATGAAGGACGAATTAAGTTTAGTCATTGATGAGTTCCTCCAAGTCAGCTTCTGAAAATTCATACTTGTTTTGGCAGAATTGGCAGACGATTTCAGCACCGTGATCTTCATCTTTAATAGCTTGAAGTTCATCCTTACCTAGACTCAAGAGAGCATTTTCAAAGCGTTCACGTGAGCAATCGCACTCAAAGCTAAGCTCCTCTTCAGACAAACGCTTGAAAGGCTCATCCCCATAGATAGCATGCAGAAGCGCTTCAATATGGTCATCAGATTCCAATAGTGTTGAAATGGCAGGCATTTCTTGGATACGTTTTTCATAACGAGCGATTTCTTCCTCGGTGGCTCCTGGCAAGACCTGAAGCATAAAGCCACCGGCAACCTTGACCTTGTCCTCCTCGTCGAGAAGAACATTAAGACCAACGGCAGACGGGGTTTGCTCAGACTCTGTTAAATAATAGGCAAAATCTTCACCAATTTCACCAGAAATAAGTGGTGTTGATGACGTGTAAGGATTACCAGTTCCATAATCGATGATTGAAACAAACTGACCTTGTCCCATGAAAGGACCGACTAAGACTTCACCGGTCGCTGTTTTCTTGATGTCTACACCTGGATTTTGGATGTAGCCCTTAACATGCCCCTTGGTATCGGCTACAGAGATGATATGTCCAAAAGAGCTGTTTCCGATAACCTTTACCGTAATCTTGCTATCACCTTTTTGGTTAGCAGCCAAGATTTGATTGGCAATAAGGGTACGCCCCAAAGCGACTGTTGATGATGATAATGTATTGTGTTTTTCTTGTGCGGCTCTAACTGTTTCAGTGCTATCAAGAACGTAAGCACGGAAAGAACCTGATTCTGAAATTGTTTTTATTAATTTATCCATAGTGACTCTATTATAACACAAAAAAGAGGGTGGAAAAGTCGTAAACGCTTGGCGTCTCCTCTCCCACACTCTCTAGCAAATTACCATGAAAATTCTGAAAGTTTAGCTTTCCAGTCCATTATTTGGCGATTATCCAGTTGATGTTTTTCCCTTATTAATGGCGGTAAATTCTCCAAATAATCAATATAAACACTCACCAAAAGCTTATAATCATTAGGTGTCAAACGTTTGAGTTGACCATGGACAAATTCAGTTGCTTGACGGTATTTGGAACGAAGCACCAAATCATCAATGTAGTCATTCCCACTTACCATTTGACCATTTTCATCTTCGACCTGACCCAAATCAATATCCAGACTCTCAAACTTAAAAACCTTACTGACGACGTTGGCTGTCCCACGAATCTGATTGAGCAACCAGTCGTTATTATACACTCCCATGTTAGTCCCCTTTCACTATTGCTGTATCACCTTTATTATACTGTTTTGCCTATGTATTGTAAACGTTTGCTCACCTAAAAAATAAAAAGGAGGCGACTAAGGAATCACCACCTTTTTACGGTTTAATTTGCCTTGGCTTCTTCTTTGTAATTTTTAGCCTCTGCTTCTGTAGCATAAACAAAATGTCCTGGTCGGATTTCATACATTTGTCTACTTTCTCCATCATTTTCAATAGAGGAATCGTAAATCAAATGTTGACGCTTACGCTCTCTTTCTGGATCTGGTTCTGGAATTGCAGATAATAGGCTCTTCGTATAAGGATGAATCGGGTTATGATAAATCTCATCTGCAGGTCCTACTTCAAGGAGTTTACCCCAATGCATTACACCAATACGATCGGATATATATTTAACCATTGATAGGTCATGGGCAATAAACAAATATGTTAATCCCTGTTCATGTTGCAACTTCTGCATCAAATTAACCACCTGTGCTTGAATAGAGACATCCAAAGCAGAAATCGGTTCGTCTGCTACGATAAAATGAGGATTAACCGCTAAAGCACGCGCAATACCAATCCTTTGGCGTTGACCACCAGAAAACTCATGAGGATATCTTGATAAGTGATCTTCATTTAATCCTACCAAATCAATGAGCTCTTTAACCTTGGCTTCACGTTCTTCTTTGGTTTTAGCCAATTTATGAATATCAATACCTTCAGCAATAATATCACGGATTTTCATGCGTCCATTAAGACTAGCTTGAGGATCTTGAAAAATCATCTGAGCTGTCTTACGGAATTCATGAAGGTCTTTCCCTTTTAAGCTTGATATGTCATTACCTGCAAAGGTAACAGTACCCGAATCAATATCATAAAGCTTTAAAATAGAACGCCCAATGGTTGTTTTACCTGAACCAGATTCACCAACTAGGCCAAAAATTTCACCCTCATAGATATCAAAGCTAACGTCATCAATCGCCTTAACTTCGTTTGATTTTCCTTTATTAAAAGTTAGAGACACATTTTTTAGTTCTACTAACTTCTTACGTTCTTGTGTCATCTTATTTCTCCTTCATCTTTGACCATTTTTCCCATCGTTTCAATATTGGTGAAGGAGGGGTTACTTTAGGAGCTCGTTCATCCAAGAGCCATGTTGCTGCAAAATGCGTATCTGATACCTTAAACATTGGCGGTTCTTCCTGATAATCAATATCTAAAGCAAAGGCATTTCGAGCAGCAAAGGCATCACCTTTAGGAGGATAAAGCAAATCTGGAGGAGTCCCTGGAATAGCTTCTAGGCTACCAGATTCTGTTTCTGTTGTAGGCATAGAGTTAAGAAGACCCCATGTGTATGGGTGTTGCGGATTGTAGAAAACCTCATCCACAGTCCCATATTCCACTATTTTACCAGCATACATTACCGCCACACGATCAGCCATCCCAGCAACAACACCCAAGTCATGTGTAATAAAAATAATGGATGAATCACGCTTTTCTTGGATTTTTTTCATCAGATGAAGAATTTGTGCTTGAATCGTAACATCTAAGGCAGTAGTAGGCTCATCAGCAATCAAAATTTCAGGATTTGCAGCTAGAGCAATGGCAATTACTGCTCTTTGACGCATTCCCCCTGACCATTGGTGAGGGTAGTCATTTATATGTTCTTCGGCATTAGGTATGCCAACATCTTTCATTAATTGTAAAGCCATATCTATGGCTTCTTTTTGAGATACCTTGGTATGAAGCATGATAGGCTCAGCAATTTGGCGCCCAATTTTCATAGTAGGGTCAAGACTGGTCATAGGATCCTGAAAAATCATAGCAATATCATTTCCACGAACCTTAACCCAATCTTCCTCCTTCAAGGTTTGCATATCACGCCCCTTAAAGGTAATGTCTCCAGTTACCTTAGCGTTTTTGTCTGATAGACCCATTAGCGTCCTTGTCGTTACAGACTTTCCTGAACCAGATTCACCAACAATCGCTAGTGTTTCACCTTTTTTCAAGTCAAAATTGACATCACGAATCGCTTTTACTTCTCCAGCGTAAGTATGAAAATTAACATGGAGATTTTTTACACATAAAATCGTTTCTTTCATCATTATTACGCTCCTATTAGTTTTCTTTGTTAGATTTAGGGTCAAACGCATCACGCAAGCCGTCCCCTAAAAGAATGAAGGCAAGAGAGATAAAAACAAGAGCCAAGGCAGGAATAACCACCTGATAAGGGTAGTATTGAAGATTTTCAGAAGCATCTGTAATCAACGAACCTAAAGAAGCTGTTGGTGGCTTAACTCCCAAATTGATAGCTGACAGAACCGCTTCGTACATAATAGCACTTGGAACTGTCATCATAATTTGAACAATAATGATACCTGAAATATTTGGTAAAACATGTTTAAAAGCTATCTTGAATTTATTTTCACCCAAAGCACGTGAGGCTAAAACAAATTCACGTTCTCGGTAAGATAGGGTCAAATTACGTACTTGACGCGCCATAGACGTCCATCCGACTATGGCAATTGAGATAATGATTGACAACACACCGCTACCCAAAAGAAGCCCTAACATCGTTACTATGACCAAGTTAGGGATAGATGAAATGACCTCAATAACACGTTGCATGAAGAGGTCAATCTTTCCACCTAAGAAACCTGACACCAGACCATAGGTCACTCCAATAATCAAATCAATTAAAGTAGCAACAATGGCAATTAAGAGAGAGATACGTATACCAACAATCACACGTTTCGCTAAGCTACGTCCCAGATTGTCAGTTCCCAAAATAAATTTATCGTCTTTTGGAACTGATTGATCAGAGTACACATCATTAGGCTCCGTATTACCTGAAAATACAATACTACCATTCCAGAATGGTAAGCTATCTGATAGTTTAGGTGGTAAATTACGATATGTCTTAACTTCATCACCATTAAAACTATTAGCATCCTTGGCATTAACAAAGAAATTTGAGCCAATTGAAAAGACCAGTAGAATGGCTAAAAACCAAAGGGATATGGTCGCCAATTTATTTTTTTTCAGACGTCTCCAAGCATCTTGTGTAAAAGAGAGAGTCGGTTTTTCAATTTTTTCTTGTGATTCAGTATTTCCAGCACCAACAAGTTTAAATAGTTGTTTTTCTTCCATGATACTCTCCTTACTTCAGACGGACACGTGGATCCACAAAACTAGTAATGATATCTGTCAATAGGATAGCTACCATAAGCATAACGGCATAAACGATAGTGGTTCCCATAATGACAGGATAATCTTTTGTTGGAATAGAGGTAACAAACTGTTGGCCAATTCCAGGAATTGAGAAAATCTGCTCTATGAGTGCTGAACCTGTTAAAATATTAGCAGCCATTGGACCGATTAAGGTAAGAACAGGAATCATTGAATTGCGATAAGCATGTCGATTACTAATTTGACGTGCTGTTAACCCTTTAGCCCTAGCTAGTTGAATATAATCAGTATTCATGGTTTCAATCATTTCACTACGGAAAAAACGGGTGACTTGAGCAAATACTGGAATAGCAAGAGCTAAAGTAGGTAAAATCGTTTGGCTAAATGAACCCCATCCAGATAAAGGAAGAACTCCCCACTTAAATCCAAGGTAATCCAAAAGCAAAAGACCAATAATGAATGAAGGTACTGAAATACCGAGTGTTGATAGCACGCTCAAGATATTATCAATCCAGTTATTTTTATTACGTGCTGACACTGCTCCTACAAAAAGACCAGACAATACCCCAACGACAAGGGCTTGAATACCCAGTTGCGCTGAAACTGCCAAACGCTGACTAATCATCATGCTAACAGGCTGATTTGCAGACTGATAACTTGTTCCTAAATCACCGTGCAGGACATTCCAAAGATATTGCAAATACTGTTGCCATACAGGCTTATCTAAGCCATATTGCTTATTCATAACCGCAATCATATCATTCGTTAATTTGGGATTATTGAATGGTGACCCCGGCATAACTTGCATTAGGAAGAAAGATAGAGTGACAACCACCCATAGGGTAACTAGCAAAATAGCTATCCTTTTCAATAAATATTTCGTCATAAAATTTCCTTTATGTAACAACGAAAGAAGCTGGGACTAAAGCCGCCAGCTTCTTAGTTCATTTTGCGATAAACGTACATACAGTAGCTGATGAATGTTCTACTTTACTCTGTCATTATAATGATAGCAACTATTTATCTTTATAAGCATAGGTGAAGTCAACATCAAGACCAGTTGAGTTACGTACAAGTCCTTTGATTGAAGGATTTTGCAAGCCTTTTGTAAATCGGAAGTAAATCGGATTATACATCGCTTCATCATAAAGTGCTTTTTCAGCAGCTTTATAATCATTTGCAGCGGCTGTTGGATCTAATGCATCCGTTGAAATAGCTTTTTCATAGGCTGCGTCATATGTAGAGCTATTTGCCTTACCATAGTTATAAGCGGAATTTGAAGTGAACAAGCTATAGAATGTTGATCCTTCTGGATAGTCACCACCCCAAAGAACAAGAGCAACATCAAAGTTTTGATTCTTAGTATCTTCAAGACGTTGTTTAAATGTCACAAATTTTTCTTCAACAGTCAAACCAGGAAGAGCTTTTTCCCAAGTTTCTTTAATGTAATCAACTGCAGCTTTAGAAACAGGTGAATCTGAATCTGCTGTAATTGTCAATTTCAAGTCACTTAAACCAGCTTCAGCAAGACCTTCTTTGAAGAGCTTAGCTGCTTCTTCCTTGTTATAGCTATAGCCAGGTGCCACATATTTAGATAAATCAGTACCATCAGGTAATTTTTCCAATCCAGTAGGTGCAAAACTAGTTGCTGGGACTGAACCTGTATCAACCGCAGCTTCGACAATACCTTTACGGTCAGTAGCAAGGTTGAGAGCTTGACGGATTTTAAGATTATCTAGACCTTTAACTTTACCAGTTTCATTATAGGTCATATAACTTGTTGTTGCTTCTGGAACTGTAACAACATCTTTGTTTTTCTTATTGGCATTAAAAATAGCAGACGTATTTGAAATATTTGCAAAGTCAAGTTGACCTTGTTTATACATTTGGACGGCTGTATCAGGTTTTTTAACCGTTTGAATATTGATTGTCTTTGTTTTAACGTGCTTAGCATCCCAGTAATTGTCATTTTTGACAAGTTTGAAGCTACCGCTTGTACCATTCCAATTTTCAACTTTAAAAGGTCCAGAATAAATTTGTTTATCAGACTTCGTTCCGTATTGTTTTCCAGTCTTTTCTACAAATTCCTTATGTTGTGGAACAAAGTTTGAGAATGACAAAAGACTCTTGAATTGTGGAGAAGGATTTGACAAAGTAAAGATAACTTTATTTCCTTCAGCCTTAACACCCAATTCATCAACGCTCTTCTTACCAGCAATAATGTCTGCAGCATTAACAAGGTGAGAATCTGAAGCAAGGTAAGCATACTCAGAAGCTGTAGCGGGATCAACCATACGTTGCCAAGTATAGACAAAGTCCTCAGCAGTAAGCTTAGTACCATCTGAATACTTCAAGTCATCTCTAAGAGTCGCTGTATAAGTCAAACCATCGGCTGACACATCAACTTTTTTAGCCAAATCAGGTTGCAACTTTCCATCTTTATCAACACGAAGCAAGTTACTTTCTGAGTTCCCAAGCGCCAAGGCTGAATAGTGATCTGTATTTTTAGAAATATCAAGGGTCAATATTTCAGTAGGGGTGTACCAGTTAATTTCATCTTTACTTGAGGTTGATTTTGAGCCACAAGCAGCAAGAAGTGTTGCAGAAGCTAAAGTAATTACTCCAACGGCTACAATACTCTTAAAGTTACGTTTCTTAATCATAATTATAAGAAACCTCCTCCAATAAAAAATTTACTTTCGTGTATAATTATACCTCAAAATAAGCTAAAGTAAAGACGTAATTCTTAATAATTCGACAATTCAGTCATTTTTGTCTTTAAAAAGACTCGAAATATCCCAAAAATGATGCATTTATAGCTCTTGCTTCGCTATACATAGGCGATTTACAATCAATGCCAACAAAAAAGGCTAAGATGCATATCTTAACTTTTTTTGTTTTGAACTAAATTCTCAGTTTACTCTGTATTTATACACAAGCTTACTTCTTACCCAACTGATCCTTCCATTTCATAACTAATCAAGCGGTTAAGCTCAACAGCATATTCCATTGGAAGTTCTTTGGTAAATGGTTCTACAAATCCCATGACAATCATTTCAGTAGCTTCTTGTTCGGAAAGACCACGACTCATGAGATAGTAGAGTTGCTCTTCAGAAATTTTAGAAACTTTGGCTTCGTGTTCCAAAGCCACTTGCGAGTTGTGAATTTCATTAAATGGAATCGTATCTGACTTAGATAAATCATCCATCAAGATCGTGTCACATTCAATGTGAGAACCAGATTTCTTAGAGTCCTTATTGAAAGTTACTTGGCCACGATAGTCAACCTTACCACCATTACGGGCAATTGATTTAGAGACAATAGATGATGATGTGTGTGGCGCATTATGGATCATCTTAGCTCCTGTGTCCTGGTGCTGACCAGCATTGGCAAAGGCGATAGAAAGCATAGTCCCACGCGCACCTTCACCATCTAGGTAAACTGATGGGTACTTCATTGTTTTCTTAGCACCAAGATTACCGTCAATCCACTCAACAGTCGCATTTTTCTTAGCAGTAGCACGTTTGGTTACCAAATTATAGACGCTATCTGACCAGTTTTGAATGGTTGAATAACGCATATAGGCTCCTTCAAGCGCAAAGATTTCAACGATAGCCGCATGAAGGCTGGCTGAAGTATAGGTTGGTGCCGTACAGCCTTCCACATAGTGAACGCTGGCCCCTTCATCAACGATGATGAGTGTGCGTTCAAACTGAGCCGTAGCTTCATTATTGATACGGAAGTAGGTTTGAAGTGGGATATCTACCTTAACACCTTTTGGCACATAAATAAAGGTACCGCCTGACCAGAAGGCTGAGTTAAGGGCCGCAAATTTGTTATCTGTTGGAGGAACCAGTTTTGAGAAGTACTTCTTGAAGAGTTCTGGGTACTCTTTAAGAGCTGAGTCTGTATCCGTAAAGATGATTCCCAACTTATCGTACTCTTCTTTCATATTGTGGTAAACCACTTCTGATTCATACTGAGCCGAAGCCCCTGCTAGGTAAGCACGTTCAGCTTCGGGGATACCAATACGTTCAAAGGTTTCCTTGATTTTTTCAGGAACATCTTCCCAGTCACGAGCAGGTCTGTCTGACGCTTTTTGGAAATAGGTCAAGTCATCAAAGTCGATTTCAGAAAGGTCTGGTCCCCACTCTTGCATAGGCATTTTGTTAAAGGTTTCCAATGATTTCAAGCGGAATTCAAGCATCCACTCAGGTTCCCCTTTTTCAGCAGACATGGCACGAACCACGTCTTCACTGATTCCTTTTCCTGTTGAAAAGACTGGTGTCACATCATCATGGAAACCGTATTTATATTCCCCAAGATCAATGGGTTTTGGTTCTACTTTTTCATTTGTTTCAGTCATAGTATTTTCCTTTTTTAAAGGGTTGATTAGTTTTCTTATTTTAAAGCTCGCTTCTCTCTATAGCCTTTTTGAGAGCATTCCAAGAGAGGGTTGCACATTTGATACGTTGTGGAAATTTGGAAACTCCTGCCAAGAGCTTAGCTTCACCTAATTTGTCTGTATTAATGTCATGCTTTCCTTGAATCATGAGCGAGAAAATTTCCGCCAGTTCTAAAGCTTCTGCCTTAGTCTTACCAATAACAGCATCCGTCATCATACTTGATGAGGCTGTCGAAATGGTACAACCATCGCCAGCAAAGGCAATGTCTTCAATCACATTCCCATCAAATTTGACTGACAGATTGATAACATCTCCACAAGTCGGATTATTCAGTTGAAGTTGCTCCACATCAGGCAAAACACCATGATGGTGAGGGCTCTTAGAGTGGTCGGCCACAACAGCCATATATAAACTATCTAGTCTAGAGAGTGCCATTGAAAAACTCCTTCGTCGCAAGAATTGCCTCCACAAGCTTGTCACAATCCTCTTTGGTATTGTAAACATAGAAGCTCGCACGGGCAGCTGATGAAATACCTAAATGAGTGATCAACGGCTGGGCACAGTGGTGACCTGCACGCACGGCCACCCCTTCATAATCAAGGGCAGTCGCCACATCATGGGGATGAAGTCCATCAATATTAAAGGCAATAACACCAGTATGTTGATTAGGATCTTCTGGGCCATAAACCGTCAAACCTTCAATTGCTTGAAGCTTAGGCAAAACATAGTCAACCAATTCTTGCTCGTAAGCATGAACATTTTCCATACCCAGGTTAGTGAGGTAGTCCACAGCAGCACCAAGAGCAATAGCTCCTGCAATATTAGGTGTCCCAGCCTCGAATTTCCAAGGCAGTTCCTTCCAAGTGGCTTCTTGTTCGTAGACGAAATCAATCATCTCACCACCAAACTCAATAGGATTCATCTGGTTGAGAATTTCTTCCTTGCCATAAAGCACACCAATTCCTGTTGGACCTAACATCTTGTGCCCAGAAAGGGCAAAGAAATCACAATCCAAATCTTGAACATCAATGGTCATGTGAGGGGCAGATTGGGCACCATCCACAACCATATAAGCCCCAACTTGATGGGCTAGCTGGGCAATCTCCTTAACAGGATTGATACAACCTAGAACGTTAGAAACCTGAGCCAGACTTACAAATTTTGTCTTTTCTGTAATCTTGTTGGTCAAGTCTTCCATATCCAACTGACCGTCTTTTAAGTAGGCATAGACAAGCTTAGCACCCGTCTTCTTACAAGCTTCTTGCCAAGGAATGACATTGGAGTGGTGCTCCATAATGGAAATAAGCACTTCGTCTCCTGGTTCAAGAACCTGCTCCGCAAAACGACCAACCCAGTTAAGACCGGTTGTCGTTCCACGTGTAAAGAGAACTTCTTTAGTTGTTTTCGCATTGATAAACTGACGTAACTTTTCACGACTAGCTTCGTAAGCAGCTGTTGCACGCTCTGCCAAGGTATGCACGCCACGGTGAACATTGGCATTATCCTCATGATAATAGGCCATAAGGGCGTCTAGAACTACTTGAGGTTTCTGAGTCGTCGCTGCATTATCCAAGTACACCAAGGGCTCATCATTAACTACTTGATCTAAAATGGCAAAATCTTGTCGAATCTTATAGGCATCTAAAGTTGACATCTTATCTCCCTATCTAGATATATCATAAGTTAGACTATCTGTGTCGATAGTTCCTAACGTTTGTTTAGTTTGGTATCTGTTACAGAAATCATCTCGTCACGCACTTCTTTAACTGGGATTTCAGTGATAACTGCTCCCAAGAAGCCACGAATAACCAAACGTTCTGCAGTGTCTTGATCAAGTCCACGACTCATGAGGTAGTACATATCCTCTGGATCCACCTGACCGATTGAAGCGGCATGTCCTGCTGTAACTTCATTTTCATCAATCAAAAGGATTGGGTTAGCGTCTGAACGGGCCTTGTCTGAAAGCATGAGCACACGGCTTTCTTGTTGCGCATCAGCACCCTTAGCACCTTTGACAATGTGACCAATACCATTGAAAGTCAAGGTACCACGTTCTAAGATAACCCCATGTTGTAGGATATGACCCACAGAGTTGTTACCATAGTTAGTCACACGAGTATCAATCCCTTGAACCTGACGGCCAGATGAAAGTCCGATAACCTTAAGATTAGCATGGCTACCATCACCAATCAAGTCACTATCAAAGTCTGCAATGACATTACCCTCGTTCATAATACCAAGAGCCCAATCAAGACTCGCATCACGACCGATACGTCCTCGACGACTGATATAGGTTGTCACATTTTCACCCAAACGGTCAATGGCCGCAAACTTAACTTGGGCACCGTCTTGAGCAATAACTTCTACAGAAATATTAGCACTGGCTTTTTCAGTCGCTTCACCTAGGGTTTCAAAACGTTCAAGGTAAGTCAATTTACTGTTTTTACCAGCTATAATTAAAATGTGTTTGTTAAACGGAACATTTGAAATCCCATCTTGGTAGAAATAGCCCTCAACTGGCAAATCAACTTCGACATTATCTGGCACGTAAAGGACCGCTGCACTATTGAAGTAGGCATAGTTATAAGCTGCCAATTTGTCCTCATCATAGGCTACGGCCTTACCAAAGAAGGCTTCAACGACTTCTGGGATTTCCTCAAGAGCAGTTGTAAGGTCTGTGAAGACCACACCTTGGCTAATCAAGTCAGCTGGCAATTGTTCAAGAACAGTATTTGTTCCTACTTGAACCAATTTAGGGTTGTTTCCGAGCGCTGTAAAATCAGGCACATTGGCTGATGGTTCATTTTCAGTAAGCGTGCCATCACCGAGATTCCAACGATGGAATTTTACACGCTCAATTCTTGGAAGATCCAAGCTTTCAAGCTTATCAAAGGCTGCTTGACGAAGGTCTTGCAACCAGAGTGGCTCTGCTTTTGCTTGAGAAAAAGCGATAATAGATTCTTTTGACATAGGTTACTCCTTTTCTAGTTATTTCGAGTAACTGACTTAAGCTTCTTCGTGGTACTCGTAGCCGAGCTCTTCAGCGATTTTCGCATACCCTTCTTGCTCAAGACGAGCAGCCAATTCAGGACCGCCTGAAAGAACCACTTTACCTTCCATCATTACGTGTACAACATCTGGAGTGATGTAGTTCAAGAGACGTTGGTAGTGAGTGATAATCATAGCACCGAAGCCTTCGCCACGCATAGCGTTAACCCCTTTTGAAACCACTTTAAGGGCATCGATATCAAGACCTGAGTCAATTTCGTCAAGAAGTGCAAATTTAGGTTCCAACATGAGCAATTGAAGAATTTCGTTACGTTTTTTCTCACCACCTGAGAAACCTTCATTAAGGTAACGCTCAGCCATTTCTTCACGCATACCAAGCAATTCCATCTTTTCATCCAATTTAGTGATGAAATCAAGAACAGAAATCTTTTCGTCATCTTCTTTACCAGCGTTCATCGCCGCACGGATGAACTCAGCATTTGTGATTCCTGGGATTTCAGCTGGATATTGCATAGCAAGGAAAAGACCTAGGCGTGCACGTTCGTCAACTTCCAAGTCAAGGATGCTTTCACCATCAAAAAGGATGTCACCTTCTGTAACCTCATAGTTTGGATTACCCATGATAGCAGCTGAGAGGGTAGATTTACCTGTTCCGTTAGGACCCATGATGGCAGCAATCTCACCCGTTTTAAGGGTCAAATTGAGACCCTTCAAGATTTCCTTATCTTCAACAGAAACATGAAGATTTTTGATTTCAAGTACAGACATTGTATACTCCTTTTTCATATATACAGCGAGCACTTGCTCGCTAATTTGTATTATTTTTTTGAAAATAGTCTTGCTATTTTCCGGAAAATAAAAAGAGAACTTCCATTTTCCTTAATTAGAATCATTATAACAAAAAAGCCATTACTTGGCTTTTCAAATGTTTATTTTTTTCGTTCTTGCTTCCATTTCAACATGGTCGCTTGACGATAGTCGCTATTCCCGATAAATTTCAAGAGATTAAAGAGTGGTGTCCGACCAACGCCCCAAATCTCAAGCCCTTCAATCAGAATTTCCATTCCCAATATCAAGCTTAACAGTAAGAGAATACCACCTAGACGGCTAGAAACATTGAGCAAGAGGGCAATCAATGAAAATAGGATAGCGATAGCATAGACTACTAGAACAGCTCCTCGATGAGTGAACCCCATAGCTAAAAGTCGGTGGTGTAAGTGCATCTTGTCAGCTTCCATAGCTGGACGCCCAGACAACTTACGACGGACAATGGCCACCACCGTATCTACAATCGGTACCCCAAGGATAATAACTGGCGATAAAATCGCTACAGCCGTTGCATTTTTCAAACCCTGAAGCGATAAGACACCAATCATAAAACCAATAAAGAGAGCCCCCGTATCACCGAGATAAATAATAGCAGGGTGATAGTTATAAGGGAAAAAGCCAACAATAGCCGCCACCAAGACAAAGATGGTCATGGTCAAGAAAATATCAGTATCATAGAGGAAGAAATAAGAAATTACCCCCATCGTCATAAGGGAAATGATGGAAACTCCTCCGACCAAACCGTCCAAACCATCAATCAGATTAATAGCATTGGTGATGGCAGTAATCCATAATACCGTTAAAATCAAGGTCAATACTGGCCCAAAATAAATCATAGGACCACCAAAAGGAATCTTAAAGCTATCAAATCGGAAGTCCGTAAAAGCCCACACGACGATTGCTCCGGTCATAATACCAATCATCTTAGGCAGAGGCTTTAATTCTAGAATATCATCAATAAAGCCTGTCAATGCGACGATAGCCCCCCCCACGACAACGGGTAGAATGTACCTAATATATGAAATATGCCAGATTTCCTTATGGATGACCATGGGCATGAACACCAAGGTTGATAATACAAAAGACAACAAAATGGCTAAACCACCTGCACTAGGCATTGGTTTTTTATTAATACGTCTAGCATTTGGATTGTCAACGGCTCCGACACGAAAGGCCAAAGAGCGAACTATAGGGGTCGTCACAACAGCGATTAAAAAAGCCCCAATCAAGACAAAAATATAGTTAATTGTCCAAGGCATATCTTAGCTCCATTTCGTTGCTTGTAATACCGGTAAGGCGTCCTCTTCCATCAAGATTATTGCATGCTCTTGTAGGTAGGCACGTGTGCGATCTGCCACATTTGCATATTCAAGGAAACGCGCATACATATTGTTCGCGTAGTAATCAGGCTCATCGGCCAAGTAAAGAAGGATTGTCATATAGTAGACATCGCCAAGTTTATAAAGCTCAGAACCTTCTACAGGCACATCCTTCAAGCCTTGCGTAAAGGTCACCACTTGATCAAAATCAGAGAAAGCCAAGACGTAGTGGGTATAATCTTCACGAATGTTTTCCTCAGCTTCTTCTTTGCTAGGTTCTGTCATTGACTTATCAACTTCTTCCAAAGTCTTTTCGAGTTCTTCAAGCTTATGGTGAGCCTCAATATCTCCCTTATCCATGAAGTTTCCTTCAAGAGCCTTTAGGAACTCTTCTGGAGAAAGGCCAGAGTACTCATCCATGTCAGACAAATCGTTGAAGTCAAGTTCTTCCTTAATATCTGATTTGGTTACGAAAACATCCACACGGTCCTTGCGTGGCGTGACACGAAAGCTCAGCATTCCGCTATTTTTAAAGTTATCTGGCAAGTCCAACTCATCCATAACAGTGTAGAAAAATTCCTCTGTTTTTTCCTGGGGAATCAAGAAATCTTTCAACTCCATACCATGCTCTTCAAGATCTTCCATGGTAATCATGATTTTTAGAGTTGTCTCGCTTATTTGTTTCATTTCCATATGTAAAAAACCTCGCACGAGTAGTTATTTCATTATACTAGAAAAGCCAAGAGATAGCAATTTCTGAGCAAGTTTAGATCTTATTTTAAGAGGCTTTTCTAAAAATTCTCTAATGCTAGCAAAGACCTGAATTTCCCTTTTTATAGCCGTCATATATCCTAGAAAGGAGTATAATAAAAACGGATATATAGTTGGAGGTGATGACCATGACTACTTATAAAAAAGGATGGCTTCGAGCTAGCATTGCTGGAGGAATAACGAGTTTTTTGACGCTTTTTCTCTACTTATCCGGGCAACCTCATCAAGTAAACAAATCTACCTTTCTTACAGGACTAATCATTGCCATCATACTGGCAACTGCCCCCATTTACGACGATAACCGTTTGACACTCAGACAACAATCACTGCTCCACTTCTCAATCATGTGTGTTACCATCCTTCCAATTCTATGTTTATCTGGATGGTACCCCTTGCATAATGTCGTGGACTTCTTGAAAATCCTAGCGAGTTTCTTAACCTGCGGACTGGTCCTTTGGACACTAGCTTATCTTATCTTTGGAAAACTCCTCAGCAAATAGACCTTAAACTATATGGAAGGTACGTTTTTAACTTTCTTCCCCAATTGTTCATAACAGTTACTACTTCATAGACGGAGAGGATTAGAATTATTGAGATAGAAGGTTTTGGCTATATACTACCCTAGCTAATAAAAACAATAGAAAGAGCACATAACCAGTTGATGTGATACAATACAACTAATTAAAGTTGCAGGGAGAATAAAGCAATGAAAAAAGCCATGTTAATTATTAATCCAACCTCAGGTGGAGAAAAGGCGCTAGATTATAAAGCAAATATAGAAAATAAAGCTAGGGAATATTTTGACGATGTTGAAACTAAAATCACACAAAAATCTAAAGATGCTACCCACTTTGCTGAGAGGGCGTCTAAGGAAAAGTATGAAGCGGTGATAGTTTTTGGTGGGGATGGTACGGTAAACGAAGTCATTTCAGGAATCGCTGAAAAAGATTACATTCCAAGACTTGGCATCATTCCTGGAGGAACTGGTAATTTAATCACAAAATTACTGGAAATAAATCAAGATATTGACAAAGCCATTGAAGAACTTGATTTCAATTGTACGAATACCATTGACATTGGAAAAGTTAATCAAAATTATTTCGGCTATATTTTTAGTATAGGATCTTTACCGGAAGCCATCCATAATGTTGGAATAGAAGATAAAACTAAATATGGAATCTTCGCATATGCAGTCAATACAATGAAGTCTGTCATAAAAGACGAAGTATTTAATATTCTTATTGAAACCGAAAATGGCAATTATAAGGGAGAAGCAAGTCAAGTATTAGTACTCTTATCTAACTATTACGCTGACAAAAAACTATTTGATGAAAACAAAGACGGCTATGGAAATATCTTGATTTTGAAAGATGCGTCCATTCTCTCTAAGCTATCTACTATTCCAGATTTGTTAAAAGGGGAAGTCGTTGAGAACGCTAATATTGAATATATCAAAGCAAAAACGATAAAAATATCTTCAGATATCGCCTTGGAATCAGATGTTGATGGTGATAAATCTGATAACTTGCCAGTGGACATTAAAATACTTGGAAATCACATTGAAGTTTATTCCGTTCCGAAAAAATAGGCCTTTTCTAAGTGTATAGAAAATAAACATCCCGAAAGATAGCCTTACTAAGGATGTGACCGATAAAAAAGAGATGCAATACAGTGTAGTGAAAATAAAAAAAACGAGGAACCTGCTCTGATTTTTTGAGAGATTCCTCGTTTTTTACTTGCTTATTACCTTGAGACCCCTTGATTGTGATCTCTTTGTCAAGTTGCTTATATTATCCAAAAATAAGTTTGATCGCTCCATAGAGAAGCACGATAATACCAAGTACAATACGGTATTTTCCGAAAACCGTGAAGTCATGTTTCTTAATATAGTTCATCAAGAAGCGAATGACAAACAAGCTGACAACAAAGGCTGTTACACTAGCTACCAGGAGAATGGCTACTTGTCCTCCAGTCAATGTATTCCCATCAATAAAGTACTTAACTGCCTTAAGCCCACTGTAACCAAACATGGTTGGAATACCAAGGAAGAAAGTGAAGTCAGCAGCCACGCTACGACTAGTACCAACGATGATACCCCCAAGAATAGTAGCACCTGAACGGCTTGTCCCTGGGATGATACTCAAAACTTGGAAAAGACCGATATAGAAAGCTGTCTTGTAAGACATTCGTGCCAAATCGGTTACCTTAGGTTCAACACGTCGATTACGGTCCTCAATCCAAATAAAGGCAATCCCGTAGACCACCAACATGATGGCTACAACAAGGAAATTACTGAGGTGAGCTTCCATCCAATCATCCAAAAAGAGTCCAATGAAAGCTGAAGGGATACAAGCAATGACTACCTTAAGCCAAAGTTGCCAAGTCAATTGCACTTCACGTGCTGTCTTACCAGGTTGGAAAGGATTCAAACGTTTAAAGTAGATGACCATAACCGCCAGAATAGCTCCAAGCTGAATAACGATATTAAACATATCGATGAAGGCTTTACTTTGTCTCAAGTTCAAGAATTCATTAACCAAAATCAAGTGACCTGTTGACGAAATAGGCAACCACTCAGTGACTCCTTCAACAACCCCTAGAAAAACCGCTTTTAGTAATTCAATAATATACTGTGCCGTTTGCATAATTCACTCCGTTTTAAAATGTTAGTCTTATCACACTAATAGTGAGTAAGGCTCTAAATTGTCCTTCCCATTATATCAAATTAGCAACTGTATTTAAAGACAATCCTGATATACAGTTTTTTTCTAGTCTTAACTTATTGTCATCAGTCCTAATTTCCTGTAAAATAGTAAGGAATGACATTTTTATAGGAGACATTGTTTCAATGAAGAAAATTATTGTAGCCTGCTTTGCAGCGCTTCTCCTCGTTTTTGGTGGGGTATCAAGCGCTAAAGCAGACGAGTATCTCCGTGTCGGGATGGAGGCTGCCTACGCACCTTTTAACTGGACACAGGACGATAACTCAAATGGAGCTGTTCCAATCGAAGGAACAAAACAGTATGCCAACGGTTATGACGTGCAAATCGCTAAAAAAATCGCTGAAGCTCAAGGTAAGAAACCTTTAGTCGTCAAAACGGCCTGGACCGGTCTCATCCCTGCCCTCACATCTAGTAAGATTGATATGATTGTTGCAGGTATGAGTACAACTGCTGAACGCCGTAAAGAAATCAACTTCTCAGATAGCTACTATACGAGTGAACCTGTAGTTGTGGTCGATGCAAAAGGTAAGTATGCCAATGCAAAAACGATTGACGATTTCAAGGGGGCCAAGATTACTGCCCAACAGGGAAACTACTTGGTAGACCTAATCACACAAATTCCAAATGTTGATAAACAAACACCCATGAGTGACTTTGGTGCCATGCGTCAAGCGCTATCTTCTGGCATTATTGATGGTTATATCTCTGAGAGACCTGAAGCACTTACAGCTGAGGCAGCTAGCTCAACTTACAAGATGATAGCTCTCAAAAAAGGTGACGGATTCAAGGTCTCTAACGACGACATTTCGATTGCCGTTGGTCTTCGTAAGGACGATACAGAAACACTCACTCAAGTTAATAAGGTCCTTGCCACTATTAGTCAAGATGACCGAGCTAAACTCATGAACCACATCATTAGTATTCAGCCTGCTGAAAAACATGATGAAACAAAGAAGACTAGCTTCTTTAGCCAAATGGCAACTATTCTAAGTAAAAACTGGCCACAATTCTTACGTGGTACAGGAATTACCCTTCTTATCTCAATTATCGGTACAGTTGTAGGTACTTTCATCGGTCTTATGATTGGTGTTTACCGCACAGCTCCTAAGGCTGCTAATAAATTTGTAGCCTTGCTCCAAAAACTCTTCGGTTGGGTTCTTAATGTCTATATCGAAGTTTTCCGTGGCACTCCTATGATTGTACAATCTATGGTTATCTACTACGGTACTGCCCAAGCCTTTGGTATCAATATTGACCGCACCCTAGCCGCTGTTATTATCGTTTCTATTAATACCGGTGCCTACATGAGTGAAATCGTTCGTGGTGGTATCTTCGCAGTAGACAAGGGACAATTCGAAGCCGCAACTGCTCTTGGTTTCTCTCACGGTCAAACCATGCGTAAGATTGTTCTTCCACAGGTTATCCGTAACATCTTGCCAGCCACTGGTAATGAATTCGTTATCAACATCAAGGATACTTCTGTTTTGAACGTTATCTCCGTTGTCGAACTTTACTTCGCTGGTAATACTGTGGCAACACAAACTTACCAATACTTCCAAACATTCTTTGTTATCGCAGCCATCTACTTTGTCCTTACCTTTACAGTGACACGTGTCCTACGTTACGTAGAACGCCGCTTTGACCAAGATACATACACACAAGGAGGGGCTCACTAATGACTGAGACGATTTTAGAAATCAAAAACCTCAAAAAATCATACGGACAAAATGAAGTCCTCAAAGATATCTCCCTCAGTGTTAAAGAAGGGGAAGTTATCTCAATTATTGGTTCGTCAGGTTCAGGTAAATCAACCTTCCTTCGCTCCATTAACTTGCTTGAGTCACCTTCAGGCGGTGAGATTCTCTTCCATGGAGAAAATGTTCTTGAAAAGGGCTATAATCTTACTGATTATCGTGAAAAGCTAGGAATGGTGTTCCAATCCTTCAACCTCTTTGAAAACCTCAACGTTTTAGAAAATGCCATCGTGGCTCAAACAACTGTTCTCAAACGTGATCGCAAAGAAGCTGAAAGCATCGCCAAGGCAAACTTGGAGAAAGTTGGCATGGGTGAACAATACTGGAAAGCTAAACCAAAACAACTTTCAGGGGGACAAAAACAGCGTGTTGCTATCGCTCGCGCCCTCTCTGTAAATCCAGAAGCCATCCTATTTGACGAACCTACCTCAGCCCTAGACCCAGAAATGGTTGGGGAAGTTCTCAAGACCATGCAGGAACTGTCTCAAACTGGTTTAACCATGATTATCGTAACCCATGAAATGGAGTTCGCACGTGACGTTTCAGACCGTGTCATTTTCATGGATCAGGGTGTTATCGCTGAACAAGGGAGTCCAGAACAACTCTTTGAAAATCCTAAAGAAGAACGTACCAAGGAATTCCTCAAACGTTTCTTGGGTTAAAAACGAAAAAGTTAAGGTTTCGACCTTAACTTTTTTTAGATTCTCAAATATATAAAAAAAAACGGCAGATGCCGTTTTTTTGTCTATGATTAGTTACGACGTGTACGTCTGTCAACAAAACCAAGGAAGGCCAAGATGGTCATAAAGAAACCTACAAGGCTAAGTCCTGCTGCAGCTGACTCACCTGTTGCTGGCAAGCTATCTGCTTCTTGTACAGGAGCTTGTTTCTCAGCTTTGGTTTGAACATAACTTACAGGAATTTGATCTACTGTTTGAGCTGCCTTTTCTTGTGTTGTGAAAGCGACAACCTTACCATCTGCATCATAAACAGGTACTGGTGTAAGACCTTTAGATGTGACGTCCGCAAACTCTTTAGCCAATTCTGTTTGACGTTCTTTGTCCGCCTTAGCTTTCATATAGTTATCAAAGACAGTTTGAAGAGTCGTATAGTCGCTTGTTAATTTATCACGTTTAGCTGACAATTCAACAAGTTTCGCACGCTCAGCTGAAAGAACACCTTTCGCCGCAGTCAATTTATCGAAGGCTGTTGCACGTTCTGCCTTAGCCTTAGCTAGATTACCTGAAGCATTCGTAAGGGCTGCTACACGGTTCTTAGCAGCTGTCAAAGCTTGGTTTGCTTGTGTCAAGGCTGCTTGTTTCTTAGCAGTGTCTTGTTTAGCAGCGTTATAAGCATTTGTCAAACGTTGCAAGGTCGCAGAGCTTGTTGCAAGATTAGCTTTAGCTGTTTGAAGCTCAGCTTGTTTTTCATCAAGAGCTGCTTGAGCTTTGCTGAGAGCTGCTGCTTTTTCTTGTGCATTAGCATTAAGGTTGGCAACAGTAGCGTTAGCCTTTTCCAATTCCGATTTGGCTGTTGCAAGGGCTGCTTGTTTTTCAGAAAGGTTAGTCTGAGCTGCTGCTAACTTACTTGCTGAAGCTTTAAGAGTAGCGAGTTCTGTTTGTGTATTATTAAGTTTAAGAGTCGCAGACTCAGAGGCTGCTTTCTTGCTTGCTAGATCACTTTGTGCTTGATCGTTAGCTTGTTTAGCAGCTTCATATGCTTGCTTAGTAGCTGTTTGGTTTGAGCTTGGGGCTGGTTGAGATTGGTTAGTCTCATATGGATTAGGAATCTTAGTTGTATCAAAGTCACTATCAGGACCAGTAGAGTTTTTATTCACATTGTTAACGTGAACGTTAAAGGCACCTGCAACGACACTGACATCTGTACCAAGGTAAGTTTCGCCTCCATCTGCTAGAAGCCCTGCAATAGAACGAGCGTGGTTCCACTCTCTACCATTAAACATGAAGTCAAGCATAGCTTCAAATACATATTTCTTAAGGTCATTAAGAGTGAACGGACCTGTCAAACCTTGCCATGTGTTGAGGTTTTCACCAATACTTACACTATGGAAAGACTTACCAGCACGGTCAAGAGCTGCACCATCATGTTGGTTATTACGGATAGATTCCCAACCCCAGTTGTCAGCAACATAACCATCTGTAACACGGTCTGCTGCCAATACACTACCTTTAGATACAGATGTTTGAGTTGTACCAAAGGCTGTACGGATTTGGTTAACCAAACTTGAAGCATACAATGACAAATCTGTAATTTGAGCTTCACTAAGATTGTTCAAATCACTGATTGTCACATTTTTATCTGCTTCATTATCTTGGTAGCTATTGTTACTACGATCACGTTTGTTAACGTTCTTCAAAGTCTGTTCAGCTTGTGCTTTTTCTGCTGCTGTAGCTGTTTTTGACTCATATGTCTTAAGAGCATTGACATACTCTGACGATACTGTGAATCTTTGGCGAGCATTGGCTGTAGTAGCTGTTGAAGCTTCTGCTTTTTTCTTAGCTGCTTCAGCGGCTGCAAGAGCGGCTGCTTTTTCATTGGCTACTGTTTGGGCATTTTCATAAGCTGCTTTAGCTTGGTTAGCTGCATTTTGATCTGCAGTCAATTGCCCTTCTTTAGCTGCAATAGCAGTTGCCTTTTCTTTATCAACTGCCTGAGCGGCTGCCAATTCTTCTTGGGCTTTCTTCTCAGCTACCGTTGCTGCATCAAATACAGTCTGTGCTTTAGCCTGATTAGAGGCTGCATCAGCAGCACTAGAACCATTAAGAGCAGCTTTAGCGGCATCAACTGATTTTTGAGCATTGGCAACTTCTGTTGCTTTAGCATTGACCTTAGCTTGGTCTGCATTTACCGCAGCTTGTTGCTTGTCTGCTGCAGCTTTAGCAGATTTTTCTGCTGATTGAGCACTAGAAACTGCTGACTTAGCGTCATTGGCTGCTTTTTCAGCTGTAGTTACTTGACCTTGAGCAGCTGCAATAGCTTCTGGACTTGCCTCATTGGCTGCTGTTTGCGCCTGTTGCAAGTTGGCATCTGCTGTCGCTAGGTTTGCTTGCGCCTGGTTAACAGTCGCTTCGTTATTAGCAACTACTGATGCTTGTTGTGATACTGCTTGATTAGCAGTGTTAGCTTGTTCTCTAGCCGTTTCGACTTGGGCTTGAGTTGGGACAGCTTGTGTAGCTGTCGATGATACTGATGCTGTTGTTGAGGCTTGATCGTTTGTCGTTACCTCATCAGCTTTAGCAACTGTAGCAGAAACTGCAAGTGCTGCAATTCCGGCTGTCGCCAAAACCTTTTTATTCATAAGACGAACTCCTTTTTATGTTAAAAATTCACTACTATATAATAACATTTTAATAATATTGAAACAAGATGTTGACTCCTAATTTTTAAAATTTAATTGTTTTATAAGCTTTCACAGCTTGTTTACAAAAAATATTAAATTGTTAGTCAAAAGTAGAAATGCTGTTTCAAAGTCCTTTTTTAGTCTTTGAATTTGCCTTATCCATTTATTTTACCAAATTTTCGTTACAGTTTCTTAACTTTCTTTAAACGATTTTTTGATATAATGTGTACTCATCACATGCAAAAGGAGGCTTACGATGGCAAAAGGATTAAAATCATTGGGTGACATCTTACTCGGAATCGTTTCATTCGGCTTATCTTACTGGTTTTACAGAGGCCATCTCGAACAGTACGTTCATTACATCGCCCATTATGGCTTCTATTTTCAAGTTCTACTTAACATTGTAATCATCGTTTTGCTGAGTTATGTCATCTACGCCTTCTTGAAACTCCTCCTGACTAGAAAACTTAAAAAGCAGACTCTATTCTTACTCTATCTGATTTACTTTATAGCCCTCTTTTATCTGCTTTTTTTGAAAAATATCGGCCTACAAGGCCTCTCGCTTAACCCCCTTTCTTTCGCCCGAGAACTGTACTGGGGAAGCCACTTTGTTCCCATCATGAACCTACTAATGTTTATTCCTCTAGGGCTCCTCTTCCCTTCACGGTTAAGTAACCTACTGCTTTGCCTTATTGCCCTATTTTCTATCGAATCCATTCAATACTTTGGGCATATGGGAATATTTGATTTAGGAGATATTGTCTTAAATATGTTAGGTATTCTTATTGGAAATGCCATTCATCAACTTCCTCAATTTCAAACACTCATCAAAAAAATCTTAACATAGAAGATGCCTCCAGACCTAAAATCTGGAGGTCATTTTTGTTTTATGTTTAAGTCATTGTTACTAATTGTAAACGACATTTTGAGAGGAATACACCCTCCCCTGAACTCGGGCTAAAATCCTAGTGAAAAAGAAAAGCTACCCTATAACAGAGTAACTTAACTTTTTTGTATTCAATCGAACACGGCCTAAGCACTTGGCAAAAAAGATAAAATTTCCTAGAAACTGAGGTTTCTTCGTCAATTTTCCTATTTTTGCTTTGTGCTTTTGACGGCCTTTGTATCTTGAATTAAACATAAACCAAAAGACAAAAATAACAGCCCTCTGAGTCTAGAGAGCTGTTTTGAACTCGGGCTAAAATCCTAGTGAAAAAGATGAAACTCCTTGTGTTCCTTGAACACGACGTCGTTTCCCTATTTTCATACGGATTTTCTACGCCCTTAGTATCGTTATTAACGACGGAGTCCGAGTGAGCTGATCAACTCACGGTAACGGTTAACGTCTGTGCGGCGAAGGTATGCCAACAAGTTACGACGGTGACCGATTTTTTTCATCAAACCACGGTAAGTAGCGTGGTCTTTTTTGTGTTGTTTGATGTGGTCGTTAAGGTGGTTGATTTCCCAAGTAAGTACAGCAACTTGAACCTCTACTGAACCAGTGTCACCTTCGTGACGTGCGTATTGTGCAATGATTTCATTTTTTTTCTCTTTTGAGATTGCCATGTTTTTTCTCCTTTTTTTGCTCCATCCGAGTCTTAGGATTGGCTCTCCTAAAACCAAGAAAGAGTTGGTTTGTCTTTACGACCTCTCTATTTTAGCTTATCTACTAATCTTTGTCAATCGTAAGATTCCCTGTTTAAGACTTTCATGGCCTAGGCTTTTTTGACCATTTTTGAATTCAGAAGGAATCCTAGGAAAAGTAGAAAACTGACCACAGCATAAGCTAGGAAAATCCAACTAAAACTTGGAGAGACCAGTGCCAACAATTTTAAAACATAAGGAGATACGGCTGAGCCTAAGTTGCATCCTAGGAGAACATAAGCCGTCGCCTTATTCAGCAAATTTCTAGTAACACGTTCAGAAAGACGGTTAAAGATAATGGTCAAAACAATATTGTAAAAGAAACCAACACCAACAGAAAACAGAATCAATATCAGCAAGTTGTTAGCTAGGGATATTCCAAGTAGGCAAGTAGATAGGCAAAACAGCGCCATTGGCAAGAGACGGTGCTTAATGTGACCGATTAGTGAGGCAAAACTAAGTCCAGCTACAATCCCAATTCCCTGCTCCAAACTAAGGACCAGAGCTGATTGACCACTTGCAATGGTCTTACCATCAATTTGAAACAGGGGCACGCGCAAACTAATCGATGAATTAATGCAAATCACAAAGCCTGCTAAGAGGGCCATACCTAAAATCATAGCCAAATCTTTTTTATCCAGACCTTGTTTACTTTTTTGTGCCTCTTTCTTCTCTGTCTGCTCCATTGGTGGTACAAAGAGGAGGTACATGGCTAGGATGATAAAACCAAAACCATAGATAAGAAAAGCAAGTGTCCAATGAATTTTCAGTAATTGTCCAACCAAAAGGGAACACGATGCCCCACCAATCAATTCCACGGAACCTCGAATCCCAAGCATCTGAACCCTCTCTTTGCCCTGATAACGCTGACTAATGATAGAAATAGCCTTGGCATTGATTAAACCGATACCCATTCCAAAAATAAGACGTGACAGTAAAACAAGTGGATACAATTGAACAAAGAAGGGGAAGATTCCAGCACTACTTAGTAAGATTAAACCTGTCATAATCAATTGTCTGTCATTTAACCATTTGTCAACCAAAGGGTTAAGTAAGAGCATAGCCACTACAGAAAATGAAGGAACAGACACTAAAAGCTCGACTTGAGAAGCAGTATAGGTTGGACTATAGTAGTCCAACATAGGTGGTAGAGCGGTTGAAATCGAGAAGGCCGAAATCAAAAGCAAAGATAGCCCAAGCAGGCTTATTTTTTCTAAAATTTTTGTCATAATATCGGGATAAGATCATCCTTTCTTTACTTGTCTGATAGTTATTTTTTCATTATAATCTAAGAAGAGCTAAAAAAATAGGACCTAGGTCCTAAAAAGGAGACATATGCCTAATCCCACTACAAGACCTCAGCTTGACCAGGTCTTTCCTGCAGCCTACCTTAATCAATTACAAAAGGTCACCTTTCAGAAAGGCGACTACATATGCACACAAGGGCAAGCTATCACTGAGCTAACCTACATTTTATCAGGTAGAGCAAAAATTGTTCGCTCCCTATCCAATGGTAAAGAACATATCCTAGAAATGCTTCACCAACCACAGCTACTGGGAGACGTTGAACTCATGACTAATCAATTAGCGGGTTCCTCAGTCATTGCCCTCGAAGACGTTCAGGCAGTTCAACTGCCATTAAATGATAAAGAATCGCTCCTCGAAGACCCAGTTTTTCTCTATCAAATTGGACGTAACCTAGCAATGGCACTACATAAGCAAGGTATTACTGCCTCAAGAAATGTTAGCTACCCTGTCAGGGAGCGTTTGGCTACCCACATCTTGAGTATTGAGGAAGAGGGTAACTTCCAACTGTCGCCATCTATTTTAGCAGCCAGTTTTGGGACTAGCTACCGCCATGTCCAAAGAGTCATCAAACAGTTTATCGACCAAGGAATCATTGAAAAGGTAGCCTTTAAGACCTATGGTATCTTACAGCGACAGACCTTGGAAACACTAGCTTTTATTGATTAGAAAAAGCTTTCGCTGAACCCTTGATGGTTTAATTTTCACCCCTTTTGTGCTATAGTTATAAACAAGTAAATCAAAGAAAATAGAGGTAAATAAATGGACGCTCAAACTAAAATTATCCGCGCCAGCCATATGATTGATATGAATGATATCATTCGTGAAGGTAACCCAACCTTGCGTGCTGTCGCTGAAGACGTAACCCTTCCACTTTCAGATGAAGATATTATCCTGGGTGAAAAAATGATGCAATTTCTTCGTAATTCACAGGATCCTATCATTGCTGAAAAAATGGGGCTTCGTGGAGGTGTCGGTCTCGCAGCCCCACAATTAGATATTTCAAAACGTATTATCGCCGTTCTTGTTCCAAATCCTGAAGACGCTGAGGGTAATCCACCAAAAGAAGCCTACAGCCTTCAAGAGATTATGTACAACCCTAAAGTCGTTGCCCATTCTGTTCAGGATGCTGCCCTAGGTGAGGGAGAAGGATGCCTTTCAGTAGACCGTGATGTCCCTGGCTATGTTGTTCGCCACGCACGTGTAACCGTTGAATACTTCAACAAAGAAGGTGAAAAGAAACGCATCAAATTCCGTGGCTACAATTCAATCGTTGTCCAACACGAAATTGACCATACTAACGGTATCATGTTCTACGACCATATTAACAAAGACAATCCATTCGCCATCAAAGATGGACTCTTAATTATCGAATAACGACAATAGCCCTCAGTAGAAATACTGAGGGTTTTAGTTTAGAAACAAGAACTTTCTTCTATTTACAAATAGAAAAAAACCGACTTTCGTCGGTTCTTTTCTCCTTAGGTAAACTTGTCCTCAGACAAGCATATTGTAAAGTGTTTCGTTACCGTGAAGATTAATGTAACTTGGGTCAAAGTCCGAAAGACGTTCAAGCAGGCCGTCATAATCATTCTTATCACTAAGAGCCACGCCAATAAGAACTGGACCTTTGCCTTTATTGGCACGTTTGATGTACTCAAAACGAGTGATGTCGTCATTTGGTCCCAAGATATCATTTACAAATTCACGAAGGGCACCTGGACGTTGTGGGAAATTAACCACAAAATAGTGCTTGATGCCATTATAAATAAGGGCACGTTCTTCCATCTCTGGCATACGGTTGATGTCATTGTTACCTCCTGAGATGATACAAACGATGGTTTTTCCCTTAATCTCATCTTTAATCACTTCAAGGGCCGCTACAGAGGCTGCACCTGCAGGTTCTGCGATGGTACCAACTTTAGAGTACATATCAATTAAGGTTTCTGAAATCAGCCCTTCATCAACACCCAAGAGGCGATCCACATGTTTACGAGCCACCTCGTAAGTTTTGGTTCCCACCTTTTGGACAGCAATCCCATCCGCAAATTTATCGATTTCTTCGAGTTTTACAGGATAGCCACGGTCAAAAGCTGCTCTCATGCTACGAGCGCCACTAGCTTCAACACCGATAACCTCCATAGATGGTGCCACATCTTTGATATAAGTAGAAACACCAGAGATGAGACCACCACCACCTACTGGAACCAAGATGCTATCAAAAGAAACACCTTCTGCTTGAGCCTGCTCATAAATCTCATAGGCAACAGTTCCTTGACCCGCTTGGACATTATAATCGTCAAATGGAGCAATGAAAGTCATGCCTTCAGACTTGGTATATTCCTGTGCTGCTTGGGCAGAAGCATCAAAGGTATCTCCCACCAATTTGATTGTTACAAACTTGCCACCAAAGAAACGGACTTGACCAATTTTTTGGTGAGGCGTTGTTACTGGCATAAAGATGGTTGCCGGAATCTTCATCTCGTTACAAGTGTAGGCAACCCCCTGAGCATGGTTTCCGGCTGATGCACAAACCACACCACGCGCCTTATCCTCATCACTCAATTGATGAATAGCATAGTAGGCTCCTCGCAATTTGAAAGAGCGTACCTTTTGCATATTTTCTTTTTTAATATAAATGGTCGCCCCGTATTTTTCAGATAAGTAGCGATCAAAATCTAGTGGTGTGCGTTCCACCACGTTTTTTAAGACTTCATTAGCCTTTACGATATCATTTGCAGTAATCATTGGCTCTCCTTTGACACAATATTCAAACTATTTCTATTGTATCACAATTTTCAGAAAAATAGCAGTCTACCCAAAGAAAACTCCTTGTTGGCACAAAGAGTTTTATTATTTGTTATCTTTTTTTGACATCAAGAAATTACGAAGGGCTGCCAGTGCGGCTGCACCTGCTAAAACAATAGCTGTAAGGATAGCCACAGCATGTTCCCCCCACTTATGAGATTTTGCTGTTTTGACAATTGTCTCTTTGAGACCTTCTGTCGTTCCTTTATCACCTTTTTGTGTTGTGGTTTTATTGGCAATATTAAGATTTTGACTACCACTGTAGGTGTTATCTGATGAGGCTGTGTTAGCAACTTCTTGAAGGGTCCCATGAGTGTAACGAACATTTGTCGTGATGCTATCAATCATCTCAACAATATTTCTAATTGTCCTTGCATCATATAAACCACCCTCAGTATCCTTTAAAATAGATACTGCTAATTTTTCAATAGAAGCTTCTGAAGATGCTGCTACCATAGAATGAACTTCTGAGCTTGCTGTTTCTGAATATCTTGCATAATTGCTAAAGAGTGACGCTGCTTCTGTGAGTGTTTCTGAAGTACTTGGCAAGGATTCTGATACACGTGGAGAATCAGGGAATCTATTCCAACTATTGATGTTTTCTGATAGTCCACCAAGGATGACCTCTTCTGATGTGCCTACTGTTTCAGAAGTCGCCGAAGCCACTTCTGAAGGACTCACTTGACTTTCTGATTCTGTCAATGAAAGGACTGGTTCAGCAACTACATGTGATTCCGAAACGACTGTTGTCGTTGCAATGGCCGACTCTGAGACCATGGCACTGCTTGCAGGCTCTGATTCAGATATTGAAGATGCTGAAGCCCTTGTGCTGACTGAGGTTGCTGATGATACCGTTGCACTTTCTAAAATGTCTGATGATGCTTCTGAAGTCGCTAAGCTTAGGGCCTCCGAAGCTAGTGTATTTACTGAAGCTGATTCTGGCGCTCCTTGACCAGAGTTAGATACCAGGTCACCATATTTCTCATCAAATGGTGCTTCTGATTCCATAGATACTGGGATAGCTGCTGATTTTATGAGTGTATCAACTGATGGTGCTGGTTGCATTGTTTCATCTGGTTGAGCATGTTCAACAATCGGTTTCACATCTGTAGAAACTTCTGAATCTTTAGTTACTGATGTGCTTTCTGAATGAGCTGTTTCTGAGCTTGCTTCAGCTGTTACGGTATTATCTGCTTTCTTACCAGCTTGGTTAGTAACTGATTTTAAGATAACCGGTGCTACCGGTGTTGCTCTTGTGTCTTCCTTGATGTAAAGCATGTTCCAGAGAGTCAACTTAGGAACTGAAATAACAAGGACTGGTTGACCATTGTCATCTGTTTCAAGGCTTGCTTGTGCCTTCTTCATGCTTGAAGTTGCCCAATCATCTGGTGATGTCACATAGACTTGATTGGCAATCTTAGCGGCTTCTTGAGCTGTTTTACCTGCTATGCTAAGACGAACTGTGAGATTTTCTTGTGCATCCGGTGTTTTATTATCCGCATACCCCTCTTCATTATGCCAGCCCGCATTGATACCCATCATGTTAATCATTTGAACAGTTGAGAAACCTTTTCCTGATTTAGCAAATGTCCAAACTTGATTTCCTGTCACACCTAGCGCATCTTTAGAAAGGATTTCACCAGCAACATTCTTGGTAGACACAGCTTGAATGCTGTTAGTCACACCCTCGCCACGAAGAAGGTTTTCATAAGCAGTAATAAACTGTTGGTAATTGTAAAGCTTACGAATAGCATCCTTAGCCACACTCAGGTATTGAGTTGGGTAATAAGCACTTTGAAGTACGTTTAGAGCTGCATTAGCATTGGCAAGGGCTGCAATGGACATGTGGTAACCACCAGTTGCAGCTACTGTCGCATCTACCAGAAGGGTCGCATCGGTCTGCAATGGCTGACCAGCCAGGGCATCTTTACCAGCACCGTTAGTTGCTTTTCCGCCAGGAACAGTATAATCAATACCTGGTTCTTCCATGTAGGCACCGACGATAAGTGATTTACCAGTTTTATTGCGGACCATATCAATGCGTGCTTTCAAATCCCCATAGGCAACTTGCATACGTCCTGGAAGCACTGAACCACCGTTTGTCCAGAGCTCATTATAAACAACATCTTGACGTACCTTGGCTAATTTATCATCATTACCGCCATTGACATCATTGATTGTGATGTAATAGTTCTCACCAATAAGGGCTTTCATGGCATTAATAAATGATGCATATGAATCAGACATCATGTGTGAGTCAGCTTCGTCTGTGCTGTGACGGTGCTCATAATCTGTCACACGGTTGTCACCAATTGTATCACCTTGCCAACCATCAAATCCCATACGGTCCATAGCTGATTTCATGACACCTGCAATGTATTTTTGCCAATCAGGATTAGCTGGATCATAGTAAACTTGAGTTGGGTTGTTACCGATAGTATAAGTCATCGGCTCACCCTTCTTACCAAAGCTGTCATAAAAATTATAAACCAAAGCAGCGAGCGGAAGGGCTGGATTCTTTGGATTTGAATCTGCTGAAATCATGTTATAGAGCATGGCAACAGCGCCAGACTTATGTACTTGATTCACCAATTCTTTAACGGCCTTAGTGTCAACCTGGGTGTGACTCCAGGTATTCCATTTTTGAACAAAGCTATCAACACCCTTTGGGAAAGGATTGGTAGCTTCACTATAAGCATCGTAGAAGAAATATGAGTTAATATTCATAGACTTCATAAGCTCAAGCTCTTTACGGTAGGCCTTAAAATTTTTGACAAGGATACTATTTTGATCAGTCGGTGAACCTGCTACAATACCGTAACGTGGGAAGACTGTCCAATCATCTTCAACAGATAAGCCAACACGTTTACTTGTCAAGGCTTTACCCAATTTGTCGTTGACACTAATTGTCACCAAGTAACCTGTGTTGTTTGTCAACCATTCTGACGCAACAGTCAAATTTGAAACCTTAACCGAAGCCCCCGCTGCCAGTGTCACATCAACATTATTTTGACCGATGATTTCTGAAGCCTGTTGAAGGGTCAAGTTGACAGTCAAAGTTTGAGTTTCTGCTGTTGGGTTAGATACAACAACAGAGTAGTTAACATCACCATCAGCCTTACTATAGGCTGCTTTTGTTGTTTCTGGATCTGTCAAGTAAGCATCGCCATTCAAGTTTTGTTCTGTCACTTCAGTAACTGGTGTTACTTGGGCTGTTGAATGACGTCCTGCTTCCGTAGCATTATCAGATGATGATGTGATGGTTTCCACAGCAGCTGACTCAGGAGCTATCGCTTCACTAGCTACAAGAGTTTCTGAGCTAGCGCTCTCTGTTGGTACCGCTTGGGAAAATACTGTGGTAGCAGTCGCAGTTGTTGCCGTATCTGTCGTAACAGCTGCAGACGATGGACTTATTTCTGTTGTTGCAACTGGAGCAACCACCTCAGTTGGTACCACGACCAAGTTATCTGCCTTGGCTACTTGACTAATTCCCAAGACACCACCAGCTACAAACAAACCTGATAATAATTTAGTTGACGATACTTTCTTTGACATCTATCTCTATCCTTCTACAAAATCTTTATCACCTCGGCGTTTCAAATTATCACTATTTTATTTGCATGCAGTAAACTCGAGTCGTTTTTAGTTTCATAAAAACCGCTTGGTGTTTCTTATGAAATTAATGTTAACTTAATCTTTTTTGTAAAACAAGGGAATTTCCGGTAATCCTCGTAAACGGTAACTTTTTCATCATGAATGGTCAGATTTTTTTTAGAAATTCTAGAGCAACATTTTTTAATATCATTAAATATTCTTTATTTTTATCTCTCCAAAATGACAAAGATAATTCATAAATGCTGAAGATTCAGTCTAGCCACTTATAATGTCTTGAAGGTCATCTAGACTAGCAAAAAACCACTTCCCATACAAGGTGGGAAATGGTTTGCTTATCTATTTTTGGTATCTAAAATGATGGTCACAGGCCCATCATTAACTAGACTAACCTGCATATCTGCACCAAAGCATCCTCGTTCTACAGGAACATGGGTTGACAAGGATTGATTGAAATCGTCATAGAGTTGGCTAGCCATATCTGGCTTTGCAGCTCCTGTAAAGGCCGGTCGGTTCCCTTTTTTCGTATCCGCAAAAAGCGTAAACTGAGAAATCGACAAAATCTGGCCACTAACATCCTTAACAGAGAGATTCATCTTACCAGCTTCGTCTGAAAAAATACGCATATTGACAATCTTACGCACCGCATAATCCAAATCCTCTCTGGTGTCCTCTGGACCCACTCCGACCAAGAGTAAGAGACCCTGCTTAATAGCACCAACCGTACGATCCTCAATAGCTACGGAGGCCTTTTGCACGCGCTGAATCACAATCTTCATAGCAAGAGCTCCTTAACCATTGGTACGTTTAACACTGTAAACATCTGGAATAATTTTAATTTTATCCACAAGACCAGTCAATTCAATGAGGTTGGCAATTTCAAAACTAACATGAATATTGGCAAACTTCATGTCCTTAGTTGGTTGCGCATTGACCGTCGCAATACTCTTAGTCGTATTTGACAAGATTTGAAGAACATCATTCAACAGACCTGAACGGTTAAGACCATAGATGTCAATCTCAGCCAAATAAGATTTATTAGCATTACGCTCATCCCACTCTACTTCGATTAACCGTTGTTCATAACCTTCCTGACTCTTGATATTATGACAGTCTGAACGGTGAATGGCGATACCACGTCCTTTAGTGATGTAACCTTCAATTTCGTCTCCAGGCACTGGGTTACAGCACTTGGCAATACGCATGAGGAGACCTGAGGCACCTTGTATGATAACCCCATTTTCACTCTTGACCTTAAGAACCTCTTTCTTCTCAGTCTTGACTTCGCCACCCTTCATTAGCTCTTCAGCTTCAGCCTTAGCCTTAGCACGCTCTTCTTCACGACGTTCTTTTTCCGTCAAACGATTGAAGACAGCAGCAGCACTGATTTCACCAAAACCAACAGCCGCATAGAGAGCCTCCTCACTGCGTACGCTCATACGAGGAAGAATTTCCTCTATATGCTTCTTGTCCAGATATTTATTGGCAATGTAGCCCTGCTCTTGGAAGTAGCCAACCAAAAGCTCACGCCCCTTGGTGATAGAAGCTTCTTTGTCTTGATTTTTAAAGAATTGACGAATCTTATTTCTGGCCTTAGTGGTCTTAACCATCTTAATCCAGTCACGGCTAGGACCAAAAGAATTAGCATTGGTGACAATCTCAACCACATCACCTGTCTTGAGCTTAGCAGTCAAAGGAACCATACGACCATTGACTTTAGCACCTGTAGCCTTTTCACCGACTTGGGTATGAATGGCATAGGCAAAGTCAATAGGCCCCGAATCTTTAGGCAATTCCTGAACAGCACCATTTGGTGTAAAGACGTAGATACGTTCTGAGAAAATATCCTCCTTAACAGAGTCCACAAAACCCATAGCATCGCCATTTGAAGCATCTTGGAGTTCCACGAGATCTTTAATCCAGTTCATTCCCAAAGCAGACTCTTTCGAATCTACCTTACCCTTGATACCTTTCTTGTAAGCCCAGTGAGCTGCAACCCCGTATTCAGCAACTTGGTGCATTTCCTTAGTACGGATTTGAATTTCAATAGGCCCTTTTGGACCATAAACCGTTGTATGGATAGACTGGTAACCGTTGGATTTAGGATTGGCAATATAGTCTTTGAAGCGACCAGGCATGGGGCGCCAAAGCTCGTGGATGTAGCCCAACATGGCATAAACATCACTGTGCGTCTCCATGACACAGCGAATGGCAATCAAATCATAAATTTGATCGAAGCGCTTCTTCTTATCACGCATCTTACGATAAATTGAGTAGATGTGTTTGGGGCGGCCATAAATGTCTCCGACAAGTCCCTGTTCAGAAGTATAGGTCTTGATTTTAGCGACAATATCATCCACAAGTTCCTCACGTTCACGGCGTTTTTCCTTCATCATATGGGAAATTTTGTAGAATTCCACCTCGTTAAGGTAACGGAAGGCCATATCTTCCAGTTCCCATTTGATACGACTGATACCCAAACGGTGAGCCAAGGGAGCATAGATTTCCATTGTTTCACGAGAAATACGCTCTTGCTTGTCCTTACGAAGATGCTTAAGGGTACGCATATTATGCAAACGGTCTGCTAATTTAACCAAGATAACACGAATATCCTTAGACATGGCCATAAGCATCTTACGGTGATTTTCAGCTAGTTGCTCTTCGTGTGACTTGTACTCGACCTTACCAAGCTTGGTAACACCATCTACGATATTTCGTACATCAAGGCCAAAATCTGCTTCCAAATCATCTAGCGTCTTTTCGGTGTCTTCAACGACATCATGCAAGAAACCACAGGCCACTGTCACTGCATCAAGGTGGAGATCTGCCAAGATACCTGCCACTTGAATAGGGTGGATAATATAAGGTTCTCCTGACTGACGAAATTGCCCATTATGAGCCTCCGTCGCATAATGCCAGGCTTTTTCCACTAATTTTAAATCATCTGCTGACATGTAAGCCGAGCAAATGTCTAAAATTTCTTCGCCTGTTATATTTTTATCTTTAGCCATGATTTCTTCCTTCGCTACTTTTTAATTATCCTTTATTTTATCACTTTTACAAGTAAAGAAAAAGAGCTAGATAGGCAATTCTTAGTCAGAAGGAGGCAACTTGAAAAACACAATATCTTGTGTTAGAATGATTGAGCAAACACAAGATATAGATAGAAAGAGGACACTTATGTCTCAACTTACCCTCGTGTATATTAGTCTTAGTGGCAATACCCAAAGCTTTGTCAAACGGATGTCTGATTATTTATCCCTAAAACACGGAATTGCCTGTCGCCAAATCAATATTAAAGAACTCAATCATGAAACCTTCCAAGTGGACGAACCCTTTGTTGCTCTATTGCCAACCTACCTTGAAGGAGGCAATGGCATCGACAATGGAGATGTCGAAATCCTAACTAATCCACTGGGAGACTTTATCGCAGCCCATGATAACTACAAACGTTGCTTTGGTATCATCGGTTCTGGTAACCGCAACTTCAACAATCAATACTGCCTAACTGCTAAGCAATATAGTAAACGTTTTGGTTTCCCTATGTTAGGGGACTTCGAGCTTCGTGGTACACAGTCTGATATCGAACGTCTGGCACCCATTATCCTAGAAGCACAAAAGAACTTTAAACAACTATCAAACTAAAGCCAAAAAGCCCTGATAGGGGCTTTTTATCTTGCTTAATTTTTCTCTTGCTTTTTGATTCCAAAGAATCCAGCCAAGGTCAAAAGAACCATTCCAGCTAAAGTTGCTGACACAGATTCGTCTGAATTCGTGTTTGGCAAGCTCTTGGCTGAGCTTGAAGGTTGAGTTTCTTGCACTTGAGCTTGAGGTAAGATAACGACTTGAGCGTTTGATAACTGGATAGCTGAAGCAGGTTTAGCCATGCTAGCAACTGCAGTAGCATTTGGTTTTACATGCTTAGTGTGGTCTGCCATCTCAACATCTTTTGGTGACTTCTCAGATTCTTTCTTAGTCGTATCCTCAACTTGATTTGCCTTTTCCTTAACAACCAAACGGTACTCTGCAAATCCTGCCTGTGTTGATGGTCCTACATAACTAATGGCATCCTGACCAGCAAGATGAGCACGCGCATTGTCAGAAGAGGCAAAACGGATGTCTGCATTGGTAATATTAGGAACGAAACTCCAATTTCCATCGGCACTTGGATTGATCGTTTTCTCGCTGACGATATAGTCAATGATGGCCTGACGATTTTCAAGATTGAGGAGACGTTTTTCTGCAGCATCCTTAACACCAGGGAAATTACCAGTCGCACGGTAGTTATTAGTCACCACAAGGAAAGTCTGATTCAAATCAATGGGTTTACCTTGATAAGCCAAGTCACGAACACGACTAGCGTCTGGGTTAACCAACTTACCTTCACGATCATATTTGTTAGGTTGTGTCAAATCAAACTTGTAAGTCAACCCATCAATCACATCGTAATTATATGAGCGATAACTACTGTTAATAAGTTGTTGTGGTTCTTTGCTGTTAGGATCAATTTGATTGAACTGTCCCGCAGACATTTCCAACCATTCTTTGATTTGTGCTCCAGTCACTTTGAGTAGGGCTGTAACATTATCGTAGAGGTAGAGGTCTGCGACATTCTTAATGGCCAATGGCCCCGCTGGAATATCAGTATAGTAGGTCGCATCACCACGAGTTCCTGCCTTGAAAGGTGCTGCAGCTGAAAGGAGTGGAAGATTCTCATCTGCTGTTCCGGCTACTTGTTTCTTAACATACCATAGTTGTGCATTATTAACGATCTGAATAGATGGATCATCCTGAACCTGAGCAAAGTAGCTAGTGATTGGTGCAGTGGTCTCACCAACTTCCTTACGGACATAGTTGATTGTCCCATTATGGTCATGAGCAGCCATGTCAATTAAGTCCTTGTCCGCAACATCTGACTTAGTGTCAATCTTTTCAAGCTTAGCCTTACTGTTAACAACTTTCCATTTGCCATTCGTGTAAGTCAATTTGACATCCATGATACCTAGATGATCCCCGAATTTACCAGCCATAACCACAGGTTTCCCATTGATTAGACCATTGACATCATCTACACCAGGGTATTTCGCATAAAAACTTGTGCCATCTCCATTTGGGAAATCCGCATGAGAATGCCCTGTCGCAACAGCATCAACACCTTCGATACCAGCAATTTGGTAACCTTCATTTTCCTCGTTCTTAGTGTATTCATTGTCACCAATACCAGAGTGAGCTGCGACCAGAATATAGTCAGCTCCTGCAGCTTTCATTTGAGGAACAATTGTCTTAACAGCCTCCATTGGATCATCAACGGTTACCTTACCTTCAAGATTGGCCTTATCCCAAACCAAAATCTGTGTTGGAAGGACACCCGTAATACCGATTTTTAGTGTTACCTGTTTGCCGTCCATATCAGTAAAGGTCTTGTTAACAATCTTATAAGGATTGTAATAGTAGTCACCTGTCTTAGCATCACGCACATTTGCATTGATAATATTAATCTTAGCAGTCTTAACCATACGGTTCAAAAATTCGAGGCCATAGTTAAACTCGTGATTTCCAAGCGTTTCGGCATCATACCCAAGCATCTCAAAGGCCTTATACATAGGGTGAGTCTCACCTTGGGCAACAGGATCAATCAAAGCCTTATAAGTCCCAAAAGGAGTTCCCTGAATCGTATCCCCACTGTCCACTAAGACTGTATTTGGATTAGTTTCACGGGCTTTTTTGATAAGGACAGCAGTTTTAGACAAACCAACTGTTTGAGACGGCTTATCTTGATAATAATCATAGTTAACCAAGTTGGTATGAAGGTCTGTTGTTGACAAAATCTGCATATCAACGGTTTGCCCCTCATGAGCAGGCTCTGTAACAGGTTCGGCCTGTACTGGTACTGCTGGTGTCACCTGGTTAGCATTGGTCAAAACAGCACTGGCTTCTTGATTTGCTTGGGACGTTGAAGTATTAGATGATGGCTCTGCAGACGCATTTGCCGCTACTGGTGTTGGGGTAGCAGATACAGTCTCTGCTCCTCCTTGAACAGCTGTCTCCGAAGTTCCTTGTCCTGATACAACAGAAGTCCCGCTATCTGTCACACTTTCAGTTGAAGTAGTTGCTACTGATGTATTTGCTTCATCAGCATGCCCTAGGACTTGTGGCACAGTCAAGAGGGCAAAAAGGCCCAAAACCACAGCGGATTGAGTCACATAACGATTCGTTTTCATTAAAAATCTTCCCCTTTTATAAAGATAATACAATTATATTAAACCTAAATAAGATTATCAACCTTTTTAGAAATTACAAAGTCTATGTCAAAATGAACAGCCGGGAGTATGTCTCAGCTTAAAAGTGTCAAATACAAAAAAAGTTGGAACAAGGCCAACTTTCTCTTATTGATTCAATTCTAAAGCGTAACTCACACTGCTCAAAGTATAGAGAGGAGCTGTTTCCGTCCGCATAATACGTGGTCCAAGGCCAATCTTAACGCCACCAGCATCTTCAAAGGCGTCAATCTCAGACGGAGAAATACCACCTTCTGGTCCAAAGATAAAGAGGAGCTTCTGTCCATGTTCCACCTGAGCCAATTCACGAGCTAGAGTAGCCAACTCGCCAGCTTTAGCGGTTTCCTCATAGGCGATAAAAATCTTATCAAAATTAGCTAATTCTGATAGAAATTCCCCCTTTTTCTCGAACAACCTGACCTCAGGAACACGATTACGTTTGGATTGTTCTGCAGCTCCTAGAGCAATCTTGGCAAGCTTATCTTCCTTCTTGGCAAGCTTCTTACCATCCCACTTGACAACAGACCAGTCGGCAGGGAAGGCCCAGATAGCCTGAGCTCCAAGCTCTGTTGCCTTTTGTGTCACCAGATCCAGCTTATCTCCCTTAGGAAAGCCAGAGGCAATAGTTACAGATACAGGCATCTCAACATTATCATTTAAGTCTTCAATCACTTCAAAGACACGATTCTCACGGTCAGTCACACGCGCAAGACGCTTGATACCGTCTTCAAAAACCAAGACAACCTGATCATCCTCTGTTAAACGCATAACGTTAAACATATGCTTCACAGCATCCTTGTCTTTGATGATTACTGGATTTTCAACCTGCCCCTTTATAAAATACTGTTGCATTTAGCCTCCAATCACACCTGAAATATCATCTGTCTTCTTGAAGACACAGGCATTCCACTCTCCCTGAACCATGTGAGTTTCTAGGAAGAAACCAGCTTTCTCGGCCGATTCACGTACCATATCCCATTTTTCAGAGATAATTCCTGACATAATCAAGTAACCTTCATCCTTAACCAAACGGTAGGCATCTTCCGTCAGGTGGATGAGAATATCCGCCAAAATATTAGCCACGATAACATCAGCTTCTTGCGTAACGCCCTTTAAAAGATCTCCCGCAGCAACATGGATATTTTCCATACCAGGATTCATGTCGATATTTTCCTGTGCCACTCGAACCGCTACGTCGTCAAGGTCATAGGCGTAGATCTCCTTAGCACCAAGAAGAGAGCTAGCAATCGAGAGGACACCCGATCCAGTTCCCACATCAATCACCGTCTCACCACCACGGAGCACCTGTTCAAGTGCAAAAAGACTCATCTTAGTCGTTGGGTGTGTTCCTGTTCCAAAGGCCATGCCAGGATCTAGTTTGATGATTTTTTCGCCTACTAATGCCTCATAGTCTGTCCATGACGGCACGATTGTCAGGTCATGGGTAATGCGAGCTGGTTCATAGTATTTTTTCCAATTCTCAGCCCAATCCTCTTCAACCAACTCTTGAGTAGCCAAGTGAATATCTCCCGTTTCAAGACCAAAATCCGTTAACTCAGCCAAACGCTCATTAACTTGCTTGGTAATGGCCTCGATATCTGCTGATTCCGGATAATAAGCTGTAATTTTAACCGTCTCAACCTGCTCAACCTCAGGATAAAGTTCCCCAAAACGGTCCGCATTTTCCAAATAATCTGCACTATCATCAATAGCCACACCTTGGCTCCCAGACTCAATTAAAATATTAGAAGCTGCCTCTTCGACCTCACGATTAACCTCAATCGTTAGTTCTTGCCATTTGTCCATATATTATTTTCTTCCTTTTCTGATAAATAATCTTTAAATCGTTCTTGCAACTGTGGAATGATTCCTTCTGCTTTTATAAAGTCCTCTATAGGCATCAATTTAAATTCTTGGCCTTCATCTCCAAAATAAATCTCCTGATACTGCCCCTGACTGATTTGAGCAACCACAAAAACAGCTGACCTGTCTTTATCCAACATACTAGGATAGATTCTCGACCAGATAATTGATTCCTCTTTCAGAACCAATCCAAGTTCCTCCCAGACTTCACGTCGAAGACACTCAAGAGGCGTTTCCAGGCCTTCTCTTCCACCACCAGTCAATTCCCACATATTGGGCCAAGGAATAGCTGGTTTATTATCTCTGAGAATAACCAAAATACTTTGCTCTACGAGTAAGGCAGCCTTAACACCTGTAAAATCGAACTGATCTTTTAAATAAGCATCCATCCCTTTTCGCTCCCTTTAATACCTTGGATAAGCAAAAAATTCCTTCTCTTCAAAGACTTATTCTTAAACGTACTTCCCTCATTTTCAAAGTCATACTTTGTAAAAATAAATGACATAACATTTTTTAAATTTTTCTTTAGCCTATCAGAATATCTAATCAATTATGACTAACTTTAACATTGATATTTTACACATTTATAAATCACATATTTAACATATCATGTAAGTATGTTTTAAGTGCAATTAAATCGACTACTTATGAATCCATAGATAACACGATTAAACTGCCTGCAATTAAAATAGTTAAAAAAGTAGTGACAATTGGATCCCAAAATATACCCCAAAAAATAATTAAGAATACAATATAAATCAAAGAGGCTATATATTTTCGTTCTTTAATCCCCCAAAAAATAAGAAATAAAAGGGATATTGCCCAAAATAATCCTAAAAATAAATGAAAATAATACCCATCTACTTGCACAATTTTAAACGCTTCACGAAGCGCTCCTAGTCTTTGTTGCTTTATACTAATAATTTCTGGGCTATGCTTAAATTTATTTATCCACCAAGACATGACAATCTCAATTATACATATCATTCCTAATTTCACTGGATTTTCCACATAATCTTTAAAGTAGTTCATAAATTCACCATCATTTCTATTTTAAAAGTAATCCTAAGAGAAAAGCAACGATTGCCCATATAAGTGATAGTTTGGGAGCTTCAATACTTTTATTTGTTCCAACTAACCATTTATAAATTGTCTCAAAAGTATCATATACTATAAGTGATACTACAAAAACTGTGACCAATAGAAGGACCAAAAAACAAGTATTCTCTAATACACTCTGCCCTATCTTCAGAATATAGGAGCTACTATTATCCAAATTAATAAATGAATCTTTGTCTTTCCAAAAGAATGTCAAATCAGCAACTAGTATAATGAACATTAATATAACATTCTTTTTTTCTTTGGAATAAGAAACAAAAGAAATAGAATACAAAAGATTGTAATCATCAATGGTAAATTCATAAAATTATCAGTCAGAGAGGCGTGATTAATTTCTATATGAGATAGATAAGAAATGTTAGCCTTCAACCAACTTAAAGTGAAATAATTGACCATCCCCATAATTGCAAATATTCCAAGTATTTTTACCCTATTTGTCTTTAAAAATTTTACTAAACATACATATAATTGCCCAAGAAAGTCATTTAATTGGGTTGCCTTTGGTTTAGTTTCTTTTACTGAGAAAATTTTTCCTAAACGCTTGTCCATCTCCTGTGACAAGGTTACATGCTTCTTAAGTAATTTTTTGTGTGCACTCTCATAGTCTTTTGCAAATATAGAATACGTAGCTATCTTTTTTATATCTATAGCTACAACTTTTTTCTTATCTTTCTGATAATAAATTCTTTTCATGTGTTCCTTGTTTATCTATTCATTGAAATGTATTTTATTCGAATCGAAAAACATATGTAAAGTAGCAATATATGTTCAACTTAGATTTCAGTACTAGAATTATACCATATTTTTCAAAATCAAAATATAATGTTAACCGTATCTCATTTTCAATCATTTATGTGAAACTGTAAGAGTTATTCTAACTATATTAACAAAGAAAGAGACCTGCTAAAAACAAGTATCCACTCCCCCGTTATTAATGATCAACACATAAAATAATTTAAAGGAATTCTAAACAATATACATGTAAATTTCAAAAACTATTTTAAGATAGAATCCTAACCTAAGTCATACAAAGCTTCCTTGTCATTCCGAAAGATGGTTAAATTCTTATCATCGCAAAAAAATAACATTTTACAACCAGTTAGTACTCCTAAGCAATCCATAAATCTGAGCTTTCCCTCCTAATATCTCGGATATGGATAAAATTCTCCCTCTTCCAAGCCAGCTTTCCCTTTTTCGAAAGCGTCTTTGTCCCAAACCAAACCGAATTCCTCAGGTCCATCATCAGATAGGAAATCCATCAAGTCACTCAACCCTTCTGTTGCCACCTCATTCAAGGTTTCTGCAAAATAAGCTAAAAACTCACGAGATAGACCTTTCTTAGGCTCATATGGAATTGTTACTAGGTAGTCCTCCTCATCAAAACGTGATTTTGCTGGATTGTAAAAGAGCACGTAGTCTTCAAAAATAACATCCTCATCAGACACTTCACCCTTGTCATCAATAGTCTCCACATTACCACTGTTTTGCGCTTCTAGGATGAAGGTTACTTCTACAGCGTGATTCTTTTTATCCCAGTCTATCGCAAAATCATAATCCAAATGCTTATCTAATTCTTCTTCTAATACTGACAAAAAGCCAAACTTAGCCATTTGTTTTCCTCGTTCTTTCTTAGTATCCCCCTTATTTTAGCATAAAAGGAGCCAATAAAAAACAGAGTAGGCTGTCCCACTCTGTTCTAGTTCGTTATTTAGCATTTTCAACCGCTGCTGTCACAAAGGCACTGTAAAGTTCTTCAGCATGGTTTGGACGGCTATGATATTCTGGGTGGTATTGCGCTGCCACATAGAATTTCTTGTCTGGGAGTTCTACAACTTCCATCAAACGATTATCTGGTGACACACCTGAGAATACAAAGCCTTCAGCCTCAAACTGTTCACGGAATTTAGTATTAAATTCATAACGGTGACGGTGACGACGTTGAACAACTTCTTGATTGCCATAAGCTGCAGCAGCCTTAGAACCTGGTTTCAACTTACATGGGTAAAGACCAAGTCGAAGAGTTCCACCCATATCTTCAATATCAATTTGATCACGCATAATATCAATAATTGGGTATTTAGTTTCTGGGTCAAGTTCAGCCGAGTTAGCCCCATCCAAGTGAAGAACGTGACGAGCAAACTCAATACATGTCAATTGCATACCAAGACAGATACCCAACATCGGTACATCGTTCTCACGAGCATAACGAATAGCTTGAATTTTGCCCTCAGTACCACGTTGGCCAAAACCACCAGGAACGATGATACCATCAGCATCAGCCAAACGAGAAGCAACATTTTCCGCAGTCAAGTCATTCGCATTAACCCAGTCAATATCAATAGCAGTATCATTTGCCAAGCCTGAGTGTTTAAGTGCCTCAACCACTGACAAGTAAGCATCGTGAAGCTCTACATACTTACCAACAAGAGCAATTTTCGTTGTCTTCTTAAGATTAAGCACCTTATCAACCATAGCAGACCATTCTGTCATATCTGCAGCTGGAGCATCCAGTTTCAAATGATCACAAACAATTTGATCCATACCTTGAGCCTGCATATTAAGTGGTACTTGATAAATATGTTCCACATCTAACGATTCAATAACAGCCTCAGGTGCAACATCACAGAACTGAGCCAACTTATTTTTGATTCCTTGACCAACGGGTTGTTCTGTACGGATAACCAACATATTTGGTTGAATACCCAAACCACGCAATTCCTTAACAGAGTGTTGCGTTGGTTTTGTCTTCATTTCACCAGCAGCTTTCAAATAAGGAAGAAGTGTTGTGTGGATATACATAACATTATCAGAACCCACATCAGCCTTCATTTGACGAAGAGCTTCAAGGAATGGAAGACTTTCAATATCACCAACCGTACCACCAACTTCAGTGATAATAACATCAGAATCAGTCGTTGTCGCCGCACGCTTAATCTTGTCTTTCAAAGCATCTGTAATATGCGGAATCACCTGAACAGTCGCACCAAGATACTCTCCTTTACGTTCTTTACGTAAAACTTCACTATAAATCTTACCAGTAGTCACATTAGAGTATTTATTAAGGTTAATGTCGATAAAACGTTCGTAGTGACCAAGGTCAAGGTCAGTTTCAGCACCATCATCAGTGACATAAACTTCACCATGTTGGTAAGGACTCATCGTTCCTGGGTCAATATTGATATAAGGGTCAAATTTTTGAATGGTAACCTTAAGTCCACGATTCTTAAGCAAACGTCCAAGACTCGCAGCTACAATCCCTTTACCAATTGAAGATACTACACCACCAGTGACGAAAATATATTTTGTCATGTTAACTCCTTTAATATAATGTAAAACCATAAAAATAGCAGATTGATTACCGTATTCGATAATCGAGATAGTCCTTTACCAGTGTCCAACATGAGTACTATTTAGTAACTCAATATCAACAAAACCAGTAAATGACAAAAAACAAAAATGACCCCCTAGAGTTTTACTCTGGGAGTCTTGATCATGACCTCTTCAAAAGAGGTGCCCGATACATAGTCTAAACTATCCAAGACTATTTGTCAATGAAAAATTAATCATTTGACTCATCTTCATAGTCATCATCGTCATCTTCTTCAGACAGCTCAACATCATCTAAATCATCATCTGGAATAATTTCATTCAACTCAGAGTCATAAGATTCCACTTCGGCTTTCTCATCATCATCGTTATCATCATCGTATTCAAGACTATCAGAATTAGGTGTAAAGTTTTCATCTTCTGGGTCATCGTCATTGTAGTCAATGGCATCTTCATCACCATCCATGAAGGCATTAACTTTTTTATTCTTACGTTTTGGCGCATTTTCATCAGTATCTTCCAATGTGATGACTTCTTCATCAATTTCATCAATAGCGTACCATGAACGTAAGCCCCATTTGTTATCTCCTAGAGGAATGAAGCTCCCATCCGTATTCAAATCTGAATAAAAGAATGGCAAAGCTTTACGGATATCAGCATCCGATTTTTCTAAGTAATTTTGAATTTCATTGACCAAATCATTGAAATACATTTCATTATCACGACCACGTGTTTCTAAGATAGCACGGGCCACTTCAATCATTGATAATTCACTTTTTTCTTGTCCAGCAAATACGTCTAGTTCCAAAGTGGTTCTCCTTCATTCTTACTCAAGCTAATGTCGAAACAAAAATAGCTCGGCAATCAATTTTTCGCTACCCTCTATTTTACGCTAAAAAGAGTCAATAGTCAAAGCATTTATAGAAGAAAAAATCAAGTCTCAACAGAAACTTGATTTTAGTTCTATTATTTAACTTTTGCTGAGCTTGTGATAAGTTCAACAGCTTTTTTCATCGTAATATCATGTTTAAGCATCTCAGGTGAAAGAAGTGAAGAAACTTGTGATACTTCCATGTTGTATTCAGCTGCAAGATCGTTAATTTCTTTTTGAATTTCTTCTTCAGTAGCATCGAATCCTTCAGCAGCAGCAACAGCTTCAATAACAAGGTTAGTTTTCACACGTTTGTCAGCATCAGCTTCATATTGCTTGTGAAGATCTTCTTGAGTTGTACCAGTAATTTGGAAGTACATTTCAGGAGAAATACCTTGACGTTGCATGTTACCCATGAATTCGTTCATAGCACGGTGAACTTCGTCTTCAACCATTTCTGCTGGCAATTCAACGATTTCAGCGTTTTCAACAGCCAAATCAAGTGCAGCACCTTCAACAGCGTCATCATATGCGATTTCTTTAGCTGCTTCAAGTTCTTTACGGTATTTAGCTTTCAACTCATCAAGAGTTTCAACTTCATCGTCAAGATCTTTAGCCAACTCATCATCAAGAGCAGGAACTTCTTTAGCTTTAACTTCGTTAACTTTAGTAACAAATACAGCAGCTTTACCTGCAAGATCAGTAGCTTGATAGTCTTCTGGGAAAGTTACTTTAACTTCTACTTCATCACCAGCTTTTGCTCCAACCAATTGGTCTTCGAATCCTGGGATAAATTGACCTGAACCAAGTTCAAGAGAGTGGTTTTCACCTTTACCACCGTCAAATTCAACACCATCTACTGAACCAACAAAGTCGATAACAACAGTGTCGCCATTTTCAGCTGCACCTTCTTTAACGACCAATTCAGCCAAGTTTTTACGTTCGTTTTCAAGCTTAGCATCAACATCTTCATCAGTAACTTCTTTAGAAACTTCAACTGAAACCTCAAGATCTTTATATGCACCAAGTTTTACTTCTGGTTTTGTAACAACTTCTGCAGTAAGTGTCCAATCTTGACCATTTTCAATTGATTTGACATCAATTTTTGGTTGTGCAACAACATCAAGACCAAGTTCAGTAATCGCTGCTTCATAAGCCGCTGGAAGAATTGCATTCAAAGCATCATCATAAAGAGCTTCTTCACCAAATTTTTGGTTAAATACGGCACGAGGCATGTGTCCTTTACGGAAACCTGGTGCGTTCAAATTCTTTTTAACCTTGTTAAACGCTTGATCCAAAGCTGGTTGAATTTTATCTTGACCGATAGTAAATGTCACCACACCACGGTTAGTGGCTGTGTTTTCAAATGATACAGACATGTAGTCATTCTCCTTAAAATTTTTTATAGATACAGTTTAGTTTACCATATTTCAAAGCCTTTTAAAAGTTTTTTTCTCCAATTTAATCACAAGAACATCGTTACAAACTGCTTCTTTTCTCAAATTTTGATAAACTAGTGCTATGAATATTTTACAAAAGTATATCCAACAATTTAATTTCGAAGAAATCTTAATGGTACTTATTACCAAAGGAATCAAACTCCTTATTCTCCTCACTATATTCCTTCTCAGTAAAAAAATCATTGACTTCCTTTTTAAACATACTGTGGGACGATCTCTATCCTGGACTATTCAAACCCCTGCCCGACAAAAAACAATTGAGCGCCTGCTACACAATAGTATGAACTACGTGCTTTACTTTTTCCTTGTTTACTGGCTCCTCAGTATCCTTGGTGTCCCTGTATCTAGCCTCCTTGCAGGAGCAGGACTTGCTGGAGTTGCACTTGGTTTAGGCGCACAAGGCTTTTTATCAGATGTTGTTAACGGATTTTTCATCTTATTAGAAAACCAATTTGAAGTGGGAGATTCAGTAGAAGTAGGAACTGTTACGGGTCGGATTTCAACTGTTGGTATCCGAACAACACAAATTCGAGGATTTGATGGAACGCTCCATTTCATACCCAATCGAAATATTACAATCGTATCCAACAAATCTCGAGGAGACATGAGAGCACAAATTGACATCCCAGTTTATATATCGACTGATATCAATAAAGTTATGAGTATCATAGAACAAGTTAATCAAGATAACATTGAAAAATATCCCGAAATCTGTGGAACTCCAAATGTTATTGGATTAATCACAACACCGTCAGGCCAATTAGTTTTTCGAGTTGACATTTTTACACAAAATGGACAACAGACCCATATCTACTCAGACTTCCTAAAACTTTACCAAGAAGCTCTGATAAAAGAAAAGGTTGAACTTCCAAAATTTTCCGGAAATTCCATAGTTGTAAAATAATTAAGATTCAATTACTCATCACAATAATCATCAACTGAAAAAACACCCAAAAATGAATGCACTGCACCCCCTATGTTAGATTTTATTCTATCTAACATAGGGGGTATTTAGTTATGAAATCAGCTTATTAAGATAGTATTTATCGTTATAAGCTAGGGGTTAAAAGCAATCATCTCAAACTTTGATCATTACTAAAAGTGAATAGATATCATAGAACAAGATAAAAAACGTTATAAAATCGAAAATTAATCCTCCTCATTGTAAGGATCAAAATCAACCATCCAAAATCTTAACTCTCTAATCATCTTCTTTCTTCCCCTAAAACATTCACCAGCCAACAATCGATCTAACTTAGCAGAATCTTCAGCAGAAAGCTGATTACGAAAAGCCTTAATTTGCTGATCATAAACGATTCGGTCTACTGTATCTAATCCCTTATCTGGAAGACAAAAAGCGATATCTGAAATTTCTACATAACACTGCCTATTGATTTGACGCTTAACTGACTCCTGTCGTCTAACTTCGTCATTCAGTCTATTTCTAAACTTCGTTTTAAAATAACGACGTAGCTTATCATCATCACCTTCTAATTCGGGAAATTTGTTTAAAAGTTGATAAAGAGTCATCATAGCTTCTTGCTCCATATCTGCTTGGTCCCAAAGTTGAATAAAGTATTGGCGAAAAGCTTTAAGGACAATCGGTCGTACAACCTCATATGCGTGAACAAAAACTTCTTGCTGCATAAAACCTCCAATAAAAATAAAATAATGTAATCTAATTAAATTACAAATCCATTATAAATGAAGTAAGCAAAATAAAATAGCGACATAAATGTCACTATAAAATTGAAAGAAAATCCAAAAAAACTTTAAACTTCCAAAGCTTAGATAACATTAAAAAAACTACTTTCAAGTAAAAAAGTGACTTGGTCTCCAAGCTGAAAACCTTTTCCTATTCAAGTCAACCGATATAGCAGAGCTAATTTTCATATTTCATCCGTAAAAAATCTTACTACTCAATAAAATTGAAGTGAACTACTAAAAAGTATGCGCTAAGATATTAATATCCTGTGGCTCTATAATTTCTGTAGTGGGTAAAACCACCATAGAGATTATAGAGCTTTTTGAATGCAGACAAAAAGTCCCATAAGAACTATAAT
>OBZM01000046.1_pt1 | contig 49364 bp, 45 predicted proteins | sample 1476941 | NCBI WGS metagenome assembly OBZM01 (sample SAMEA2580243, study PRJEB22360) | human gut metagenome | biome: human gut; feature: human-associated habitat; material: faeces | place: Denmark | collected 2008/2010
TTTTTCTTTTTAGCAAGCTCATTGATACGAGCGATTTTTTCAGGTGTCATAATAAGACCTACTTTCTACCTGTCATCAGGTCATTATTTTGTGTTCAATTGGTTGAAAGCTGCAACAGCGTTAGCTTTAGCTACAAGACCTGCAAGAAGGGCCAAACGGTTGTTTTTAACAGCCTCATCCTCTGCCATAACCATAGTATTGTCAAAGAAAGCATCAATGACTGGGCTAAGAGCAAAGAGTTGAGCCAATTTGTCGCTAGCTGAACCAGTCAATTCAAGCTCTTCAATCGCTTTAGCAAGAGCTTTTTCTTGATCATTTTCAAAGAGACTGGCATCGACTGCTACTGAAGCACCTGCTTTTTCTGCCAAGTTGAAGGCACGAGAAAGTGATTCAACAGCTGCTTTGTAACCATCAGCCTTAGCAGCTTCTGAGAGGGCGTCAGCTGCTTCAAGCATATCAGCCACGACAAAGTTTGAACCAGCAAGAACGGCTTCTTTGATATCTTTTGAAGTGCGTCCCATCATCTTGTCCACACGCGCTTTGATGAAGTTGATGACTTCTGCTTGATTGTCATATGAAAGACTATCAAATGAAAGTCCGTAAAGGCTGTCAATCAACTCATCCATAGGGATATGCCAACCAAAAGCATCCAAGATACGAACAATCCCTTGTGTTGCACGACGAAGCGCATATGGGTCATTGGAACCTGATGGAATCAAGCCAACTGAGAAGAAGGAAAGGAGGGTATCCAATTTATCTGCAAGCGCAAGGATAGCACCAACCTTAGTCTCTGGAAGGGCTCCGTCTGCTGAATCAGGAAGGTAGTGCTCACGGATAGCTGTAGCAACCGCAGCATCTTCACCAGCAAGGAGAGCGTATTTTTCACCCATGATTCCTTGCAATTCATCGAACTCTCCGACCATACCAGTCAAGAGGTCAAATTTGTAGATTTCAGCTGCACGAGCGACGGCTGCCGTTTCTTCAGCAGTCAAACCAGCTTGCTCAGCTAGTGACGCTGCAATAACACCAGCACGGGCCATGTGTTCTGAGAGGGAACCAATTTTTTCATGGAAGGTTACGTTGGCCAATTTAGCCACGAGGTCTTCAATCTTGAGTTTTTGGTCTTCACGCCAGAAGAATTCACCGTCTTCAAGACGTGCCACCAATACTTTTTCATTTCCTCGGATAACATTTTCCAAGTGCTCAGCGTTACCATTACGGACTGAGATGAAGTTTGGTTTCAACTTACCATCAAGGTCACGTACAACAAAGTAACGTTGGTGGGTTTCCATTGAGGTCACCAAAACTTCTTCTGGAACGTCCAAATATTTGGTATCAAAACTTCCCATGAAGGCAGTTGGGTATTCCACCAAGTTCAAGACTTCGTTCAAAAGTCCTTCTTCGATTTGTACTTGAACACCTTGTTCTGCTTCGATGGCTTTGATTTGCTCACGAATCATGTTTTCACGTTCTTTGCTATCCGCAATCACGTAAACGGTACGAAGGTCTTCTTCATAAGAATCCGCATTAGTAATTTCCACTTCATGTCCAAGGAAACGGTGTCCACGGCTCACACGACCTGACTTGATATCCAAGAAATCAAGGTCAAGTGCTTCGTCGCCCAAAAGGACAACCAAAGTGTGAACAGGGCGAATGTATTCAAATGTGTTGTTAGCCCAGTGCATGCTAACAGGGAAGGTCAATGAAGCAAGCACTTCTGGAACGCCAGCCAAGACTTCTTTAGCTGGTTTTCCAGCTTCGTGTTTAGTGACATAAACGTACTCTTCGCCTTTGACTTCACGGAATTCGATATCATCAACGGTCAAGCCTTTTCCACGAACGAACCCTTGCGCCGCTTTTGAGAAGTTTCCATCTGCATCCAAGGCGATTTTCTTAGAAGGTCCTTTAAAATCTTCAGTCAAATCCGATTGTTGGTCAGCTAAACCAATCACACGGACGGCCAAACGGCGTGGTGTTGAGAAGGTTTGAATGCTTTCGTATGAAAGACGGTTGTCATCCAAGAAGGCTGCCATTTTCTCACCGAGTTGTTTTTCACTTGGTGTGACAACGTAGGCTGGCAACTCTTCAAGTCCAAGTTCTACTAATAAGTTTTTTGTCATGTTTCTTCCTTTGCATCTTCTTTTTGATAGGCACCTTAAGTACTGGGGACGTCGCTAACTAACTTTGTGATGCTGTAGGGAAATCTTTTATCTCCTTGATATAGATTTCCAACAGTCTCATCAAAGTGAATTTAGCCAACTGATTTTTGAACCTAAGGTTTCAAAAATCCCCATATACCAGTACGGCGGTGCCTATCCCTTTAGCAAGTCTTCGACTTGCCTCTGGGTAGCTATGTGAGCTCACTTTGTTCGCCCATTTTATTCCTGTATCATTGCTTTATTCTTCCTCTTCTGCTAGGAGTTTGGCGCGTGTGGCTTCGTCGAGAAGTGGGTAGCCGAGTTTCTTACGTTCTGCAACGAAGGTTTTGGCTACGACACGGGCCAAGTTACGAATGCGGGCAATGTAACCGGCACGTTCTGTAACAGATACTGCTCCACGAGCATCTAGCAAGTTGAAGGTATGTGAACATTTCAAAACGTAGTCATAGGCAGGGTGAACAAGGCCCAATTCCAAAGCACGTCCTGCTTCTTTTTCAAATTTCTCGAAGTTTTCAAGAAGCATATCTTGGTCAGAAACTTCAAAGCTGTATTTTGAGTGTTCATATTCTGGTTGAAGGAAGATTTCTCCGTATTTAACGCCTGGAGCCCACTCAATATCGTAAACTGAATCTACTTCTTGGATATAAGAAGCCAAACGTTCCAATCCGTAAGTGACCTCAGAAGTTACCGGGCCAGTTGCCAATCCACCAACTTGTTGGAAGTAGGTGAACTGAGTGATTTCCATACCGTCAAGCCAAACTTCCCAACCAAGACCAGCTGAACCAGTTGATGGGTTTTCCCAGTTATCTTCAACGAAACGGATATCGTGTTCCAAAGGATTAATCCCCAATTTTTCCAAAGACTCAAGGTAAAGCTCTTGGATGTTTGATGGAGATGGCTTCATAACTACTTGGAATTGGTGGTGTTGGTAGAGACGATTTGGGTTTTCCCCATAACGACCATCAGCTGGACGACGAGATGGCTCCACATAAGCCGCATTCCATGGCTCAGGACCAATGGCACGAAGGAAAGTGTAAGGACTCATAGTTCCCGCACCTTTTTCATTATCATAAGCCTGCATGAGCATACAACCCTGGTCATTCCAGTATTGTTGCAAAGTCAAAATAATTTCTTGAAATGTTAATTTCTTAGACATTGAATACTCCTTGATTAAAAATGATTCTTGCGACACGAGTTTGCCTCGTCGATTATACGAGGCAAGACGAGTTAGTACTGCGTCTAGCCCAGGCACCCTAGCGCTGAGAGTGGGGCAGTCCGACTGTAAGGAGGTATCTGCCACTGACGCAGTGGAAGGTTAGTTTTTTAGACATTGAATACTCCTTAATTTTATCTTTGTGACTTGGAATACAAAAAGAACCGTGTCTCTGCTCCCAAGTCATATGACCTAGGGGCGTCAGAAACGCGGTTCCACCCTAATTTATTACTTCATTTTATTTTACTTTACTCAGCTCTTCGCTAAGAGAAAGCGCCACTTGCTTACTTTGCCCTACTTGGCTTTCACTATCCCAAGCTCGCTAGAAAAACGCCATAAGCCTTTCTTTCTTGTCAGTATTATAGCAGAAATAGATAAACTTGTAAAATAGAATTCTAATTCTACTTCTCATCAATCCCCAATTCCTGACGAACATGAGCATGGGAATCCTCACGGAGTGTTTGATTGTCAATGATTGAAGCATCTCGAAGTTGTTCTGCCTTTTCCTTGTCCTGAGGCGTTAAATCTTGATCAGGATCATAAGCTTTCTCGACAATAGCTAAAAGATGATTTCGGATTTCTTTTTCCTTGCGAATCTTTGCTTTTTTACGATAACTTGCGACAACCAAGACAACCAACATCAGTAATCCCATATAACCGATAATGGGATACATGACTGCGACCAATTGACGAAAACCCATAAAGGATACAAGGAAACCACTGAGAGAAAAAGCAGTCACAAAAAACTTGAACCGTTTTTCACTACCAGCTGCAAAGCGTTTGCCTAGAGCATAATAGAGACTAAAAACAGTATTGAAAATCAAACCAAAAATCACGAAAGCATAGAGGGTTGCAAAGACAGGATTAACTTCCTTAGCAATAGCCAACATAGGCACATCTGACTTGACAACCTTGTCACTATTAGCAAAAAGAATCAGGGTCGTGATAAAGAAAATCACACCAACCATGAAGCCACCCCAGGCACCACTCTTTTCAGCTTCATTAATTTTGAAAATGGAGCCCCCCATAACGAAGGCCATAGCGATGGCAGACATGACACAAACAGCAAAATAATTGACGACAGACATCCAAACGCTTGAAAAGGGGGATTGAATAGTTTGTGAAATCCTATTCATCTCCTCAAAATCCCAGTGGCGCCCTAAAACATTGGTCATAAAGATAACAGCAATCATTACCAAAATCATAGGGGTAAAGACTCCGATAACTCCGATGATTTTTTTGAAATCTAAAAAGCTGACCACAATAGTCAAGGCCGTACAGAGAAAAGCTCCTACCCAAAATGGCATGCCAAATTGTTGATTCAAATTGGCTCCTGCACCAGCCGTCATCACAAAACCAAAGATAAAGCAGGTGATAATGAGCGCAATATCCAAAATGCGATATATAACAGGATGACTAATTTCAGCAAGAACGACCGAATGATCGTCCGATTGATAATAGCTTCCCAGAGCAATCATCAAACGGCCAAAACCAACATGTAGAACTCCTAAGACAATAACACCTATCAGACCCCAGGCTCCAAAGCTGACAAAATACTGCAAGAGGTCCTGTCCTGAAGATACTCCTGCGCCAATCATTACACCGACATAGGCCAGAGCAATGCTCCAAATACGTTTTGACATATTACCTCCTGTAAAAATAAAAAAGTATTTCTATTTTACACCTTTACTGTTACAATTCTGTAAAAAATAAGAAAAAACAGCACCTTTATATAAAAGCACTGCTTAGACCATTACTTTTCCCAAGCTTTACGACCATCGATAAAAGTTGCTTGTAACTCCAAAGAGTCATCTAAAACGATGAAATCGGCTGCTAGACCAGCTTTAAGACTACCACAAACATTTTCAAGACCAACAGATTTAGCTGGAACATGACTCGCCATTTGTAAAGATTGAGCAACCGTCACCAGACCCCAATCAACGACGTGCTTGACACCATCTTTAAGTTGCAGGATAGAACCAGCCAGGTTACCACCTTCCTTAAGGCGAGCCGTGCCATTTTCCACAATAACAGGAAGCTCACCCAGCATATAGTCGCCATCGGGACGTCCTCCTGCAGACATACAGTCTGTAATCAGGGCAACATTTTGAGGCGTCTTCTGCTTGATAAGGACGCTACAGGCAGCTGGTAAAACATGGTGCCCATCCGCAATCAATTCACCAATGGTATCTGGACTATCAAAGGCTGCACCAACCATACCAGGCTCACGGTGACTAAAGCCACGCATCCCATTATAAACGTGAACCCAGACCGAAGCACCAGCTTCCACTGCTGCCACGGCTTCTTCATAAGTCGCATTGGAATGTCCCAAGGCAATTGTCACACCTTGTTTAGTCGCTTCTTTAATAAAATCAGCCACTCCTTCACGCTCAGGAGCCAAGGCCAATTTGATTAACTTTCCTTGAGCCGCTTCTTGCCAGGCTTGCAACTGTTCAAGGCTTGGATTGCCCATGTATTTTGGATTTTGAGCACCCTTGTAGGTTTCAGTGAAATAAGGCCCTTCAAAGAAGAGTCCTTGAATTTTTGCGCCTCTTTCCTTACCAGCCGTCTCAGCTGTCGTTTGACAAATAGCCTTCAACTCCTCAAATGGTGCGGTCAAGGCTGTCGGCAAGAAAGAGGTCACACCTGCTGAAGGCAAGGCCTGACTCATACCTAAGAGACTTTCCGCCGAATTGTCCATAACATCATAACCCGCAAATCCGTGAATGTGGGTGTCCACAAGACCAGGAGCAATTTGATAGTCACTGTAATCTAGCACCTCTGCACCTTCTGGTGCCTTTTTTGTCCACTCAGCAAAACGACCATCTGTGACTGCTAAGTAGCCACCTTCTTTGACCTTATGATCAAAATAAAATCGTTTGGCTGCAATATAATAAGTCATAGGACTACCTCTCATCAATTTTCTATGTTCTCAATACGCCTTCATTATATCAAAAAAAGCCGAGAAATGTTCTCGACTTTCCATATTAAATCACACCTTCTGTAACCTTTTCAACAAGGTTAATGGCATGGTCTGCGATACGTGTGTAATGCGATAAGTAATCAACATAGTTGATACCTGCCTGCGCAGTACATTCACCATTATTAAGGCGTTTGGTATGAATCTTACGCAATTGTTTTGCAAGTTTTTCCAACTCTTCATGACGGAGGATAACTTGACCAGCAAGCACCTTATCATCGTCCACAACGACACGAATACTGTCAAGTATAATACGATGAGTGCGGTTATAGACATCCGCAAGTTCCGCCTTGGCTGTTTCAGAGAATTCAATTCCCTTGCTATGAATGTGTTGTGAAAGACTAGCACTAGCGACTGCAAGGTCACCAATACGTTCCAAGTCACGAACAGAATCAAGGACACTTGCCAAGATTTCATTTTCAGAAACACTAAGTGACTCGTTAGAAATATCAATCAAGTAAGTTGTCAACTCTTCGTCAATACTATTAACAGCTGTTTCATATTTTTCAACCTTGTCAAAGTATTTTTCATCTCCCTTATCAAAGAAAGCATATGAAGCTTCCAAAGACTGGATAGCATATGACGCCAAATGCACCAATTCTTTCTTGGCATTACCAAGGGCAATGGCTGGTGCTTGCGTGATGAGCAAACGGTCCAAATAAAGTGCTTTGTACTTATTAACTTCGTCCTCACCAGGGATGATCTTAGTTACCAAGTAAGCTAAAACTCCGATGAATGGGAACTGAACAATAGTATTAGCAATGTTGAAAGTACCGTGGGCAAAGGCAATTGTCATCTCTGGTGTCAAACCAAGTACAGACTTGAACCATTGAATTAAAGCTGTGAATGGCACCAAAAGAATCAAACACAAGACCGTTCCAATGACATTAAAGAGTACGTGAGCTCCTGCTACACGTTTAGCCGCAATGTTAGAACCAAGAGCCGCAAGAACCGCTGTTATAGTTGTTCCGATATTGTCCCCGAAGAGGATTGGAAGGGCACCTTGCAAATCAAGCAAGCCACCTGAATAAAGGCTCTGAAGAATACCAATGGTAGCTGCCGAAGACTGAATCAACATGGTCAAACCAGCACCAATGATGACTCCCATGATTGGGCGGTCACCTAAAGTTGCCAAGTAGTCTTTAAAGGCTGTGACGGACTTCAAAGGCTCTACCGCATCTCCCATCAGGTTAAGGGCAAAGAAGATTCCACCCACACCAAACAAGATACGACCTAGGTTGTTGAGCTTCTTATTACTTGTAAAGAAGAGAAGCGCCGCACCAATGAAAAGCACCGGAAGGGCATAATCACCTAGCTTGAAACCAATCATGAAGGAAGTTACGGTTGTCCCGATATTTGCCCCCATGACAATTCCAATAGCCTGACGAAGACTCAAAAGTCCTGCCGAAACCAGACCTACGACGATAACGGTTACCCCTGAACTTGACTGAATCAAGGCCGTCATGACAATACCAATCAAGACCCCTAAAAAAGGATTACTGGTATACTTATCAATGTAATAGCGTAACTTATCACCGGCTGCCTGTTGAAGACCATCCCCCATGTACTTAATACTGAAAAGGAAGAGTCCCAAACCACCGAGGAAAGAAAACACAATATCTTGCCAATTTACTGACACATTTTTGTCCTCATTATTCAAAAATTTTCGGTAAAACCGACCTTTCTATTGTATCTATTTATTAGGGAATAAACAAGGCTTTTCCTAAAAATAATAGAAAGAAACCAGGAAAATCTGACCTTTTTAGATATCTCATTTAACTCTCATGTTCATGATGTTTAACACCACTATTACTCATATCAGAAATCCATCAACGCCCGTCTCGAATATACTGTTTTTTCTTTGATACTTGTCATCAGGTTTCAAGCAAAGGCAATCGAAAAACATTGCTAGCAGTGTTTTGAGAATTCCATAAACGAAAACTACCATAGCAGTACCATCATCCGTTGGCGATGTTTTTTCAGTTACCACTACATCTTTCGGAACTTATAAATAACCGATAAATATTCTTGAAATAAATCCTTCTTTCTTGTGATATAATAAAGGCAAAAATTGGAAGTGACATCATGACAATCTACCTTCTAGCACAAGTATTCTCAGCCATCGGAGCTCTCTGTGTCGCCATATCCTCTTTTGCAAAATCAAAAAATAAGATGCTCGTCTGGCAAATTACCGACTATATTTTCACTGCCACTGCCAACCTCTTATTGGGTGGCTATACTGGAGCTTTAACCATCAGTATTTCCATCATTCGAAATAGCCTGATGGTCAAAAAGAAGATGACCAAGACTATCTTGACCATCCTCATCATTATTCAAATCATCGTAGGATCCTATCTCAATCATCTTGGACTTATTGGCTATTTGCCGATTATCTCTTCAGTCTCTTATAGTCTAGCCATTGCCATCACACGAAACCTTCAGTGGCTTCGCTGGGTCATTATTGAGAATATGTTACTCTGGCTAATATACGATTTGACCATTAAGGCTTATCCCGCTGCCATCACAGACATCACCATCACGCTAACCACTCTCATTGCCATTATCCGAAATCGAAAAACCTTTAGCAGATAAAAGCTAAAGGTCTTTTTCTTATAAAGCCCAAGTACGAATAGCGTGGGCTACGCCTGCTTGGTCATTCGTCAAGGTTACATATTTACTCAAAGACTTGATGTCATCACTAGCATTTCCCATGGCAACGCTCTGACCAACAAATTCAAGCATTTCAATATCATTGGCCGCATCTCCCAAAGCCATAATCTGTTCGGGATTGATCTCCAACTTTTCAGCTAAATGCTTCAGTCCACTGGCCTTGGTTGTTCCTTGTGGCATAATTTCAAAGATATAGTTCTGGCTTCGAACCGTACTATAGCGCTGACTAAGACTTTCTTCCATGGCATTTTGAAAGTCATCAAGCGGTTCAGGATCCGCCATATACATGGCTTCAAAAATAACCTGACCTTCCGCAAAAATTTCTTCCAATGATTTTGCCTCAGCCACCATAAAGACCGTCCCAGCATCATAGGCAACTAAATCAGGCACTTCATTACCGACAACATAGAAGCTTTTTTCACCTGTCAAGGTCAGAGCTACGTCTGGGAAATCCTTACTCACTTGAAAAAGGTCTTCCAACTCCGTATGAGATAAGCTTTCATGTTGAATCAAGGTCCAATTTTTAGTTTCATAGGTCGAACAACCGTTGTTCATGATAATGTACTCTTCTTCACTAAGACCCAATTTTTCAAAATGGGGAACAATGCCTGAACGTGGACGACCCGTACAAAGGACAATCTTAATACCTGCCGCAGCGGCTTCCTGAATAGCCTGAATGTTTTCTGCAGGTATCTCTTTTTGACTGTCTAAGAGTGTACCATCCATATCAATGGCAATGAGTTTCACTTGGTTCTGATTCATATTTTTCTTATTCTCCTTTGACTCTAATAAGTGTCATAAATAGTTAACTGATATTGTTCAATGATGCTGTTCAGCTTATCACCATAAGTCGTGTCAGTGGCATAAACGCCTGTTAGGGCCGCTGTTGCATCTTTATAGCTTCTCGTTTTGGAGCGGTGCACTCCCACATAGTAGCTTCCCTCGAGAAAGTCCACATAGTCCTGTAGCGAATTCTCAACGGAGCCATAGGAACGAAAGGCAGCATCGATATGGTAGGGATTTCCCTTACCATCATCCTCCCAGGTCGGTAGCGTTACACTTTGACCATTGTATTCTCCTTTAATTCCAAAGAAATTGTAGGAAGGCTTTTGACTTAATTGTGACTGTCCCGAGTCCGATTCTAGGATGGCCTGGGCAATCATGACTGAGGCATAAAGATCGTTTTTCGCTGCTAAATAGCGTGAAGTCTCTCCAATCTCAGCAATAAAAGCAACTGTCGTCTCATCTGTAGACGTCATATTCTTTTCCATTGTCAACTTTGGAAAATTCAAACTAGCTAGAAGCCCCAGCAAAGCAAGTAAGCCAATAATGATCAGGCTCCATTTCTGTAAAACTCTAGGAAAAAGCAGAAAAGACTTCTTTTTCTTCTTAGTCTTCTTAAATTTAGATTTCGACCTGCTTTTCTTTTTTCCTTTTGCCAATCAGTCACCCCCTCCATCCTTAATAATCTCTTTTAGTATACCAAAAATCAACAAAAAAGGCCCAAACCAACTGGTTTAAGCCCTAATCCAATATGACATTAAATAGCGTCTCCACCCCGTTCGCCAGTACGAATACGAATGACATCATCAATAGGAACAATAAAAATCTTCCCATCACCGACTTCACCAGTCGCCACAGCACCACGGATAGCATCAACAACTTCATCAACTGCCAGGTCTTTGACTACTATTTCCACCTTAACCTTGGCCAATAAGGTTGGAACAATCCGTTGTCCACGAACGAACTCCGCAAAGCCACGTTGGGTTCCATACCCCAAGACCTGACTTACAGTCATTCCCTTGGCTAAACCACTACCAGTCAAGGCATTTTTCAAATCTTCCAATTTGTCCGAACGAATAATCGCTTCTATTTTTTTCATCAGTATCCTCCTACGAATCCATACCCATAAAGGTTGGATAAGCTGTTTCCTTGTGTTCACAGTCATCAAGACCAATAGCTTCATCACGGTCACTGACACGTAAAGGCATATAACGGGCAATTACTTTTATGATACCATAGGTTACCAGCCCCGACCAAGTAGCTGTGAAAATAATGGCCAAAACTGTCACCAAAAACAAACGTGCATTCCCATAGATGAGTCCAACATTAGCCTTATCTAGGGCTAGATTTGGTGTTGTAAAAATAGCTGTAACCAAACCACCAAAGATACCTCCGACACCGTGGCAACCAAAAGCATCCAAAGCATCATCATAGGCAAAGCGTTTTTTCAAGACAGAAATGGCATAGAAACAAACCGGACTAACCATAGCTCCAATTAGAATGGCACTCCAAATGGAAACGAAACCAGCTCCAGGTGTGATGGCAACAAGTCCGGCTACTAAACCAGTCGAACCACCGACCAAGGATGGATGACCTGTCACATATTTTTCAAGAGCTAGCCATGAAAACATGGCAGCTGCTGCAGAAACATGTGTGGTCACAAGAGCATGAACTGCTAAGCCATTGGCTGCTAGGGCTGAGCCTGCATTGAAACCAAACCAGCCAAACCACAGGAGACCCGCTCCCAACAGAACAAAAGGAACATTATGAGGACGGTGCTCTAGAATGCCATAGTCACGACGTTTCCCAACAACAATTGCCAAAACCAAGGCTGAAACACCAGAAGTAATGTGGACCACATCACCACCCGCAAAGTCAATTGTCCCCCACTTGGCAAGAATTCCGTCTCCCCATACCATATGTGCAAAAGGATAATAGACCAAAAGTAGCCAAAAGACTACAAAAATAGCTAAAGGGGTAAAGCGCATACGCCCTACTACTGAACCTGTCAAAATCGCCACACAGATAATGGAAAACATCATCTGAAAGGCTGCAAATAAGAGATCAGGAATGGCTAGACCACGACTTGAAGCCGTTTCAGAGACACCGTGTAAAAAGAGATGACTAATATTCCCAAAGAAATAGCCATGCCCCCCAAAAGAAAGTGAATAACCAGCAACAACCCACAAGAGGGAAGCAATTGCTAAGGGAAGAACAGACATCATCATGGTATTAATGACATTTTTTCGACGCCCAAGGCCACCATAGAAGAAGGCCAAAGCTGGTGTCATCAGGCACACCATGGCTGAACATATCAATATAAAGGCACTACTACCTGTATCCATGAAACCACTCCAATCCAAAGGAATTATTTTTTATGTTAGATAATATAACACAAAAATAAAGAGTCTACAAGTTTATTTATGGAATTTTTTGATAATTCTTTCTTTTCTGACATCTTATGTCGCCACAAAAAAAGAGCTTCTTAGACCCCATGAAAGAGATTATAAAGCTCTTGTCTATTTAGTTTTCGCTCTTTGGCAACCGTTTTTATAGCTTGATTAGGCTTCATACCGGAAGCAATTAAAGCTTCAACAGCCTCAATTGGAGTAACATCTGATGTCAGGTTTTCTTCCCTTTCTTCATCCGATGCACCAGCTACAATCAGTAAACATTCCCCCTTGAGAGGATTTGTTGCAATATAATCCAAAATTTCGGAGATGCTACCTCGCTGGTATTCTTCGTAAAGCTTGGTCAGTTCTCGAACTAGAGTCAGCTGACGATTGCCATAAACCTCACGCATATTTTCAAGAGTATCAGCTACACGATAAGGTGACTCATAGAAAATCTGCGTCTCAGGATAAGACCGTTTTCCCTTGAAGAAATCAAGCTGCTGACCCTTTTTACGAGGAAGAAAGCCATAAAAAATATGAGGCTGAGGTGCCAAACCACTGGCAATCAAGGCTGTAATCCCAGCTGATGCACCAGGTAAGGCCACCACAGGAATATCCTCAGCAATAGCAGCTTTAACCAAATCATGTCCAGGATCAGAAATGGAAGGCATACCAGCATCTGAGACCTGAGCCAGGGAAAGCCCTGACTTCAAGCGCTCCAATAAATCCGGAATTTTCTCATAAGCATTATGCTCGTGAAAAGAATACTGCTTGGTCTCAATCTCAAAATGTTTGAGTAATAGCCCCGTATTGCGCGTGTCCTCCGCACAAATAAGATCGACATCTTTGAGAGTTTGAACACTGCGAAAGGTCATATCCTGTAAATTTCCAATAGGAGTTGGGACAAGATAGAGGGTACCATAATGAGACTGCCCCTTAAAACTCTTTTGAACCTGCATCTTTAATCTCCGTACAACAATTCCGCACAGAAGCCACAGGCTTCATTATTATCACGACGTTGACCATAAAAATCTGGGCAAATATGGAAGCCATCATCATAAATCGCCTCGAGATTAACCTTACCATGAGACATTTTCGTGCCCGTTTCTTCTTGAACCACTTGACTCAAGTGCTCACGCAACTTGTCGTTTTCCAACTTAAGAGCTGTATTTTCATCAAGAATGCCTGAGAAGTTCGCCTTAATTGCCTCAACTTCTGCCAACATAGACATCAAATTTTGTGATAATTCTTCAAATTTATCATACAATTCACGCTTTTCCATTTAGCTGAACTTCCTCCACTCCATAGGTTAGGGGAGCACGCCCCTTATCAAATGCAACCTTAATAGTCCTTGCAATCACGTCAATAGCAACAACATGCCCCTTGCCATCCTTGGTTTCAATTTCATCACCTAAATCAGGATAACTCGCCTTACTATCTCTGTAAAAGTCATCTTCATAACTGAGACAACACATGAGACGCCCACAAAGGCCGTTCATCTTACCAGAATTTAAGGACAAACTCTGATTTTTAGCCATTTTAATAGATACTGGTGGGAATTCGCCCAAAAAACTAGAGCAACACAGGGCACGCCCACAAGGTCCTAAGCCACCATAAATTTTCGACTCCTCACGACTCGAAATTTGGTGGAGCTCAATACGTGTTTTAAAATAAGCTGCCAAATCCTTAAGTAACTGACGGAAATCCACTCGCTTTTCAGCCACAAAATTAATCAGCACATAAGAACCATTTAAAGGAAAGACGATATCAACCACCTTCATCTCCAGCTGATTTTGAAGAATTAAGTCAGCCACAACAGCCATACTCTTTTCAGCCTTCAAAAGGTTGTCATTATATCTAGCTAAGTCCCCCTCCTCAGCTAGTCTTTCAACCCGATTCAGATCATTAGGTAGACTAACCTCAGGAAAATCAGTATTCTCCACGACCACCTGAGCCAAACGCTTATCCTTTTTTTCCAAAACGACCACAAAGTCATCTTTGGCGTAGTGTCTATCTGGAATGACGTATTCTACCATTCCATTTTCTTCAAATTTGATTCCAATGACCTCTGTCATGATAATACCATATACTCCAATGCATTTTGAAAGCTGACATTGGCTAGCCACATGTTACGGGCCTCATAAACCAATTCAAGCCATCGTCTTGCTTTTGGATTTTGTATATCCTTCCCCAATTGATAAGTTAAGAAATCCCAAACCATTTCTTGCTCTGATTTTTCACCACACTGAACAGCCAATTTTGCAAGGTCCAAATAAAGCAAATCTTGATTAGCCAGCAAGGACTGTGTCAAACGCTCCACTGCATTAATCAAATCAAGAGCCTTATTATCCTTAGCCAAGTGCAAAGCTTGAGCTTCATCCTTGGCAAAGTCTGCCAAGACCTTAGCTTGACTAAGTAACAGGCCTTCCCTCTGTAACAAGTCCTCCAAATAGGCCCGATTCTTAGGAAAATAAAAGAGTTGCGCTCGACTTTTAATCGTCGGTAAGATACGACTATCATCAGCCGTCAAGAGAAAAATGTAAATCTGACTCTGGGGCTCCTCAATAAACTTCAAAAGACTATTGGCCGCATTGACATGCATCTTATCTGCATCACGAATGATAAAAACCTGAGCCTGTCCTTCAAAACTTGATTGACTAAACTCTCTGGTCAACTGCCGAATCGTATCTGTCTTAATAAGTTGCCCTTGAGGTTCCACCAATTTAACATCCGAAAACTCCCCTTGTGCAATCAAGCGACAGGGACGACAGTTACCACAAGGTAAACCATCTTCAGGCGTCAGACAAAAACGACTCTGTGCCAGCCAAATAGCCATATCGAAACTTCCGAAATCACCCGAGAATAGATAGGCATGACTCAAACGATTTTCTCTGATAATTTGTGAAAATTCTTCGAACAGCTTGCTCTGACTTTCAGCTAATTTCATTTTGCTCCTTACAAATAGCTCTTGATAATTTGCCAAGCATCCTCTATCACTTTATCAAAGGGTTGCGAAGAATCAATCAACTTGATCCGTTCTGGTTCGACCATAGCCAAGTCTAAATAACCTTTACGAACACGTTGATGCATATCAAGCTTTTCCAAATCCAAACGATTAACTTCACGCTCACCATTTGCTGCAATACGTTTCAAGCCAGTTTCGGAATCCACATCAAACAACAAAGTGACATCAGGCTTATGACCATCCGTCGCATAGGCATTTAACCAAGCAATCTCAGTCTGATCCAAGCCACGACCAGCACCTTGATAGGCAACCGATGAATCAATAAAACGATCCATGATAACCATATTACCTTTTTCTAGCTCTGGAAGAACCTTTTCGACCAGATGTTGACGACGGGCAGCTATATAGAGCAAGAGCTCTGTCTTAGCATCCATAGCCGTATTATCTACATCCAAAATAACCTCACGGATTTGCTCTGCAATAGCCACTCCACCCGGCTCACGTGTCGTTATAACCTGACCAGGGTAAACTTCTTTTAAACGAGGTAAGAGTGCCTCTAAAACGGAGCTCTTCCCAGCCCCATCTGGCCCTTCTATTGAGATTAATAACCCTTTTGACATGATACTTCCTTTATTTTTTATTATCTTCTATTTTATCAAATTTTAGCTTAAATGAACATTCCCAAAATTATTATAGAGCTTTGAAAACTATATTAAAAAAGAAGTCTATAAAGACTCCCATTACACATCTCGAATGCTTCAAACCATGCCGATTGCAGGAATCGAACCTGTGACCTACGCGTTACGAGTGCGTTGCTCTACCAACTGAGCTAAATCGGCTAACACAGTCATTTTAGCACTCTCTCCCAAAATGTCAAGCGCCATGTAATATCACATCACATTGACATGAAAAAGAACTCGGACTAGCCAAGTTCTTTCGTTTCTTACAATGATTTATATAGTTGACTTGCATTTTCAACAGTGAAACCATACTCCTTAAAGATACGGTCACCAGGTGCTGAGGCACCCCAAGTATCGATAGTAAGTGTTTTGCCTGCAAGACCAACGTATTTTCCCCAACCAAAGCTAGTTCCAGCTTCAATAGCCAAACGTTTTGTCACAGCCGCTGGAAGGACATCTTCTTTATAAGCAGCATCTTGTTCATCAAAGAGATTTTGTGATGGCATAGATACGACACGAACATGAATACCTTCAGCTTCAAGAGCAGCTTGTGTATCAAGAGCCAATTTCACCTCAGAACCAGTGGCAATGATGATACCATCAAGATTACCTTTAGCTTCTGATATGATATAAGCCCCTTTATTGACACCAGCTTCAGCATTTTCAGCTGTACCATCAAGGACTGGCAAGTTTTGACGTGTCAAGACAAGCATTGTTGGACGTTCAGTCTCAGCCAAAGCACGTTTCCATGCAGCATTAGTTTCATTACCATCTGCAGGACGGATAACGTTAAGGTTAGGCATTGAACGCACACTTGCCAATTGTTCGATTGGTTCGTGAGTAGGTCCATCTTCACCAACTGCTACTGAGTCGTGTGTCATAACATAAGTTACTGGCAAGTTTTGAAGTGCTGCCATACGTACTGCTGGAAGCAAGTAGTTTGAGAAGACGAAGAAAGTACCACCATAAACACGAGTACCACCATGAAGAGCAATACCATTCATCGCTGCAGCCATAGCAAATTCACGCACACCAAACCAGATATTACGTCCAGCATAGTTGTCTGCTTGGAAATCAGACTCAGCCTTAACCATGGTATTGTTTGAAGCTGAAAGGTCTGCAGAACCACCCCAGAATGAAGGAACTTGTTCAGAAATTTGTTGGATAGCTTGTTGGCTTGACACACGACTAGCTACAGCTGTGCCAAGTTCATGAGCGTTCAATTCAACAGTTGCTGACTCATTTGCAAAAGCAGCCTTGTATTCAGCAGCTAACTCTGGGTAGGCAACTTCATATTCAGCAAATTTAGTTTGCCAAGCATTTTCAGCAGCTTCACCACGGAACTTAATACCAGCTTGAAAACGACGAGCTACTTCGTCAGGAACAGTGAAGGCAGGTGCATCATAGCCGTACACGCTTTTGGCATGATCAATACCTTCTTGACCAATCGGTGCTCCGTGAACAGCTGACGTTCCTTGTCCTTCAGCTCCATAACCAATAATAGTTTTTACTTCGATGATAGACGGTTTATCTGTTTCTGCTTTAGCTTCTTCAATAGCTTTGGCAATGGCTTCCAAATCATTTCCATCTTTAACGAGAATGTGTTGCCAACCATAAGCTTCAAATTTAGCCTTAACGTCTTCAGTGAAAGCCATTGATGTTGGACCATCCAGTGAAATATCGTTTGAATCGTAAAGAAGAACCAATTTACCAAGTTTAAGGTGACCAGCAAGACTGGCAGCTTCTTGAGAAACACCTTCCATCAAACAGCCATCGCCATGTAGGGCATAAGTATAATGGTCAACAATATCAAAATCAGGTTTGTTGAATTTAGCAGCCAAATGCGCTTCAGCCATGGCCATACCAACAGCATTAGCAATCCCTTGACCAAGAGGTCCTGAAGTAGCTTCAACACCATCAGTATGATTAACTTCAGGGTGTCCTGGAGTCTTAGATTCCCATTGACGAAAGTTTTTCAAATCATCCATTGTCACCTTATAACCAGAAAGGTGCAATAAACTATAAAGCAAAGCAGAACCATGACCTGCAGAAAGGACAAAACGGTCACGGTTTGTCCAATTACGGCTAGTCTTTGGATTAACATTCATTACATGGTTCCAAAGTACGTAGGCCATTGGCGCTGCACCCATAGGAAGACCAGGGTGTCCTGAATTTGCGGCTTGAATAGCCTCAATTGAAAGCGAACGAATAGTGCTGACCGCCATTTGGTCAATAGCATCAAAAGTCATGATTTCTAATTCTCCTCTTCTTGGACAATGCAGAGCAAATAAACACTTAGGGTCTGTGCTCTAGTTATACTGCCTTTATTATAGCACATTATCTGACTATTTGGGCAATTCAATTCTATTTGAAAAGGCTTAAGTTCATTTATGACTAGACCTTATTTATCCGATTTACAAAGTGGCAGTTTTTGTATATGGATAGAATGACGTTTTGGAAACACGATTGAACTGATTATAAAAAATCAAAGATCCTTTAAGTGATAAATCAGTAGATAAATTGATTTTCAAGTTAAAAGCATAATGCTATCAATCATACTCCACCCGATACGAAATCCATAGCAACAGCGTGACTTTCCAAGACATAAGAAAAAGCCGAGGAAACCTCGACTTTATAAAAGATTATTTAACGAAGTCAAGCAATGCCAAGAAGCTATCAGCTTGAAGTGATGCACCACCTACAAGAGCTCCGTCTACATCTGGACAAGCCATGTATTCTGCAACGTTTTCAGGTTTAACTGAACCACCGTATTGAACACGTACTTTGTCAGCAACTTCTTGACCGAAGTCAGCAGCAACAACATCACGAACAACTTTACACATTTTTTGTGCATCGTCTTGTGAAGCTGATTTACCAGTACCGATAGCCCAGATTGGTTCGTAAGCGATAACTGTTGAAGCTACTTGTTCAGCAGTCAAACCAGCCAAAGCAGCTGAAACTTGAGCACCTACGAATTCTGCAGCTTTACCAGCTTCATAAGTTTCAAGTGTTTCACCACAACAAATGATTGGAAGCATGCCATTAGCAAAGATTGCTTTTGCTTTTTTGTTGATGTCTTCATCAGTTTCGTGGAAGTAGTCACGACGTTCTGAGTGACCGATAACAACATAGTCAGTACCGATTTCTTTCAAAACTTGTGGGCTAGTTTCACCAGTGAAGGCACCAGCATTTTCAAAGTAAGTGTTTTGTGCAGCAACTTTAAGGTCTGAACCTTTAGCAGCAGCAAGTACAGCTGTCAAGTCAACTGCAGGAGCTGCGATACCAGCTTCAACAAGATCTGATGAAGGAAGTTTTGATGCTACAGCTTCAACGAATGCTTTTGCTTCTTCTGGATTTTTGTTCATTTTCCAGTTACCAGCGATAAATGGTTTACGTGACATTTCACATACCTCTTCTTTTATTTATTTACTCGTTTATTTTATCACAAATCCCTTACTATTACTAGGATTTTAGGAAAATTCCGAAAACTCAACCTGCTTTATGTCTATTTATCACTATCAAAACTTAGCTTAAGCATCTAAAATACCTTAAAAGTATAAAATCACAAGTATTTTTAAACACCAAAAAGAGCCGAGTAAACTCGACTCTCTCAATTATTGTCTGACGAATAATTGTATTGGGAACTTAATATTAATTAAGCTTCGATTTCAGATACGATACCTGAACCAACAGTACGTCCACCTTCACGGATAGAGAATGTTGTACCTTGTTCAACGGCGATTGGGTGGATCAACTCAACGTCGATAGTCACGTTATCACCAGGCATAACCATTTCAGTACCTGCAGGAAGTTCGATAGAACCTGTTACGTCAGTTGTACGGAAGTAGAACTGTGGACGGTAGTTGTTGAAGAATGGAGTGTGACGTCCACCTTCTTCTTTAGAAAGGATGTAAACTTCACCTTTGAATTTAGTGTGTGGGTTGATTGAACCAGGTGCAGCCAATACTTGACCACGTTCGATTTCATCACGTTGGATACCACGAAGAAGAACACCGACGTTATCTCCGGCAATACCTTCGTCAAGTTGTTTACGGAACATTTCAACACCAGTAACAACTGCTTTTTGGATTTTTTCCTTGATACCAACGATTTCAACTTCGTCATTGACACGAACAACACCACGGTCAATACGTCCTGAAGCAACAGTACCACGACCAGTGATTGAGAATACATCTTCGACTGGAAGCAACAATGGTTTATCAGTGTCACGTTCTGGTTCTGGAATGTAATCGTCAACAGTATCCATCAATTCCATGATGATATCTTCGTATTTAGTATCACCTTCAAGAGCTTTAAGTGCTGAACCTTGGATAACTGGGATTTCATCACCTGGGAAATCGTATTCTGAAAGAAGGTCACGGATTTCCATTTCAACCAATTCAAGCAATTCTTCATCGTCAACCAAGTCAACTTTGTTCATGAAGACGATCAAGTGTTTAACACCAACCTGACGTGAAAGAAGGATGTGTTCACGTGTTTGTGGCATTGGTCCATCAGTAGAAGCTACTACAAGGATCGCACCGTCCATTTGAGCGGCACCAGTGATCATGTTTTTAACGTAGTCCGCGTGTCCTGGCGCATCGATGTGAGCGTAGTGACGTTTAGCAGTTTCGTACTCAACGTGTGCAGTGTTGATTGTGATACCGCGTTCGCGTTCTTCTGGAGCAGCGTCGATTGAAGCGTAGTCTTTTGGTGTGTTGACTGAGCTTGGAAGACGACGTGCCAAAACAGTTGTGATAGCAGCTGTCAAAGTAGTTTTACCGTGGTCAACGTGTCCAATTGTACCAATGTTAACGTGTGGTTTACTACGATCGTATTTTTCTTTTGCCATTTAGGAAAAGCCTCCAATAAAATATATTTTATAGATAGACAGTAGGCAATACAGTCTAACTTTACTCTACTATTCTATCAAAATGTCATAGAATTGCAAGTATTTTATATGGTTTTCAGATTTTCTTTTTATTTAGAAGCCATCATGAATTTTTCATTAAGAGATGATACTCTCGTACCATTACATTACTGACACCCATATATCATCTATCTTCTTTACCTACATGCAAAAAGAAGCCGAACTTCAACGGCTTCTTCTTAGAGGTACTATTTTTTCGTCTTGTTTTTCTAATTCCTGTGTCTGGCTCAACTCTTCTTCAATGGCTTGAACAATATTGTCACGCTTTTCGTTAGCAGCAATATTCAAGACAAAAGCAATCCCGACTGATGTCACTAAAAGCGAGTTACCACCTTGTGAAAGGAAAGGGAAGGTAACCCCTGTGGATGGAATCAAACCTGAGATTCCTCCGATATTGACAAAAACCTGCATAAGCAAAAGGGATCCGACGCCAAGAGCCATCATAGAGTTAAATGGATTTCTAGCCTTAACCCCTACAATCATAATCCGAAGAATGAGGAAGAAAAGCAGAGCAAGGATTAAACCTGCACCAATAAGACCTAATTCTTCGATAACAATTGAAAAGACAAAGTCAGTTGTAGCTTCCGGTAGATAACCTGTTTTCTCAATTGAATTTCCGAGGCCAAGACCGAACCAACCCCCATTACTCATAGCATAATAAGAATGGGATAACTGAAGACCTGAACCTGTTAAATCCTTAAAAGGATTGAAATAGGCTGCAAAACGCTTGGCAACATAACCAAAGATTGGTACTTTGGACATGGTTTTTACCCCAACCAAAGCGATTAGTCCCAGAAATGCAGATGACAGACCAACAATACTAGCAAAAAGAGCTGTAAACCAGCGATACCCAACCCCTGAAATTGAGAACATAATGACCGTTGTTAATACAATAATGGCCGCATTCCCCAAGTCAGGTTGGATAGCAACTAAGCCAATCATAACCAATAAATAATACCGCCAGTCATTAAGTTGACTACGTTTTCTAGGAATCCATCTATTCTTAGTTAAGGCCTGATAATCATAGCGTTCTATCGCAGACTGTTTCTTTGAAAATGTGTGTGCTAAAAACCAAACTACAATAATCTTAAGGTACTCTGCTGGCTGGAATGACAAGGGACCAAGTACAATCCATCCATTAGCACCGTTAATTTCTTTGGTAAAAAACTTAGCAACAACCAGGAGAAAAACTTCAAATAAAATAACGGTTCCTAAAACTTTATCTTTTCTGAGGAAATTCAATTTCAACCGATAGATGAAAAAGATAAAAAATAAGGACACTAGCCAAAATAATCCTTGGTTGATGACGGATGCAAATGGGTTAGCACCAAAACTTACTAAACGAGCACTCGTCGTTGAATATACCACAATCAAACCGACTACGGACAAGATTAAATAAGGTATTAAGATGGTATAGTCCAAAAGATGCTTCTTTTCAATTTTCATATCTTAAAAAACTCATACTTTCTATTACGTCACTCTATAGTTTACAAAAAACACAAAGCTAACAGCTTATATTATAACACTTTGATACCTTAAACTAAAGCAAAAGCTTAATTAACCGTTTTCAAACATTAAATTTTTTCAAATCACCTTATAATAAATCCTTTTTGATGCAACTCTTACTAATACAGCTCTATAGTCTTCAATCAACACCGCACTCTTTTAACTCATATAAAAAAACGAGAACAAAGTCTCGTTTTCTTTACTCTTATTTAGTACCGACACTGATACGGTTAAGTGCTCTACGAAGAGCAACTTGAGCACGTTGAACTTCGTCAACACGATCAGATTTAGTTGCTTCTTCCAAGTCACGTTCGGCACGTTGCTTGGCACGTTCGGCACGAGAAACGTCAATGTCGCGTTCACGTTCAGCTGAATCGGCAACGATAGTAATGAGGTCATCTTTGACTTCAATAATACCACCATTTACGGCAATCCAGTCAACGTGGTTCTCATCATCCACACGACGAACCTTGAGTTCATCCACTTCAAGTGGTGCAATCAAGTTAATATGGCCTGGCAAAATACCAATTTGACCATCTTTAGTAACCGCATGGATAAAGTTGGCGTGGTGGTCGTATTTAAGACCATCTGGAGTTACCACTTGTACGGTCATTTGTGCCATATCTTCACCTCATTAGTAGCCCATTTCTTTAGCTTTGGCTACTACATCCTCAATTGGGCCTACGCTACGGAAGGCATCTTCAGGAAGATTGTCATACTTACCTTCAAGAATTTCTTTAAAGCTACGAACAGTTTCAGCAACTGGTACATAAGAACCTGGTTGACCTGTGAACTGTTCAGCAACGTTGAAGTTTTGTGACAAGAAGAATTGGATACGACGTGCACGTCCAACCAATGTCTTTTCTTCGTCTGACAATTCATCCATACCAAGGATAGCGATAATATCTTGCAATTCACGGTAACGTTGAAGCACACGTTGAACTTCAGTCGCAACAGCATAGTGTTCTTCACCAACAATTTCAGGTGAAAGAGCACGTGAGCTTGATGCCAATGGGTCAACGGCTGGGTAAATACCCATTTGTGTCAACTTACGTTCAAGGTTGGTTGTTGAATCCAAGTGAGCAAATGCTGTAGCTGGCGCTGGGTCAGTATAGTCATCGGCTGGAACGTAGATGGCTTGGATTGATGTAACAGAACCTTTTTTAGTTGATGTGATACGTTCTTGCAATTGACCCATTTCAGTAGCAAGTGTTGGTTGATAACCAACGGCTGATGGCATACGACCAAGAAGGGCAGAAACCTCAGAACCTGCTTGAGTGAAACGGAAGATGTTATCGATGAAGAGAAGCACGTCTTGACCTTCGACATCACGGAAGTATTCCGCAATTGTCAAACCAGTAAGTGCAACACGCATACGTGCTCCAGGTGGTTCGTTCATTTGACCGAAGACCATGGCTGTTTTCTCAATAACGCCAGATTCTTTCATTTCCCAGTAAAGGTCATTACCTTCACGTGTACGTTCACCAACACCTGTAAACACGGAAATACCACCGTGCTCTTGGGCAATGTTGTGAATCAACTCTTGAATAAGAACGGTTTTACCAACACCGGCACCACCGAAGAGTCCGACTTTACCACCCTTAAGGTAAGGGGCAAGCAAGTCGATAACTTTAATCCCTGTTTCAAGGATTTCAGTAGATGTTGACAATTCATCGAAAGTTGGTGCTTTTTTGTGAATTGGTTCACGCTCTGCATCTTCTGCAAAAGGTGCTTCCAAGTCAATGGTATCACCAAGAACGTTAAAGACACGTCCAAGGGTATCTTTACCAACAGGAACGCTGATTGGACGACCAGTGTCCAGAACTTCTAGTCCACGAGTCAATCCATCAGTAGATTCCATGGCAATGGTACGAACCACACCTTCTCCAAGTTCAAGAGCTACTTCGAGCACGATACGTTTAGACTTTTCTTCATCAGTGTAAACGACCAATGCATTGTTAATCTCAGGAAGCTTTTCACCAGCTGCAAACGCTACGTCTACAACAGGACCAACAACCTGAGCAATTTTGCCTGAGCTCATTGTTTTCTCCTTATGATAGTTTTCTGGATGACAATCATCCCTTTTTCTTGTATGTCAAATAAGACAAATCTTTAGCTATTCAAGTGCACTAGCACCACCAACAATTTCAGTGATTTCCTGAGTGATGGCAGCTTGACGCGCACGGTTGTATTGGATTGTCAAATCGTTAATCACATTCTTAGCATTATCAGTGGCAGTCTGCATTGCAGTCATACCAGCTGCATGCTCAGCTGTTTTGGCATCTACGATAGCACCGTAGATAAGACTCTCAGCATACTGTGGTAAGAGTTGATCCAAAATAGTATCACGATCTGGTTCCAACTCAAATTTGGTCAATACATGACCTTCAGATTCATTAGGATCCAAATCAGCAATAGGAAGCATTTGTTCCACACGAACTTCACTAGTCAAACTGTTGACATGGTGGTTGTAACACACATAAAGTTCATCAAACAGTTCGTTTTGATACATTCCTACAGCTTTGGAAATGATTTTACCGACTTGATCAAAACTAGGTTGATCTTCAAGACCTCGAAGTTCAAAAGCAACATTCATGTTACGGGCTTTGAAGAAATCAGACCCTGTTCCACCAATAGAAATGATAGCATATTCATCTTCAGAATCATGGTCACGCTTAATCATGTCCAAAACAGCTTTAAGAATTGTTGAATTGTAACCTCCAACAAGTCCTTTATCTGAAGTAATGACAATGTAACCTGTCTTACGAACTGGGCGTGCATCCAACATTGGATTTGACGAACCATTAATCAATTCTGAATGTAGAAGATCTGTTGTGATCTGTCTAATTTTTGAGGCATAGATTTGGAAATCTTTAGCAGCTTGCTCAGAACGTGTCAATTTTGAGGCAGAAACCATTTGCATAGCTCCTGTGATTTGACTCGTTTTCTTAGTTGAAGCAATTTTTGCTTGGATTTCTCTTAGAGAGCCTGCCATATGCTGTCCTCCCTATTTCTATTTGTATTCTGACTGATCTTTGAAAGCTTGGATAGCTTCATTAAGTACAGATTCCTCAGGAATATCCTTAGTTGTACGAATAGTTTCAAAGATATCCTCATGGTGACTATCAAAGTAGTCATAGAGTGCTTCTTCAAAATCCAAGATTTGATCAACCGGAACACTATCCAAGAAACCGTGTGTCAAAGCGTAAAGGATAACAACTTGTTTCTCAACTGGAAGTGGTTTATGAAGCGGTTGTTTCAAAACTTCGATTGTACGACGACCACGGTTCAATTTCGCTTGAGTCGCAGCATCCAAATCTGAACCAAATTGCGTAAAGGCTTCAAGTTCACGATATGAAGCCAAGTCAAGACGAAGCGTACCTGCAACCTTCTTCATCGCTTTGATTTGCGCTGATCCACCTACACGTGATACAGAAGAACCTGCATCAATGGCTGGACGAATACCTGAATTAAACAAGTTTTCTTGCAAGAAGATTTGTCCATCTGTGATAGAAATAACGTTTGTTGCGATATAAGCTGAGATATCACCGGCTTGCGTTTGGATGATTGGCAAGGCAGTGATTGAACCACCACCAAGATCATCTGAAACCTTAGCTGAACGTTCCAAAAGACGTGAGTGGAGATAGAAGACATCCCCTGGATAAGCCTCACGACCTGGTGGACGACGGAGAAGCAATGAAAGTTCACGATAAGCCACGGCTTGTTTAGATAAATCATCATAAACAATCAAGACGTGTTTGCCATTATACATAAACTCTTCGGCCATTGCTACACCAGCGTAAGGCGCAATGTAAAGCAATGGTGATGGTTGTGATGCAGAGGCAGTCACAACGATTGTGTAATCAAGAGCACCATGTTTACGAAGCGTTTCTACTTGTGTACGAACAGTTGATTCTTTTTGACCAATAGCCACGTAGATACAGATCATATCTTGACCTTTTTGGTTCAAGATTGCATCAATGGCTACTGACGTTTTACCAGTTTGGCGGTCCCCGATAACCAATTCACGTTGACCACGTCCAATTGGAACCAAGGCATCGATGGCCTTAAGACCAGTTTGCAATGGTTCAGAAACTGATTTACGTTGCATAACACCTGGAGCAGGTGTTTCAACTGGACGGAAACCTGTTGTTTCGATGTCACCAAGACCATCAACTGGTTGCCCAAGTGGGTTTACTACACGACCAATAAGGGCTTCACCAACTGGAACTTCCATGATTTTTCCAGTACGTTTAACAATATCGCCTTCACGAATTGCTACGAAATCCCCCAAGATAATGATACCGACATCATTAGTTTCAAGGTTTTGGGCCATACCATAGGCACCATTTTCAAATTCGAGCAACTCACCACTCATAGCATTATCAAGACCACGAGCACGTGCGATACCGTCACCGATATAGGTAACGACACCAGTTTCAGTGACGTCAAAGTTTGGCTGGAAGTTTTCAATTTGCTTTTTAATTAAAGCGCTAATTTCTTGTGCGTTAATTGCCAAAAGTCACACCACTTTCTATTTCAAATTCGTTTTAAAGGTTTGCAATTGACTGCGAATTGACGTGTCAATAACCTTATTTTTTGCTTTGATGACGAATCCTCCGATGAGATCCTCATCAATTTTTTCTGCTAAACGACGTGTCTTAATCTCAAATTTTTGTGAAACAATCGCCAAAAGTCGGGCTTTTTGTTCCTCAGACAAGGGACTCGCTGATGTCACAGTGACATCGTAAGTATTGTCTTCTTGATCAAAGAGCTCAAGGACCAACTTCAACACATCATAAAGAATGTTGGCACGGTCATTAAGTAAGATTACCTCAAGAAAGTTGTTCATGTATACTGAACAAGACTCTTGAAACAAACTCAAACTTTCTTTCTTAGCCTCGCTTGTCACATTTTCCTGTGACAAGAAGGTTTTTAGTTTTGTTTCAGCAAAAACGGTTAGGATTTGCCTTACTTCTTCTTGGATTGTTGACACGGCGTCTTGTTCAAAAGCGACTTCTACCAGACTTCTGGCATACTGCTCAACAAGAGCTTGTGTTTTCTTATCCATTAAGCATCTCCTAATTGATCAAGATAGCTATCAATCAAGTCAGATTGCGCTTTGGCATCAAGGTTTTGTTTCATGACTTTTTCTGCCAAAAGGACAGTCAAGTCAGCAACCTCACCTTTAACGCCAGCAAGTGCTTCCACACGGCTTTGAGCGATATCTTGATTTGCTTTCTCTTTCAAGCGTTTAGCTTCATCATGTGCTTCTGCAATGATTTTTGATTCTTGAGTTTTACCAGTTTCCTTGGCTCCGTCAATAATTTGAGCTGCTTCTGTGCGAGCACCAGCTAACTCATCTTGACGTTTTTGTGCCAAGCTTTCTGCTTCTTGACGAGCATTTTCAGCACTATCAATATCTGTGGCAATTTTCTTTTCACGAGCAGCAAAGATTCCTGTAATTTGATCCCATGCGAATTTACGAATGAGGTAATACAAGAGAAAAACAGAGCCGAGCGTAATAATAATATTACCAAGTGTCGTACTATTAATCAGTAATGACATTTAATTTCTCCCTTTCTTAATTATTCTTCGTTGACTTTATCACCAATGTAGTTTGAACTTAGGATAATAAAGACATAGGCTTGAATGAAACCGATAAAGGTTGAAAAGGCAACCCAGACAAGGTTCAAAGCAAAGGATACAGGTGCTGCAAATACAGACCATGTCACCAATTGAAGAATCAAGCCAGTTAGTACCTCACCAGAATAAATGTTACCAAACAAACGCAAAGCCAATGACGCAAGGTTGGTTAATTGTTCCAAAATGTTCATTGGGAGCATTGCTGGATATGGTGAAAGGTAGCCTTTGAGATAGCCTTTAAACCCTTTTTTACGAATCCCCTCAATATGACTAATGAGGGTAACAATCAAAGAAAGAGTGATAGTAACACCGAAATTCGATGTTGGAGAAGACCAAAAATTGTAATGCTCACTTTTAACAGATACAAGCAGACCTATGTTGTTTGCTGTAAACACAAAGGTGAAAATTACAAACAAGAGTAAACTATAATTCTTCGTGAACTTTCCAAGATTTTGAGAAATGGTACTGTTCACAAATTCATAGATAAACTCAAGTACATTTTGTTTTCCCTTTGGTTTAATAGACATCTTACGACTTGCCCAAAAAACCACTCCAAAAACGATAATTACTGTCAAGAGAGACATGGCAAGGACAGTCAAGTCAAAATCAATCCCAAATACTGAGACGGTTGGATTACTTGTAGTTTCCAATGCTCATCCCTCCTTCATATTTTAATTTGTCTATTTGACAATGTAGCTAAGGGCAAACAGTACGAAGAAAGTACCTTCGATAAAGGCAACACCAGTAAACATCAATGTTTGAAGTTTGCTAAACATCTCAGGTTGGCGAGCTGCAGCTTTAGCGATATTGGCAACGAGGATACCCTCACCGATAGATACACCCATAACGGCCAAACCGAGGCCTAAGATAGTTAAACTCATAGTAGAATTCTCCTTTTAAATTTTTTTACCCTGTTATTTTAGTCCTATTTTCTGTGAAAGTCAACGAATTACTGGTTTTTTAGACGTTTTCACTGACTTTGCCTAACGTTTTCATTTTAACTATGTAAGTGTTTGCCTTTTAAATGAGACTTCATCTGTTTTTTCAAAAAAAGCCTAACCACAGAGGGCTAGACTTCTTGGGAGATTTATGAAGAAAAGAAAGTTACACTGTCTGACTTAAAGCCAAGGACTGTGAGTGCTACCGAACCAAGTTCAGCAATGCTCATTAGGGTGGTTATAGTATAGCTTGGGTTGCTTAAAGAAAGCTGAAGGGGGGTCTGGATAGCTCAACTGATAAATCTGACGCGCATACTTATCAAATTCATTGGCATACACCACTCTGAACTCGTTAGTCTGTTCAAATCCCAACTCAATTCCCCCCCAACACCTGAGAAGAATGCTACAATGTTGTACTTCTCAGATCGGTTCACACTTACAGAATTTGTCATGAGGCTAACTGCTTAGTAAAATTTTGATTTTTCTAGTATAACAAGAATAATAACTTAGAAACATAAAAAATAATTCATTACTTATTTAACACCTTTGAAAATAAAGTGTATTTTTAAGATTAGAAAAAATGTATCTAACTAATTGTTGTTAGGAACCTCCGCATAATTAATTGGAATCTTAATTATATTTCCAAATAAATTTATTTTTTTAAACTTTATTCTAGGAACTAAATTCATACCTCTATATTTATCATTAAAAATTTCTTCTAAATGCTTTGAACATTCCTCTTCTTTCAATAGTTGTTTATAATGCTGTGTCAATAAAATAAAACTATTTGAAAAATAATCTACTGAATAATTGGTTAAAGTAAAGAAAACTATTTTATTTGGTTTGATTTTATAATATTTATGATCGAAATATTTTTCAAATACATTATCTACTGTTAAATTTTTCTTAGCGTCTTTATTTTGTTTGGCAGCCTTAGATAATAATTTTTTTAAATTCCTTATTTCGTTTACTGAGTCAACTGGAAGTTTATATTTTAATTCAATAGCGTGAACTACATTTGCTTTTTTGTCATATACAATTAAATCTTCACCTGGGCTACCATTTTTATCAGTATCAAAATCATATAAATCTGATTTCATACATTTTAGCTCATTGATTTGATGTAATTCTAACTTTTTTTGTTCGTTCTGATAGATTGTCTCATTCTTTTTATTTAATAATCTAAGCATATTTTTATCTAATCGAACAGAAAGAAATATACTGAAAGATAATATCAACTGATTTTCTATTGGAATAAAATACGATAAAAGGGGATCACTAAAAATATCTTCAAAGTCATATGTCAAAAAATCTATAATTTGATTAATTTTTTTAGAGGATAATTCTGGTATTATTTTATTTATTTCAAAAATCCATTTCTCTTTTGTCAGCAAGATATAACCTATTTCACTTACAATTTGAATATTCTTAAAGTAGTTATTTTGTATGATTTTATCTATTCCTTTACAAAATTTTTTATAGTCTTTTATGGTGAAATCACCAAAATTAATATCAACAGTTAAATCAAACATCTTGTCCGTTATATTTTGAAATTCATTTTGATAAATTGGATATTCCGATAAGGCTTTATTTAGTTCCTCTCTGTGCCAATATCCATTATAAATTTCGTTATTCCTATATTGCTCATTAACATATTCAAAACGGATACATTTACCACTTATAATTGGTCTTACAATACCATGATTGTATAGTTGAATAAATCTTTCGAAATCTAAATAATTATTTATATTTTTAATCAACAATATCAGCTCATCAACATCTAGCTTTTTATTAGTAAAAGGTACATTGTCGTCCAGATTATGTAGTATAAAATACAGAGAATTTTGAATATCTAAAGATATTTTATAACCAGAAATAACATTAGCAGTCTCAGACCTGGATATTAAATATTTAATAGCTTCATCTCTATTCATTTTGAATAAATCATGTTCTAATATCTTTTCTTTAATTTTATTACGTATACTTTTTAATTGTTGCAACGTTTTCTTACTCAAATTATTTCTCTCCTTTTGTTTTTCATTATATCAAAAAAACACGGCATTTCGCCGTGTTTCTATGTTTATTGCACCAATTTCTTCATCTCTTCAATACGTACGACTGTCGCATCGTATTTAGCTTGGTAATCTTCTTGTTTGTCGCGTTCTTTTTGGACGACTTCTGGTTTGGCATTGGCTACGAAGCGTTCGTTGCTAAGTTTCTTACCAACCATGTCGAGTTCTTTTTGCCATTTGGCTAATTCTTTTTCAAGGCGAGCCAATTCTTCTTCAACATTAAGAAGGTCAGCGAGTGGCAAGTAGATTTCTGCGCCTGTGATGATGCTTGACATAACCAAGTCAGGTACTTCGATATCTGCTGCAATTTCCAAGTGTTCTGGGTTTGTGAAGCGTTTGATGTAGTTGACGTTGTCATTAAAGAAGGCATCAAGCTTGCTGTCGCTTGTCTTGATCAAGATAGTGATTGGTTTACTTGGCGCTACGTTCACTTCTGCACGTGAGTTACGAACGGAACGAATCACGTCTTTGAGGGCTTCAACGCCAGCTGCCGCTTCTTCGTTTTCAAATTCTGGACGAACCACTGGGTATTCAGCTGTCACGATCGTTCCTTCAGAGATTTGGCCATAGATTTCCTCAGTTACGAATGGCATGATTGGGTGAAGGAGACGCAAGATTTGGTCCAAAGTATATAGAAGGACAGAACGAGTGATGACTTTTTCGTCCTCGTTATCGCTGTAAAGCACTTCCTTAGTCAACTCAACATACCAGTCCGCAAACTCGTCCCAGATGAAGTTGTAGAGAATATGACCAGCCACACCAAACTCAAACTTATCAAAGTTTTCAGTGACTTTTCCGATAGTTTCATTGAGGTTGTGGAGAATCCAACGGTCTGTAACGTTACCTGCTTGGCCAGCAGCCACTTTGGCTACATTTTCACGCGCCGCATCCAAGGTCAAACCTTCATTGTTCATAAGGATATAGCGAGAGATGTTCCAGATCTTGTTAATGAAGTTCCAAGACGCATCCATTTTCTCGTAAGAGAAACGCACGTCTTGACCTGGTGCAGAACCGTTTGAAAGGAACCAACGGAGAGCATCAGCACCATATTTCTCGATAACATCCATTGGGTCAATCCCGTTACCGAGTGACTTAGACATCTTACGTCCTTGCTCGTCACGGATAAGACCGTGGATAAGGACATTCTTAAATGGTTGACGTCCTGTGAATTCCAATGATTGGAAGATCATACGAGACACCCAGAAGAAGATGATGTCGTAACCTGTTACCAAGGTTGAAGTTGGGAAGTAACGTTTGAAGTCTTCTGCTTCCACGTCAGGCCAACCCATAGTTGAGAATGGCCAGAGGGCAGAACTGAACCAAGTATCCAAGACATCTTCGTCTTGTTTCCATCCGTCACCTTCTGGTGCTTCTTCGCCAACGTACATTTCACCCTCAGCATTGTACCAAGCAGGGATTTGGTGACCCCACCAGAGCTGACGAGAGATTACCCAGTCGTGGACATTTTCCATCCATTGAAGGAAGGTATCGTTGAAACGAGGTGGGTAGAAATCGACCTTGTCATCTGTGTCTTGATTGGCAATGGCATTCTTAGCCAATTGATCCATCTTAACGAACCATTGTGTAGACAAACGTGGCTCAACGGGCACACCTGTACGCTCTGAGTGACCAACTGAGTGAGTCATTTTCTCAATTTCAACAAGAGCACCGATTTCTTCCAATTTCTTAACAACAGCCTTACGTGCTTCAAAGCGGTCCATACCGTTGAATTCGCCAGCCAATTCATTCATGGTACCATCATCGTTCATAACGTTGACTTGTGGCAAGTTATGACGTTGACCAACCAAGAAGTCATTAGGGTCGTGGGCAGGAGTGATTTTAACCACACCAGTACCAAACTCAGGGTCTGCGTGTTCGTCCCCAACGATTGGGATTGGCTTGTTCAAGATTGGCAAGATAACATTTTTACCAATCAAGTCTTTATAACGGTCATCATTTGGGTTAACTGCTACAGCAGTATCCCCAAACATAGTCTCAGGACGAGTTGTTGCTACTTCAAGGGCACGTGAACCGTCTTCCAACATGTAGTTCATGTGGTAGAAGGCACCTTCGACATCCTTGTGAATAACCTCGATATCAGAAAGGGCAGTACGGGCTTTCGGATCCCAGTTAATGATAAATTCACCACGGTAAATCCAGCCTTTCTTGTATAGCTCTACAAAAACCTTACGAACCGCTTTTGAAAGACCTTCGTCAAGTGTGAAACGCTCACGAGAGTAGTCTACAGAAAGACCCATCTTGCCCCATTGTTGCTTGATAGTTGACGCATACTCATCTTTCCATTCCCAGACTTTATCAAGGAATTTTTCACGACCAAGGTCATAACGAGAGATGCCATCTTCAGCCAAACGGGCTTCAACCTTAGCTTGAGTGGCAATACCTGCGTGGTCCATACCTGGAAGCCAAAGCGTATCGAAACCTTGCATACGTTTTTGACGGATAATGATATCTTGCAAGGTTGTATCCCAAGCGTGACCGAGGTGAAGTTTCCCGGTTACGTTTGGTGGTGGAATGACGATAGAATAAGGCTTAGCCTTTTTATCGCCTGAAGGCTTGAAAACATCTTCGTCAAGCCATTTTTGGTAACGACCAGCCTCAACCTCGGCTGGATTGTATTTAGGTGAAAGTTCTTTAGACATGTGTGTGTCCTTTCTAGTTATTTCTATTGTTTATTTAAATTTTTAGTAATAAATAATTAATTATCTTTTTTAAACCTTATCCCATTTTCCTTTAACTTCTGAACAGTGACAGGACCAACTCCCTTCAAAGAGAGGATTTCTTTTTCTGTCCAATTTTTAAAGTCAGCAGATGTTTGGATTCCATTTTCAACAAATATGCGAACAACATCCATCCGAATCCCCTTCATTTTCTCCTCTCCCATAAACGAGAACCAGTTTGTTACCGTAGATAAGCTTTTCGCTAAATCAGGAGGGCTAGTGATTCTTGATTTAGAGCAAAATTTCTCTGCTTCAGTTGTCAAAAAGTCTGTCAAAATAATATTTTCCTGTAAATAATCAGACATAGGATACAGACTGGCTTGTAGTGATTCGACGGAATTTGGGTGATAACATTCCAGTTCTTCTATTTCAGGAATCTTAAAGGGCCAATCTTCATCTATAAAATAGTCAACAGCATCATTGTTAATTTCCACAAGTTTTGCAAATAATTTACTTGCCTCTTCAACCTTTCCTCTAGAGAAAGCAGAAATAATAGCATGTATCAACACAGTATCACTACGTATTCCTTGATTCAGTTCTTCCTGATAGAACCGTTCAACTTTAGATTCTTGGCCAGTGATATGATATAGAGAAAGCATACAGAAAACAAAGTTAGGAGGGAATCGCTCTGGTTGCTTACTTAAGTATAAGTTAACTATTTCCAAAGCCTTGTAATAAAATCTTTCCGCCATATAATATTCAATCAGAAACATAAGAGCAGTTAGGATAGGGCGTGCTTCAAAAGAGTTCCAATCGTTATACCCATTGATTTTCCATTTTTCTAAAACCAGAGTTTCAAATTCCAATACTCTTTTAAAAGTTAGTAAGTCAATGTCTTGAACAGTCGAAAGAAAAAGATGATACTCGGCAGCAAAATAATTTGGGTTAAGCTTTAAAACTTGTTTTAACAGTTTATTTCTCTTTTGTTTATTTGGAGTATACATAGCTTCTCTGAATAAAGCATGATCTTGATTCCAATCAAAAGTCCCAGTTTCCAATTTGGAATTGATTTCCTGAACATCCGGATAAACCCCATATTCATAAAAATATTGCATCATTGCTGTGTTTTGTTCATCAAAATTTTGAATTTTCCGACGTTCTACAAAGACAGGTTGATACCCAAGTGAATCTGTCAGTGCAATTTCTTCTTCAGAAATAACTTTTATCATCAATTTTTGCTTACGCTTAAATTCTTTTTGTCGATTTTTCTTTTTAGCCATCTATCATTTCTTCCCACTCACTCTTCAGCAAGCCATACCTCAACTCATCACAGCGATTGCCTTGAACATCTTTGCGGTCTCGGATGCGAGCCTCCAAAGTAAAACCAAGTTTCTCAGCGACACGTTGACTTTGAACATTATAGCCAAAACAGGTCAGTTCAATCTTGTGAAGGCCCAACTCCTTAAAGCCTAATTCAATCAAAGCACGCGCCGCTTCGGGCACATAGCCTCCCCCCCAATAGTCTGGGTGCAAGGTATAGCCAATCTCTAGCACATCGTCTTCGTGGCGATGGTTGAAATCAACAGAGCCGATAACTGTATCGGTTCCTTTAACCACGATGCCATAACCTTCTGGGAGATTGTCCTTTTCATTGCGCCCAGAAAGGATATGTTCTAGGTAATAAATCTCGTCTTCCAAGGTCTTGACGGGTGGGAAGCCTGCTGGATAGGAGACTTCTGAGAGACTAGCAAAGTCAAAGATTGCCTCTGCATCTGCCACTGTACGGACTCGCAAGACCAAACGATCCGTTTCAATTCGTTCTGGCAACTCAGCTCTTTCCATCCCTCTTCCTCGCTTTCTTGATAAAGCTTCTCATAGGATCAACTCGATTATCTAGATAGCGATAGACACGTTTATGACCATCTCCCATAAAGTAAGTCGGTGCAAAAGAATCATTACGGAAATGTCCCTTGTCATCTAGCAAACCAGGGTCAGCAAGGCGGTCTAGGATCTTAGCAAAGATATGACAGATACCATCTTCCTCAATAATTCTGTCGACCTCACAATCCAGAACGACTGGACAGGCATTCAGGATAGGTGCTTGTGTCAAATCAGAAGGTTGAAAATCTATGCCGAGTTTAGCAATCTTTTCACGGTGACTAATAAATCCAGCCTGCTCCATCTCCAGCATAAAACTTTCATCAGGAATATTCACTGTGAACTTCTGATAATGTTTAATCTGGTCTGCAGCATTTTCCTCACTACCGACCCCTATAACGAGCCAATCTCCTAGACTATAAGAAGAACTACAAGTCGTCACATTATAGCCATAGGTCTGGTCCTGGTAACCCAAAATAAAAATGGGAAAACCATAGTACAATTTACTGGTCTCAAAAGATTGCTTCATGTCACCCTCCTCTGATAGGAACGTAGACCTCGCTTTCGCTCCGTCTGCATCAATATCTCTAAATTCACCTGCGACCTTCGGTCTTGCTTCTTTAAAAGCTATAAAAAATCCCTGCCATAACCATGACAGGGACGAATATGTATCCGCGGTACCACCCAGTTTTGAGTGGTAACCACTCACAGCTTTCTTGATTCAATTTGACCATCAGCAACCAGCTTTGACATTTGTGCGGATTTCTCAGTACCACCGCTTCCTGTGACAAATGGGCTTCAAAGCACCTCTGAATGGTCTTATTTTATCACAATTTTAAGACCAAGACAAATGAAATTGTGGTGGAAATCTTATTGATTTGTGAATTTGAAAGTAGGTCCTCTGTCTTACTTTTCCTCACAATTTTCAATGGCTACTGTTTTCTTTCATGACAAGTTCTAACTTAGCTTGACTTTCCAAATATTTCTTACGGTAAGTTATTGCCATCGTTTTATACTCTTCGGAGGTCATTTTATAAAAATCTGCTTCTTCTTTGTAAGATTCTACAAACTTTTTGTAATAATCGATATCTTTTATCGGATTCTTAATGATCTTATCTATCAACACATAAATCCCTAAAAATACTCCACCAAGAATCATCCCAAGAAAATAGGGCACCGCAAGAAATGATTTAACTAACTCCATGAAGTTCACCATCACTTTCCTTCAAAATCCTTCTGAAAATGTTCTTTATGAACGTTTAATTCAAGCCCACAAACATCTTTGAGCTTTTTCCCAGCTGCAACTCGTCTTTGATGTGCTCTTATTAAAACATGTTCGGACTGTGTATGACTAATAAAATAAGACAATAGCAGATAAGTAACTATAACCCCTAACATCATAGTCATTATCCTAACCACCAAGAAAATCATCTCTCTACTCCTCTCTTAAGGAACTTGCTGAAACCATTGTAACAAAACATCGGCAAAAATATAGACCTTTTTCACAAGAAATGGCTCCTTTATCATAAGTAAAGACTTTGATTTTATTTTAAGTACATAAATAATGGTATCATATATATTTCAAGACAGATAATCTACATGCTAAATAACTTTATTTTCCATTAGAAAAATCCCTGTCTTTCGACAAGGATTTCATCTTATTTATCTTCCTTAGCTCTTTCTTCTTCAAGCCATTTTTCATAGCTTTCGAGTAGATTGATAGCCATTTGAGTGGCTAAGGCTAGTGAGAAGGCTTCTGTGCCTTCAGTTGTTTCATCCTGAACTTTCAGTTTACTTTCTTCGTAAATGGCTTTGAGAGCCTTGTTGCTAAGCGTGTCTTTAAATGCTTGAAATTCTTTCATGGTCAAAGCCTCCCTGATCTGGGTAACTTTCGAAAATACTGTTACCGTTTTCACCTTAAGTTTACACCATTTCAGAGAAAATGCAAGGACTTTTGCCAACAACTACGGCATGTTTTCAGACAACTAAAAAGCTATTGGGCTGGGGTTGCAGTGCTTCCTGAGATGTACTCTGTTGTGTAGGCGACGATAGCTCCTGACTCGGCATTAACTGCGTATTTATAACGTAGACCACTAGCTGCGTAATCAAAACTGATATTATAAACTTTACCGTCTCCTTCAGTCTTCAAATCTGTCGTCAAGTTCGTAACAGAACCAGCAGCTAAGCCGGCATGATTAAGGGCTGTCGTTTGAGCGGCGTCTTTAGATACCGGTGGGGTATCTTTATCTTCGCTAGGTTGTGTCTTGTCTTTATCGTCATCAGTCTTTTGAGCATCATCTTCATCATTAGAAGTTGGATGGTCGCTCTTCTGATTCAAAATAGACCCAGATTGACCATCAATGGTGTAATCAAAGTGGTTGTCTGGTGTTGTAAAACTAACCTTATAACTGCCATGCAAGCCTGTACGTGTTTTTGAGACTGTTGATTGGGAAATCTCAGAGGTTTTAACACCTGCATTTTTGTAGGCAACATCTGCTGCATCTTGTTCTGACAAGCGATAACCTGAACCGTTATAGATAAACAGGGCTGCAGCGATGACAACTGGGATAGCAAGTAGGAAGACATAGCCCACAAGCTTTTTCATTTTTCGCATAAAATTCTCCGCTATTTTAATCTAATACTACTATTATATCTTAAAGTTCTAAAATTGTCAGATAAACTTGGCCTTTTTTTATAACAAACTCATAAAAAGGCCCTGACAGACATCAGGAACTTCTACGGATAGTCACTAATTGACCGGTCACGAAGACCAAGATAGCTATCCAGATAAAGATGAACCCCTTCAATTCTCCCACAGTAACAGTCTCACCAAAAATGAGAATAGCCACAAGCAGTTGAATGGTAGGATTAAGGTACTGGATAAAGCCGATAAGGTTAAGCGGTGCCCTTTTAACTGCCTCAGAGAAGCAGAGAAGGGGAACAGCCGTCACCACACCTGAGATGGCTAGGAGAAACATCTCCATGCTCGAGTATGAGGAAAATGACTCTGGTGAAAAGAAGGCCAAATAGACTACTACAAAAGGAAGAAGAAAACCACTTTCCACTAACATAGCCACATCACTAGACAACTTGACCCCCTTCTTGATCAAGCCATAAAAACCAAAACTCAGGGCTAATCCTAAAGAAACCATGGGAAGTTTTCCTGTATTAAGAACAAGAACCAATACTCCTATAAAAGCTAAAACTACTGCTGCCCACATGGTTCTGCTCAGAGATTCTCGAAGAAAAATAAGAGCAAACAGGATAGAAATAATAGGCATAATATAATAACCTAAACTAGCTTGTGTCGCTTGCCCATGACCCACAGCATAGATATAAATCAACCAGTTGGCTGCTATGAGAAAGCTGGCAAGCAGCATACGAAGCAAGGCCTTCTTATCCTGCCAAAGTTCCACAAGTTCCCCTTTAAAACGTGTATTTTGTTTAGCTATTAGCGCATAAACCAGCATGGTCACTACAGTAAAGACAATCCGCCATGAGAAGGTATTATAGGCTGAAACACCTGCTAAAAGCTTCCAAAAAAGGGATAAAAATCCCCATTGAATATAGGTTGCAAGTCCAAAGAGCAACCCTTGATTCTTTCTAGTCAACGACAACACCTGCTTTATCCACAGATAGGATGAAGGTTTCACCGTCTAATCCAAGACCATCGATAGCTGCTTTGAAGGCTGCAGACTTGTCCTTGGGTGTCAGAGTCATTACTGTTGGACCAGCACCTGAGAGATAGGTTGCATAGGCACCGTATTGGCCTGACAATTCCTTAATGGTCGCAAATTCCTTGACCAATTTTTGGCGATAGCGTTCGTGGAACATGTCTCCTTGGATAGCACGTCCCGCCTTGACCAAATCCCCTGCAAAGAGGGCAGCAATGGCAACATTGGCAATGGATGATGCAGCTACAGCTTCTTTGTAAGGCAAGTCACTTGGAAGCACCCCACGTGAATCAGAGGTCTTGAGTTCATAGCTCGGAATAAAGGCCACAAAGGCACACTCCGGAAAATCTGCCACGATGCTATTAACATGTTCATCCACATAAGAGGCTACAACAAGATTTCCAAAGATAGCTGGGGCAACATTGTCTGGGTGGCCTTCAATCTTGGTTGCAATATCAAGTTTATCATCGTCCGAGAGCTTCAGAACTGCCAATTGATTGGCTAACTCAATCCCTGCGACAATAACAGAGCTTGAAGAACCAAGCCCACGCGCCAAGGGAATATCTGATGTCATCACCAATTTATGAGGTTTCAAATCAGACTTAACTTGCAAGGCTGTTGAAATGAGGAGATTGTTTTCATCTGACGGAATATCTCCCAAATCATGTTCAATATGCCATGCATCTGCCGGTTCAAGCACTTCGATTGTCAAATATTTAGAAACGGCAACACCCACAGAGTCAAAGCCTGGACCAATATTGGCAGATGTTGCTGGAACAGTAATTTTCATAATAATACACCAAAAGGAGGAAAGCCATCAGCGACTTTTCTCCTTGAATACCTTTCTTATATGCACCAGTATGGGCTTATCAATTAGTTAGACAAAACTTTCAATGTGTTGACAACAGTGAAGTCTTCTGCTGCTTCAAGTTTTTCAGTAACAGCTTTGAGTTGTGTCTTAGACATAGCATGTGTAATCACAACGATACGAGCTGTTGTGCCATTTGCTTTTTGTTGCAAAACTTGTTCAAATGAAATATCTTCTGAGTTGAAGATTTGAGACAAGTGAAGGATTTTTCCTTTTTCGTCTGGCGTATCAAGGGCAAAGTAATAGTTGCTCTTAACGTCCGCTGGATTAGCCAACGGCAAGTCACGACGGAACTCGTTGAATGGTTTCCCAACATTGCCATCTGAAAGACGACGAGCAATACGGATAATGTCTGCCAAAACAGATGTTGCTGTTGGTTTTTGACCAGCACCTGGACCATAATACATTGATTCGCCAATACCGATAGATTCAACAAAGACTGCATTCATAACATCGTTGACACTAGCAAGTGGGTGATTTTTTGGCAAGAATGTTGGTGATACTTCTGCTGAAATTCCTGATTCTACTTCACGCACATCACCAACCAATTTGATGACATAACCCAATTCTTGAGCGACAGCTACATCATCAGTAGAGATGTTCGTAATTCCCTTGTGAGACACATCGTCAAAATCAATTGTAGCACCAAAACCAAATTGGCTTAGGATAACGGCTTTATAAGCAGCGTCAATACCTTCAACGTCGTTGGTTGGATCACTTTCAGCATAACCAAGTTCTTGAGCAGTCTTGAGGGCATCTTCGTATGACCAACCTTCGTCAACCATCTTAGTCATCATAAAGTTAGATGTTCCGTTGAGCACACCAAGGATACGTGTCACCTTGTCAGATGTCAAAGAGTTAGCCAAAGTACGCAAAATTGGAATACCACCAGCTACGGCAGCTTCGTAGTAGAAAGCCACACCCTTATCTTGAGCAAGGGTAATCAACTCTTTTCCATGAGTGGCAATCAAGTCTTTATTGGCAGAAACAATGTTTTTACCAGCTTCGAGCGCTTTAGTGATGAAGGTGCGGGCTGGCTCGATACGTCCCATCAATTCGACCACGATTTGAATGTCATCGTCGTTAAGGATTTCGTCAACATTTGTGACAAAATTGTAGTCGTTACCAGCAGCAAGAAGTCGATTTTTTTCCTCGTCATCTTTGACCAAAACTTTTGCAATTTCAAGCTGATCACGTGAGGCTGCAAGAACCTTTTCACCATTTTCCTGCAAGAGGAAAGGAATACCACTAGCTACTGTACCAAAGCCAAGTAATCCAATTTTAATAGACATTTACGATTTCTCCTTAAAAACATACATTTTTTTAATTGTACCATATTTCTGTCGGAATTGACAGAATATTGTTGCCATTTAAGGTGGCAAGTATCCTTTTTTACTGAAAATTCTGTGCAATTCCACCTTATTTTTGTTAAAATAATAGTTAGACCTATTTGAAAGGGGATACAATGACTTTTCAAGCTCAAAAATCAACCAAACCTAAACGAAAGAAGATGAATTTTCTTCTACTTGTCATAAATCTGGCACTTCTCGGTATCTTGGCCGTTTTTATGTTAAACCGTCCAAACCAGTCGAAAACCAATCAAAAACATGCCCAGACGAGTCAGTCTAAGAGTACAGCCAATTGGAAGACCTATGACGATCCTGTTCAAATTCCTATCCTCATGTACCATGCTGTTCACGTTATGGATCCATCTGAGGCCTCTAACGCCAACCTGATTGTTGCTCCGGACAATTTTGAAGCACAAATAAAGGCCATGGTAGATGCCGGTTACTATTTCCTAACTCCTGAAGAAGCCTACAAAGCCTTCACTGAAAACGCCCTACCTGCTAAGAAGGTTGTCTGGCTGACCTTTGACGATGGTAACGAAGACTTCTATACGATTGCCTATCCTATTCTCAAAAAATACAAGGCTAAGGCAACCAATAATATTATCACTGGCTTTGTCAAGAAAGGGAACGCTGGAAATCTCACTGTTAAACAGATGAAAGAAATGATGGCACACGGCATGAGCTTCCAATCTCATACGGTTAACCACCCTGATTTGTCTGTCAATGACAAGGCAACGCAAAAGGCTGAATTAACGGATTCTATTGACTTTCTTGAAGATAAACTCAATACCAAGGTTAATACCATTGCCTATCCGTCAGGTCGCTACAACCAAACGACCTTGGACTTGGCTAAGAAAACTTACAAGTTAGGACTGACTACCAACGAAGGACTGGCTAGTGCTAAGGATGGCCTCCTCTCACTTAATCGTGTCCGCATCCTACCAACAACAACCTCTAAAGGACTTCTCAGCGAGATTGCTACTGACAATAAGTAAAAGAAATCACTTGATTAACGGTCAAGTGATTTTTCTATTGTCTAGTCAAATATTTCTGATAGAATGGTCACACCCTTTTCAATTTCAGCATCACTTAGTGTGATTGGTGGCAAAAGACGGATCACATTGGTTCCTGCAATTAAGACAATCAGCCCCTTATCTCTGGCTGCTTGAACCAATTCTCCTAGATTGCCAGTAGTCTCGATTCCAATCATATAACCCAAGCCACGGACAGTGGTAACCGTCTCTTTATCAGATAAAGCTGTCTGCAATTTTGCTTGTAGCTTATTTCCACTTTCAAGAGCAGTGTCAAGAAAACCAGGTGCTAACATAACTTCAAGCGTGGCCTTAGCAGCCGCCATAGCCAGCTTATTGCCTCCAAAGGTAGAGCCGTGACTTCCGTAAGAGAAGGCTTCTCCAAGAGATGACTTAGCAAGCATGGCACCAACTGGCACCCCATTTGCCAAACCTTTAGCTAGGGTAAAGATATCTGGTTCAATATCGTAGTGTTCATAAGCATAAAGCTTACCAGTACGACCGATACCAGTCTGAACCTCATCTACGATGAGATAAATACCCGTTTCCTTACAAAAATCAGACAAAGCCTTAACAAAGTCCTTATCCGCAGGTTGCACGCCTGATTCCCCTTGGACCAACTCTAGCATAATAGCCGCTGTTTCGTCACTAGCTAGGGCCTTGACACTGTCTATGTCATTGAAAATAGCATAGCTAAAGTGGGGTACACCTTCACCAAAACCTTGTTTAATTTTATCCTGACCTGTAGCAGACATAGATCCAAAGGTTCGACCATGGAAGGAATTTTGGAAGGTAATGATTTCTTGTTTACCCGATGCCTTACGGGCGATTTTAATGGCTGCCTCATTGGCCTCTGCACCACTGTTACAGAAAAAGGCCAGATAATCCTTGTCAGCAATTAAAAGGCTAGCAACATCTTCTTGCAACTGATTGTCATAAAGGTTAGGCTGGTGCAAAATCTTGCCCACCTGCTCTGTCAAAGCCTGATTGACATGGGGATGGTAACCCAGATTGGTTACCCCAATACCTGATGAAAAATCCAAGTAGGTCTTGCCAGTTGTATCTGTCAAATAATTGCCCTGAGCCGAAGCAAAATCAATCGCTGCCCGTTTATAATTTGAAAATAGTTTTGTCATCGTTTACTCCTTGATTATGGTACCATCTGTCAGGTTATCACCAATAATGACCTGCTCAACACCAGACTCAACCGTCTGAACAGCACTTTGAATTTTAGGAATCATGCCCCCAGTAATCACACCTGAATCTATTTTTTTCTGAACGTCCACAAGATTCAGATGCTCCAAAACTTGTCTATTCTCTAAAACACCTTTGACATCTGTCATAAGGATAAGTTTTTTGGCACCTAGACTAATTGCCACAGCTCTAGCAAGGTAATCGGCGTTGATATTGAGCAAATCACCCTGCTCACTGTAACCCAAGCTAGGAATCAAAGGAAGCTTGCTTTGAGCAAGGAGTGCCACTAGGGTCTGATTAGTGATATGGCTGACCTCACCCACAAAGCCATAAGTCTCTTGATCTAAGAAATCAGCATGGACAAGGTCTGGAAGCTCATCTATGACCTGATAGGCTGGCAAACCTGCCTGTCTCAACTGACCTGCTAAATTTTTCCCAACCATATCAACTAAGGCTTCTTTGATTAGACCCATATCTGACTGACTCGTCACCCGCAGACCATTGACCTTGTGGATTGGGATATCATGTTCCTCCATGAGTTGATTGATCGCAAAGCCACCCCCATGGACGATGATTATTTTTTGACCAGCCTGCTGCCATTCTGACAGTTTAGTCAGTATCTCAGGAGTTAGCTGTTTACTGGCTACTCCACCAATCTTAATTACAATATATTCAGTAGTCATCAGTTAACTCCTTTTCCTTAGACAGTCTAAGTGTGATAGAGGGCATTAATCTTAACGTAATCGTAAGAAAGATCACAACCCCAAGCGGTTCCTTTTTCACGTCCAGCATGAAGATCTACCGTAATGGTCACTTCATCAACATGCATGATGTCTTTCATTTCCTCATCATCAAAGGCAACAGGACTAGAAGCTAGCATGACTGGCAGTCCGCCAATCATAATATCTACATTATCCACAGGTACATCCACACCAGCATAGCCAACAGCAGCTAAAATACGTCCCCAGTTAGGATCTTCACCAAAGATGGCTGTTTTGACCAGACTGGAACCGACAACAGATTTTGCCATCATACGGGCATCAAGGGCATTCGGAGCATTAACCACATCAACCTGGATGAGCTTATTGGCACCTTCACCGTCCTTGGCAATCTTTTTAGCCAGTTCTTGCATCACAAAATTCAGCATTTTTGAAAATTTATCGAACTCGGGTGTATCTGGCAGAATCTCTTCGTTGAGCGTGCAACCATTTGACATGACAAGCACCATATCATTAGTCGAAGTATCTCCGTCAACCGTAATCTGATTAAAGGTCTTTTCAACATTTTGGCTCAAGGCCAATTGGAGAGTCTCACTGGAAATATTGGCATCACAAGTAATAAAACCGAGCATGGTCGCCATATTAGGGTGAATCATACCTGAGCCCTTAGCAACACCAGCCATAGTCACAACATCACGTCCAAAAGTCTCCGTCACAGCAATGGTCTTAGTCGCTGTATCTGTCGTCAAAATTGCCTTGGCGAAATCATCAGCATTACCATTAACCACTATCTTGGAAAGTCCATTTTTCAAGGTATCCATTGGTAGCAACTCACCAATAATCCCTGTAGAAGCCACACCAACCATATCAGGTTCAACACCTAGCTTTTCAGCGGTCCACTCCTGCATGGTGTAAGCATCCTCCAATCCTTGGGTCCCTGTACAAGAATTAGCCACACCTGAGTTAACAACGATAGCCTTCATTTTCCCAGCCTTTTTTACCGAGGTCTTGGTCACAATCAAAGGAGCTGCGATAACCTTATTAGTCGTGTAAACCCCTGCCACACTGGCTGGCTTTTCAGAGACAATCCAACCAAAATCCATTTTTCTCTTTTTAAATCCTGCATGTAGCCCATCTGCTGAGAATCCAAGCGGACTGGCAATCGTTCCATCTATGACTTTCATATTTTTCTCCTAACTCTATGCTTACATCTACAAGTATGACGGTGTCATAAGCAAGCCTTCTGTCTCATCCCACCCCTGCATGAGGTTGAGATTTTGAACCGCTTGGCCAGCAGCCCCCTTAATCAAATTATCAATGACTGAAATAACCGTCAGAACATTGGTTTTCTCATTATAGGCAAAGCCGATGTCTGTAAAATTCGATCCAATGACATTATGGAGCTCTGGTAAATTATCTTGCACACGTACAAAAGGTTTATCATCATAAGCTTTTGCAAAGGCTGAAGCGACATCAGAGACAGCTACGTCCTTCTTTAATTTGCAATAAACGGTAGCCATAATCCCACGATTAACCGGTAAAAGCGACGTTGAAAACTGAATCTCCGGCATATCAGCATCAAAAGCCCTCAAAGTCTGGACAATCTCTGGAATATGCTGATGATGATTGAGCTTATAGGTCACATAATTATCGTGAACATTGACAAAATGGCTAGACTCACTCAGAGCCTTACCCGCACCAGTTAAACCAGACTTAGCATCCACAATGACGCTATCTGTCTCAATCAAACCAGCAGCAACCAAAGGAATCAAGGCCAATTCTGTCGCCGTCGCGTAACATCCAGGATTGGCAATAAATTTTTTATCCTTTACATCTGTATATTCTGACAATGCGTATGTAAATTTATTCAAAACCATTTCCTTAGCAGGTGATTTTTTATACCATTTTTCATAAATGGAAGCCGGCAAGCGATGATCTCCAGATAAATCAATAATAGGAAAGCCAGCCTGAACAAATTCTTCTGCCAATGAACTAGCAACACCAGAAGGTGTGGCAAAGAAGACTAAGTCTGCCTTTTCCATAATCTTTTGGGCATCGAAAGCTTCTATTTCTAAATCACAAACACCTGTCAAATAGGGATACACTTCAGACAATCGTCGGCCTACTTCCTTGGTTGCGTGAATAGAAACAAGTTCTGCTTTTTTATGATTATTCAAAATTTTAACTAACTCTAAACCACTATAACCAGTGATACCAACGATTGAAATTTTCATTTATGCACTCCTTTTGAATAAATATGTGATTAGTTTATTGTATTTTTATTCATTTGTCAAGAGGAAAATGCAAAAATATGAAAAAACAAGCAGTATTTTCCAACTACTTGTTTCATAAATGCTATTTAATAATCAAATAAATGCAAATCTGCAATACGATTGACGGCCTCGACAAGACGTTCAGGCTCTACTAGCAGTCCGATACGAACATAAGCATCTCCCGCTGGTCCAAATCCTTTGCCTGGTGCCACAGCAACATGGGCCTTCTCAAGCAAAAGATCTGCAAAACTTTCACTGGTGTAGCCCTCAGGTACAGGCATCCAAGCATAGAAGGAACCTTTAGATGGAAAAGCCTGCCAGCCAATCTTAGCTGCTGCTTGCGTAAAAGCATCTCGACGGCTATCATAAACCGCATTTAGTTTGGCCACTGCCTCCTCAGATTTAGGATCTAAAAGAGCAGCAATCCCAGCATCCTGCAAAGCGGGAAAAATTCCCACAAAAAGATGGTCCTGAATGAGGTTTAGGGCTTCAATCATCTGGTCATTTCCGGCCGCAAAGGCCAAGCGCCAACCTGCCATATTAAAGGTTTTCGAGAAAGTATAAAACTCAATTCCCACATCCTTGGCACCGGGTACCGATAAAAAGCTAGGATTCTCATAACCCTGATAACCCAAAGCCCCGTAGGCCAAATCACTCACCACTCCTACCTCGTAGGCCTTAGCCCAGGCAACCAATTTTTCATAAAATGCCTTTGTTGCGACAGCCCCCGTAGGATTATTAGGGTAATTGATATAGATAAACTTAGCACGACGAGCTGTCTCCTCAGGAATAGCTTCCAAATCTGGCAAAAAATCATTTTCAGCCGTCAAAGGAAAGGTCTCATAGGTTACACGGCCCAGACTCACTCCCGACAAGTAATCAGGGTAACCTGGGTCAGGCAGGAGCAAAAGGTCACCAGGATTCATCAAGGCTAAAGGCAATTCCACAAGACCAATCTTAGCTCCACCTGTGACACAAATCTCACGCTCCGCATCCAAATCAATCCCATAATGTTTCTTGTAAAAACTTGTAGCTGCTTCCTTGAAGGGACGATTGCTACGAAACTGAGAATACTTGTGGCTAGCTGGATTATGGGCTGAGGTACATAAGGCCTCAACAATATGGTCATAAGTTGGCTGGTCTGGATTTCCCTGGCCAAGGTTGATCACATCTGCGCCTTCAGCTACCTTGGCATTCACCTTAGCCACCAACCCTGCAAAAAACTGTTTTGGCAATTCTTTCAATAAATCAGATTCTTCAAATAACATAAACACTCCTTAATGATACAAGTCCGTGCGACGGTCCTCAAAAACGGGAATTTGACCTCGAACTCGGTCCACCTCTTCAAGATTAATATCAGCCGTAAAAATACCCTCCTCATGTTCCTTGGCCTGCAAGACTACATTTCCCAGAGGATCTATAACCATGGAATGTCCCGAAAAGACATCGTCTGGTCCTGCTCCGACACGGTTAACAGCTACCACAAAGGCTTGGTTTTCAACCGCACGCGCCTTGAGTAAAATCTCCCATTGTTGCACACGAGGCTCAGGCCACTGAGCTACCACAAAAAGCACCTTGACCCCTTGCGCCATCTGTGTTCGCACCCATTCAGGAAAACGAATGTCGTAACAAATGACACTAGCCGCTGTCACACCATCAAGCTCAAAAACAGACTCCGCAGCCCCAGCCGACATATACTGGTCCTCCGCCATCAATCCAAAAAGATGGACCTTACTGTAGGTATTGATTAAGTCCCCAAACTTATTGTAGACATAGGTTGTATTGTAGAATTTGTCATCTTTCTCAATGGCAACAGACCCTCCGAGAATAGCCACAGCATGTTCTCTGGCAAAATGAGATAAGAGAGCTTGAGATTCCAGTCCATCCTTATCCGCAATACCGTCAAGTTCATCTAAAGCATAGCCTGTATTCCACATTTCAGGAAGCACAATAACATCGGGATTGTCATCAAGCGCCCTCTCCAACATCTCTTTCACGTGTTTTTTATTTTCCACAGGTTGTCCGTGAACGACATCCATCTGTACCAACGCAATTTTCATAATAACCTCGATTCTATATTAACCATTATAGCACTCCAAAAGACGTCACAAAAATTGAAAAATTCAATCTCCTGATAAAGAGAGGCTATCAAAAAAGGCTGGACACGTTGTCCAACCTGATTCTTTATCTCATTAAGCAATATCGACGTAACGACGAGCACCACTTGCTGTCATGTATGAGAGCCATGTGTGACCATCGGCTGTGAGAACCTTGTCGTAGTTTACAGTCATACCCTTGTCATAGTAGGCCAACTCTGGGCTTGAAACCTTAGCTTCTGCCTTAATTGACGCACGACCTGTGAAAGTATAGCGACCTGATTCTGGGAGATTTGGTTTCGCAGTTGGTTGACTTGCTTCAGCCTTGGCTGCTGCAATATCAACGTAGCGACGAGCACCACTTGTTGTCACGTATGAAAGCCATTGATGACCATCGGCTGGCAAAACCTTATCATAGTTAACGCTCATACCCTTATCATAGTAGGCCAATTCTGGGCTTGAAACCTTGGCTTCTGCCTTAATTGACGCACGACCTGTGAAGGTATAAGTGCCTGATTCTGGCAGACTTGGTTTATCCGCTGGTTTAGCAACCGGTTTGGCTTCTGGTTTAGTTTCTGTAGCTTTAACTGTTGCAATATCAACGTAACGACGGGCACCGCTTGCTGTCATGTATGAAAGCCATTGATGACCATCGGCTGTCAAAACTTT
>OBZM01000052.1_pt1 | contig 45245 bp, 30 predicted proteins | sample 1476941 | NCBI WGS metagenome assembly OBZM01 (sample SAMEA2580243, study PRJEB22360) | human gut metagenome | biome: human gut; feature: human-associated habitat; material: faeces | place: Denmark | collected 2008/2010
AAAAGGGCCGGTGGATCGGCGTTGTGGTTGGGCGTTTCCCCTGCCGTTTCGATTGGCAGGATGACGGCTCCGACCGTCACGACCTGGTGGCCTACGGCCTCGACACCATCGCCGACATCGCATTGAACGGCCGCCCGGTCGCCTCCACCCGCAACTTCCACCGTTCCTACCGTTGGGATGTGCGCGGTCTGCTCAGAGACGGCGCCAACGAACTGACCGTCACCTTCACATCCCCCGTGCGTGAATCCGACCACATGGAACAGGCCCGTGGCTACTATCCGCACACCGAACACCACGCCTTCAACCAGATCCGCAAGCCGAGCTATTCCTTCGGCTGGGATTGGGGCATCGACGTGGCCAACGCCGGCATCTGGCGCGAGATCGGCATCGACTCCTGGTCCGGCGTACGCATCGCATCCGTCCGTCCGCTGGTCGACGTCACCGCCGACGGCACCGGACTGCTCAACGTGCACGTCGAAATCGAACGCGCCGGCAAAGGACGCGTCATGTCCCCGTACGATTCCCATCCGGTCCGTCAGGCCGTGCCGGTGCACGCCGAAATCTCCGGCTTCGGCACGAATCTGTCCGTCGATGGCGTCGTGGCCGAAGGCCGCAACGAGGCCGTGCTGACGATCGCCGTGCCGGAAGCGAAGCTGTGGTGGCCCGCCGGCTACGGCGACCAACCGTTGTACGATGTCGACGTCACCGCCGGTGATGCCAAGGAAGCGTTCTGGAACGGCCATGTCGGCTTCCGTACCGTGCATGTGGACACCCGTGCCGACAACATCGGCCGTCCGTTCCAGATCTACGTCAACGACGTGCCGGTGCACGCGCACGGCTACAACTGGATTCCCGACGACGCCTTCATCTCCCGTGTCTCCCAGCGCGACTACGAGCGCGGCATCCGCGATCTTGTGGAATCCAACTCCAATATGGTGCGCGCCTGGGGCGGCGGCATCTACGAGTCCGACGAGTTCTACGACCTGTGCGACGAGTACGGCATCATGGTGTGGCAGGACTTCATGCTGGCCTGCGCCGCCTATCCGGAGGACGCCGAAACCAAGGCCGAAGTCGAGGCCGAGGCCCGCGAGCACATCACCCGCCTGTCCGAACATGCCAGCCTCATCGTGTGGAACGGCTCCAACGAGAACTACGTGGCCTACTCCGAGTGGGGCGGTTACAAGCAGGCCCTGCGCGACGACGACCGCAAGCCGAACGCATACGGATACGGCGAGAAGCCGTGGGGCGACTACTACTATTCCGAACTGTTCCCGTCCCTGTTGGCCGAACTCGATCCGAGCCGCTCCGCCTACCTGCCGAGCTCCCCGATGAGCTTCACCAAGTTCACGGGCGCCAACCTCGACACCGACGGCACCATGCACATCTGGGATGCTTGGAACCGCGCCGACTACACCGTGTACGCGCAGTACACCCCGCGCTTCGCCGACGAATTCGGCTACCAGGCTCCGCCGGCATGGAGCACCCTCACCGGTGCCGTGCACGACGGCAAGCTGGAACCGTTCGGCAAGCAGATGCTGGTGCATCAGAAGGCCTCCGGCGGCAACTACAAACTGGCGCGCGGCATGCGCTCGCACATCACCCCCGGCCACCTCGACGACGTGAGTTTCGGCGGCGTGGTCAACGGCAAGCCGTCCGACGGCGAGCACAGCTGGCTGATCCCCACCGACAACTGGGCCGATATCGAGGACTGGCACTGGGCATGCCAGCTGCAGCAGGCGCAGGCCATGCGCTTCGGCGTGGAGCACATGCGCTCCCTCGAGCCGGTGAACGCCGGCGCGCTGATTTGGCAGCTGAACGACGACTGGCCGGTCGTCTCCTGGGCCGCGGTCGATTTCAACGGACACCGCAAGCCGGTCTGGTATGCGTCCCGCGACTTCTTCGCGCCGCACCTGGCCACCATCCAGCCGCGCGTCTCCGAGGAATACCGTGAGACCCACAGCTGGGAAGGCGTGAAGACCGCCAACGACCACTTCGAGCTGATCGTGCTCAACGACACCCGCAAGGCGTGGAAGGGCTCCTGGAAGGTCGAGCGCGTGAACCTGTCCGGCGAGGTGCTCGCTTCCCAAAGCTTCGATGACGTCGAGCTAGGCGCGGTTTCCCATATCGGACTGCCGCTCAACGAGGACATCGTCTCCTATGGGGACGCCGGCAATGAGCTGGTCGTGGCCACCCCGTCCGACAACGCCTTCGCCCGCGTGGTCTTCAACCCGGCCGAGATCATCGACCAGAAGCTCGCCGCTCCCGCCGACGCGTTCGAAACCTCCGCCAAGGCCGTTGAAGGCGGCGTGGAGCTTACGGTTACCGCCAGAAGCTACGTGCGCGACCTGTTCTGCATGGTCGACAAGGTCGATGCCAAGGCGTCCGTCACCGAAGGCATGGTCTCCCTGCTGGCCGGCGAGAGCGTCACGCTGCACATCGCCACCGACGCGGTCTCCGATCCGGCCGCGTTCGCAGCGGCCAACGTGCTGCGCAGTGCCAACGATCTCAAACGCGAGTGGTGACGTCTTGGCCGCTGTCCGGGGAATGCCCTCCGGAACGATGGATGAGGAGGGCATTCCGCTGAACATTTCAGCATGACGGTTCCGCTTAAGTGAAAAATTAAGTGAAGGCGCCGCCGACCCTACGAAGCAAAGTGCCGTAAGCACTGGCTTCCTGCGGGGGTTGGTGGCGCCTTTGCTGTATGATGTAGGTGAACCGTTTAAGTTCGATTTCAGCAAAGAGAAGGTGCGGGTATGCCAGTTCAAAAAAGCAAGGTGACGATTTTCGATGTCGCCAAGGCGTCAGGCGTTTCCAGCAGCGCCGTCTCGTATGCCCTCAACGGCAAACCCGGAGTCTCCGAGGGAACCCGTGCCAAGGTGCTGCAGGTGGCCCATGAATTGGGCTGGAAGCCGAACGGCGCGGCCCAGGCGCTGGCCAAGGCGAAGACGCAGCGCATCGGCTTGGTGCTGGATTACGATCCCGAGCTGCTGTCCGTCGAATCTTTCATGATGGAGCTGATCTCCGGCTTGGGTGCCGAGCTGGAAAAGCATGATTATTCTATTCTGATTCGCATGGCGGTAGGCGAGGATGCCAAGCTGGCGATTATCAAGGACTGGATTGCCACCGGCAACGTCGACGGCCTGCTGCTGGTCAACGTCGAACTGGGCGATCCGTGCGTCGCGCTGCTGGAACAGCATACGGAAATGCCGGTTCTTGCGATTTCCGACGCTTCTGTGGCCGGCAACCTGCCGAGCCTGTCCAGCGCCGACGCCGACGCTGTGCGTCAGGCGGTGCAGTATCTGTATGACCTCGGCCATCGGCATATCGCGCGTGTGGGCGGTCCTGAGGCGTTGGCCCACTCGTATATCCGTGACGCCGCGTTCTCCGACGTGGCCGCCGAATTGGGCATACGGTACCGCTGCCTGCATACCGACTACACGCCTGAATCCGGACGTGAGGCCACCAATCGCCTGCTGGGTTTCGGAGAGCGTCCGACCGCCATCATCTACGACAATGACGTGATGGCGTTGGCCGGTCTTGGCGTGGCCAACGTGAAAGGCATCGCCGTGCCTGACGAATTGTCGCTCATGTCTTGGGACGATTCCTTCATGTGCACCGCGGCCTATCCGAATCTGACGGCCATGGGCCGCAACGTGGTGGACACCGGCAAGACGGCCGCACGGCTGATGCTCAGGCTCATCGACGGTGAGAAGGTCGGCCATATCATGGAGGAGCCGTACGAGCGGCGTGCGCGCGAATCCACTGGTCCCGCTCCCGCTGGGCGATGAACGCGTGGTGATTGCGCGTTGATCGCGCGATGGCGTGGAACTATGAAGCGAAAACGCCGCATGGCCATATGGCCGTGCGGCGTTTTCGTGTGTTTTCGCGTTGCGTGAAGGATTTTGGGCGGATTCGCGGGATTCGGACGGAATCTAGTCGAGCGAGAAGGTCTTGCGGATCAGATTCATCTGCACCCAGAAGCTGGCTCCGGCGCCGACGAATATCCACAGCAGCGGCACCAGCATCAGCGTCTGCTCCGGCGCGATCAGCACCACGATGATCGGCCAGATGTTCAGCAGAAGCGCGGCGAAGGCGATATGTGGCTTGCCCAGGGCGAGCCGGGCGGATTGCGTGAGCTGCTCGCCGACGCTCAGCTTGCTGCGGCCGGTCAAAGGCAGCACGAAAGCCAGCGCCGAGCCGACGACCGCGATGACCACGATGGTTACGCCATAAAGGACGGCTACGGTGTCGGTGGATTGTCTCGACAGGTACCACAGGTCGAACAGCGCCAATCCGCAGAACGCGGCGATTACCGCCGTCAGGGCAAGCGTGGTCGGGAAGCGGCGCTTGAAAGCCGCCCAGAAGCTGCGGAAGATGCCCTTGCAGGAGCCGCTTTGCAGTTCGCGCGCCACTTCGCAGGCCGCCGCGGTCGAAGCGCCGACCGTCACAACGGGAATGGAGCAGATGGTCCAGGCGATGCTGATCATCGCCATATCGCCGACGGTGCTCATGAAGTCGTTGAATGGATTGTCCTGACTGAAAATGCTGGCCATGGTCTCCTCCGTGGGTGGTTTTTGTGGTGCTGTGCAGGCGGTTGCCGGAACCGCTATGCGCTGAGATAGTCGATGAGCCGTTGCGCGGTTGTGGGATTCGGCGATTCCCGCACGATGCCGATGAGTGCGTTGGACTTGGCTGATTTCAGCCGGTTCCACTGCCGGAAGTCGGTCATCGAAAGACCGAACGGCTCGGCCTTGCCTTTGCCGCCGCCTTCGAAATCGGGATCGTCGGAATCCTTGAAGCCCTTCATCGTGACGAAATCGCCGGAAAGCAACGTGCGCTGCCGCTTGGTCAGCGACGAATCGAGATTGGTCAGATAGCCGTAGCCGGACAGCTGCTTGAAGGTCTTCGGCGTGGCCACGATCGCGTCTATCTCATGATTGGCGATCATGGTCTGCAGCTTGCTGATGCCGTTCTCGTCGTTGGAAAAATAGGTGTCGACGAGCACTCCGCCCTTGCGGCCTTCCGGCAGGTCCAGCCGTTTCGCGACCTGCGACTGCAGGCTTGCTGCCCCCTGCTGGCCGACGGCATCGTCGAACACCGCCACGTACAGTTTCGGCCCTGGTGCGGGTGCGAGGATCTGCACGGCGATGTATACGACCACGCAGACGATGGCCGCGATAACCACGGTGCGTGCCAGCAACTGGTCGCGGAAGTACTTCCATTTGCGGTTCCATGGCAGTTTCCGCAGTGTTTGGATGCGTGATTGGCCTTGGTATTCGTTGGCCGAGGAGAGTGTGTCGATGGCTTCGGCCTGCCGGCTGTCGATTTCGCCGCCTTTGTATGGTGTGGACGATTCCATGCCTGCTTCCGCCTCCCTGCGTCGCTGCGATGCCTCGTTGCTGCGGTGCCTGTGATGGCTTGCCGCCATTTGCTCCACTTAAGCGCTTAATATATACTGGTTTTCCGTAAAAGTCAATTGCGCTCATGGCGAGGTCGAGTCCTTTGCCGTGGTAACCGCTTGAAACAGCCCAAGGAGACAATGATGTTTGATCAGGGACCACATGTCGTGCTGCGCCGCGATGGCGTCTGCGTCGTGCTGAAGACGCCGGAAAACGAGATGCCGCAAGTCGAATATTGGGGCCGTGATTTCGGCATTTCCGGCGATGAGACCAGTCTGGCCCAGCTGGATGCGATGACGCTGAAGGTCACGCCGCTGCGTCCTATGCAGACCGTGATCCTTGAATTCGAGGCGCTGTGATGAGCGGGGAAACGATGGGCGGGGAAAACTTGCGGTCCGTCGATCCGCAGCCGGTCGACCCGCACCTGAACACGCTGACCCGTACGTTGTTCCGATCCTTGCACCAGGCAAGCGGCAAATTCGCCATGTTCGGCCACCAGAACGAAACCAGCAACGTGATCGGTCCGAACACCGATTCCGACGTACACGCGGTCACCGGCACCTACCCCGCGCTGTGGGGCAGCGACCTGAGCGGCGTGGAACGCGACGAAACCACCAATATCGACGGCTTCTCCATGGGTGACGTCCGCGACGAACTGCTGCGCGCCTACACCATGGGCGCGGTGACGACCATGAGCTGGCATTCCGCCAATCCGATCACCTTCGGCGGGTACGGGCACAATATGGCGCCCGGTTCCGTGGCGGCTGTGCTGCCCGGCGGCGCACGGCACGGGCAGTTCCTCGAATGGCTGGACCGCGTGGCCTCGTTCCTGGACTCGGTGGTGGACGGCGTCAGCGGCGAATCCGTGCCGATCGTATTCCGCCCGTTCCACGAGCACACCGGCGACTGGTTCTGGTGGTGCACCGGGTCACCCGCGCAACCCACCGACACCACGCCGGAACAATTCGTCGCCCTGTGGCGCATGACCGTGGACTACCTGCGCGACTCGTGCGGCCTACACAACGTGCTCTACGCCTACTCGCCCGACCGTAGCCGTATCGACATGAGCTCGGAAAGCACATGCGAGGCCGGGTATCTCTACGCCTACCCGGGCGATGAATATGTGGACGTACTCGGATTCGACGACTACTGGGACATCGCGCCCGCCGACGTCGAGGCAGAGCGGCCGCGTGAACGGCACGACGATCTGATCACCATGCTGACGGTGGTCGGGCGGCTCGCCCGTGAACGCGGCAAGATCGCCGCCGCCACCGAAGTGGGCTCGCCTGGCGAATTCGCGTCGCGGTACGTGATGAGCGCGGAAGACGAAGCCGCGCTGGCCGGCGCCGGCGCTTGTGCCAGTGCCGCGGATGATGGTTGCGCTGCCCATGGCGAATCGAATGCTGTCGGCTCCGGAACAGCCCAGACAGCTGCGCCGTCCGAATCCGATTCGCCGTGGACGCGCTACCTGCTCACCGCCGCGCTCGCCAACAGCGATACGCGTCGGGTGCTGTGGTACATGCCGTGGCGCAACGATCCGGGCGCCGCTGGAACCGGCGCATACGGCACTCCGGTGGAGGGGTCGCGTTATGCGGCTGATTTCCGCCGTTTCACCAAGCATCCTTTCATCCGTATGGCCAATACCCTTCCGCCGCTGTACTGATTCCCGGATTCCCGCGGCCATCCGCGCCGGTTGAGACGGCAATCGTCGTCGATGCCGGAGGCGCGGATGAAGGACTTGACGGCGCGGATGGCGTGTCCCACTTGCAGCTTAAGCGCTTAATCACTACAGTAGGGCACAGCGGCGAGGGAATATGACGAAGTTTCCCGAGCGCATAACCGAACAAGGTGCGAACGCAAGGGGCGCATGCACATGCGGCGCGTCGCTCATCGGCGCGCCGGAACGTGCGTTGCGTGAAAACCAAGTGCGCGATCGCAGGAAATCAGGAAAGGATTTGACATGGCTGTCGAAGACAAAAAATATCAGCTGGGAACGGCGGAAAACAAGGCGTTCCTCGACGCGGCCCGCGACAATCTGCTGAACTTCGGCACGAAGTTCCCGGCTCCCGACGGCAGCTCCTACTGGCTGGGCGACGACGGCACCCCATGGAAGGACCGCAATCGCGCCACTTGGATCACCTGCCGCATGACCCACGTGTACTGCCTGGGCGCATTCGTCGGTTTCCCGGGTGCCGAGGAGCTGGTCGACGCCGGTCTGAAGGGTCTCAAGGGCGCGCTGCATGACGACGTCAACGATGGCTGGTATCCGGAAATCACCCCCGAAGGCGGCTACACGCCCACCAAGCAGTGCTATGCGCACGCTTTCGTGCTGCTGGCCTCATCGTCCGCGACCCTGCTCGGTCGCCCCGGTGCCGCCGAACTGCTCGACCATGCCGAAAAGGTCTTCCTCGACAAGTTCTGGGACGACGAGACCGGCCTGTCCGTCGACACGTGGAACACCGAATTCACCGAACTCGACCCGTACCGCGGCCTCAACGCCAACATGCATTCCGTCGAGGCGTTCCTCGCCGTGGCCGACGTGACCGGCGACGAGACCTGGCGCAAGCGCGCGGGCCGCATCATCGAGCACGTGCTCGGCTGGGCGAAGGCCAACAACTGGCGCATCCCCGAACACTTTCATTCCGACTGGTCGCTCGACCTCGAATGCAACCGCGAGAAGCCGGACGACCAGTTCAAGCCGTACGGCGCGACTCCGGGCCACGGCATCGAATGGGCCCGCCTGATCACCCAGTGGGCCACCAGCACCTATCCGTCCGATCCGGCGGCCGCGTCCCCGTACATCGACGCCGCGGAGCATCTGTTCAACCGTGCGGTCGAGGATGCGTGGAACGCGGACGGTGCGCCCGGCCTCGTATACACCACCGACTGGGACGGCAAGCCCGTCGTGCACGACCGTATGCATTGGACGCTGGCCGAGGGCATCAACACGTCCTCCACGCTCGCCCGCGTGACCGGCAAGGAATCGTACGCCAAGTGGTATGCGACGTTCCTCGAGTACGCGGACAGCACGGTGATGGATCACGTCAACGGATCCTGGTTCCACCAGCTCGACCGCACCAACCAGCCGATCGGCACCGTGTGGCCGGGCAAGTCCGACCTGTACCACGCGACGCAGTCCATGATGATTCCGCTGCGCGACCCGAGTCTGTCCATCGCACCGGCGGCCAAGAAGCAGGGCTGAGCCTCCATCAGCCGGCGTAAAAAACGGCCTTCCCGTCCGTATGTTGTCACCGCGGATCGATTGATCCGGTGATTTCCATACGGACGGGAAGGCCGTTTTATGTTGCTTATGGACGCTTCCCGCGTGGGGCTTGTCGTTCCTTTTGCCGTTCCTTTAAGGAATCGTGTAAGGAAGTGCGTAAGGAAGCGCGGTCATTCGGCGTCCGCGGCGGACGCGTCCGCCTGCTTGCGGCCGACCTGCGTGAGCTGGTACGCGGCGAACAGCACCGCCAGCCAGATGACGCCGGCGATCACGGCGATGCGGTAGCTTGCGGAGAAGCACATGAGCACCACGACCAGCAGCATGAACGCGATCACCACGTACGGCGTCACATTGGCGAACGGCAGCTTGAACGCGATCTTGTCGAGCGCTTCCTTGCCCTTCAGCCCCTTAAGTTCGGCCGGGCCATCGCCAGCCGCAACCATGCGACGGAACTTGATCTCCGTAATCATGATCATGATCCAGTTGATCGCAGCCGCGATCGTGGCGATCGACATCAGGTAATTGAACGCGAATTCCGGCCATACGAACACGACGACAACGGCAATCGCAATAATTATCGCGGAAGTGATAACACCCCCGACCGGCACGCCTTTCTTGCTGAGCTTACCCAGGTAAGCCGGCGCGTTGCCCTGCTTTGCCAGCGAATACAGCATGCGGGAGTTGGCGTACAGGCCGGAATTGTAGACGCTCATCACGGCGGTCAGGCACACGAAATTGAGGATGCCGGCGGCCGCGTGCACGCCGACGGAATCGAAGATCTGCACGAACGGGCTGGAATCGCCGTCGATTTTGCTCCACGGAATCACCGCCATGATCACGCCGAGCGCGCAGATGTAGAAGACGAGAATACGCCAGATGATGCCGTTCGTGGCCTTCGGAATGGTGGTGCGCGGATTCTCGGTTTCGCCGGCGGTGATGCCGATGAGTTCGGTGCCGCCGAAGCTGAACATCACCACGACGAGCGCCATCAGCAGGCCGGTCCACGTGCCGTCGGCGTTGCGGGTCATCAGGCCGTGCGGCAGGAATCCGCCGTCCACGGTGAACCAGTTGGCGAAGCTCGCGCGAATGCCCGAAGCGGTCGGCACATTGGCGATGATCACATACAGGCCGCCGAGAATCATGGCCAGCACGGCCACGATCTTGATGATGGCGAACCAGAATTCGAATTCGCCGAACTTGTTCACGCCCATGAGATTCAGCGCCGCGATGGCCACGAGGAACACCGCCGCCGACACCCACTTCGGAATGTTCGGGAACCAGTAGTTCACGAACGAGCCGACCACGGCAAGCTCCACCATGGCCACCAGCACGTAGTTGAACCAGTAGTTCCAGCCGGAAATGAAGCCCGCTCGCCGTGACCAGTAGCGCGTCGCGTAGTAGCTGAACGCGCCAGCCTTCGGATCCTCGACCGCCATCTCGCTCAGAGCGCGCACGATCATGAAGATCACGAGACCGCCGACGAGATAGGCGAGCAGAATGGACGGGCCGGCCAGCTGGATGGATTCGCTGGAGCCGTAGAACAGGCCGGTGCCGATGGCGCCACCCAGCGCGATGAGCTGGATATGGCGGTTTTTCAACGATTTACGGAGCGTCGGCGGAACCGGCACGTCGTCGGTTCCACGCGGCTTCTTTGCGGCGGTGACGTCGCTCATGGAGATTTCCTCTTCTCTGTTTCCTTGCGATTGCGCGTTGCGCTCGCTGCTTGCGTTGCGTGCTGTTGCACGCTTGCATGTGCTTGTTTTGCTTGCTTTTTTGCGATTCGCCCTTTGTGAGGGAACGTTTCCGATTGTAGCGGGAAGCGGCGGGCAAAGTGTTGGTTTGTTCGTTCCGGAATGTCTGGTTTGCTTAACGGGTTGTTTGGTTTAGAAGTTCGATTCGCGCGATTGCTGTGCGATTCGAACGCGCGATTTGGACACGTGTTGCGGATGTGCGGTTTGGCGCGTCTTTCCAAGCTTCATGGTGTTCAATGGAATGAGGGGCTACGAACGGAGGTCGACATGGCATTCGTCAAGGACATGCTGCGAATGTGGGCGCATTCGTGGAAAAGATTCATTTCCATCGCCATGATCACGTTGCTCGGTGTGGCCGTGCTCACCGGCATTTACGCGGGCTGCCGTGACGCGTTCCGCAGCACCGATCGCTTTTTCGACGCGCAGGGCCTGCACGACGTCCAGGTGCTGTCCACTGCGGGCCTGTCGAATGGCGATATCGCCGCGTTGCGCAAGGTGAACGGTGTTGCGAAAGTGCAGGCGGAACGGTCGCAGGAAGTGACGTTCGATTTGGACGGCCGCAAGTCGGCGACCATGCAGGAAATCGGCACGGACGGCATTGACCAGCCATACTTGCAGGAAGGGCGCATGCCGAAGAAAGCCGGCGAAATCGCGGTAACCAGGAAATTTATTCGCGATTCGGGCAAGCGTATCGGCAGGCGCCCCACCGCAACCCCCGAATCGGCTTCCTCTGATACTTCCGATACGAACGATACGAACGGTGCGGACGGCACGAATGAAACGAACGGCACGGACGAGGCGCCGAGCTTCCCGACCAAGCTCACCATCGTGGGCGTGGTGCTCGATCCGCAGAACCTGAGCAACCCGGACGGTTACTCCGCCATGACCTCGTTCCGTTCCACCGCCACCACCGACTACACGTTCTTCGCGCCGTCCGATGGCGTGACCGGCACCCTCTACACGTCCGCCACGCTGCTCGTCAAGGGTGCGGCCGCCGAAAGCACGTTCGACGAATCGTACGAAAACACTGTCAAGCAGGTGACCGACCGCATCGACGGCACCGTGAAAACCGACCGCCAGAAGGCCCGTCGGCAGGAACTGCTCGACGCGGGCAACAAGAAGATCGCCGACGCGCGTGCGGAAGCCGACAAGAAGTTCGCGGACGCGCAGTCGCAAATCGACGCGAATCGGCAGCAATTCAACCAGCAGGTCGACCAGATTGTCAGCATGCAGGCGGGCGCGGCAGCTGCGGGAGCTGCGGCAAACGGCGCGAACGCAGGTGCGGCGGCGGCCGCAGGTGCAACTACCCCCCAACTTGACGAAACCACGCGTGAAACAATGCGTGAAACCATCATCGCCGCTAGTCCCGAACTGACGCAAGCCAAGCAGCAGCTCGACCAGGCGCAATCGCAATTGAACGAGCAGAAGGCAAGTACCGAACAAACGCTGAAAACCAAGGAAAACGAGCTGAAAACCAGCATTCCGCAAGTGCGCTGGTATGTGCAGGACCGGCAGTCGCTCGGCGGGTTCAGCGCGCTCAAATCCGACCTCGACTCCATCCAGTCGCTCGGCAACGCGTTCCCGATTGTGTTCCTGCTGGTGGCCGTAATGATGAGCCTGACCGCCATGGCGCGCATGGTCGAAGAGGACCGCTCGCTCATCGGCACGTACGTGGGGCTCGGCTACGGGCGGCTGGCGGTCGCGTCGCGCTACCTGCTGTTCGCGTTGCTCGCCTGCCTCATCGGCGGCGGCCTCGGCCTGATCGCCGGCTTCCTTGGCATTCCTGCGTTCCTGCTGGTCGTATTGCAAGGCATGTATGTGATGCCCGGCCTGCGACTGGAATACGACTGGCTGTACGGCTCGCTCGGCGTCGCGCTGTTCGTGGTCGGCGTGCTCGCCGCCACCATCTACGCGTGTGTGCAGGAAATGCGGCAGACGCCCGCCGCGCTGATGCGTCCGAAAGCGCCGCGCGCCGGCTCGCGCATTCTGTTGGAACGGATTCGGCCGGTCCGGAATCGCATCGGCTTCCTCGGCAAAGTGACCGCGCGCAACATCTTCCGCTTCAAGTCGCGCCTCATCATGACGGTCGGCGGTGTGGCCGGCTGCACCGCGCTGATCGTCTGCGGCCTGGCCATCAACGACACCGTCGCAGACCTCGGCATCAAGCAATACCGCGACATCTACCAGTACGACCTGATGGTGGTTTCCGACGATTCGGACGCGTCGGCGATGCGCACGAAAGTCGCGTCAGACGGGCGCGTCACGTCATCGCTTGACGTGCGCATAGAATCGGGCGATTTGACGGTTGCGGGCAGTGGCGACGGTGACAGCGGCAAGGCCGGCAGCAGCGGCAGCGAAAGCATCCAGCTGGTCGCGGTGCCGGAAAAGCATCTGTCCGATTTGGGCGAAATGGTCACGTTGCAGCCGGTCTCGTCCGGCATGCTGGGCACGTCCGGCGTCGGCAAAACCGGTTCGCTGAAACTCGATGACGATGGCGTGATCGTCGCGCAGTCGGCGGCAAGCGCGCTGGGCGTCAAGGCCGGTTCCAAGGTGCGACTGACCAACGGCGACGGCGTGCAGGCCACGGCGAAGGTGAGCGCGGTGAATCGCAACCTCATCGGCTCGGATGTGTATGTAAGCGAAACCTACTACGCCAAGCTTTTCGACTCGAAAGACGCGAAGAACACCAAGAATTCCAAGAGTTCCGAGGATTCCGAGGCTCTGACGTGGAACGCCATGCTCGCCAAGCTTTCCGGCTCCGACACTTCGCAAACCGACTATGCGGAATCGCTCGAAGAGAACAGTTCGGTGATGAAGGCCGTAAGCTGCGCGCATATGGCCGACAGCTTCAAATTCGACCTCATGGGCGCGGTGGTGGCGCTGATCGTGGCGCTCGCCGGCGGTCTGGCGCTTGTGGTGCTGTTCACGCTCGCCAATACGAACGTGTCGGAACGCGTGCGCGAGATGGCCACGCTCAAGGTGCTTGGCTTCTTCGACCGCGAAGTGCACCATTACGTGAACCGTGAGATGATGATCCTTACCGTCATGGGTGTGATACTGGGTCTGCCGCTCGGCCGGCTCGTCGGCGGCATGCTGACGATGGCGCTCAACATGCCATCGTTGTATTTCGAGGTGGAGGTCAAGCCGCTGAGCTACGTGATCGCGGCCGTGGCGACCATGGCCTTCGCGCTGCTCGTGCAGCTGTTCGTCAACCCCGTCCTCGACCGCATCGACCCCATCAGCTCCCTCAAGTCCGTGGAGTAGCGCCCCTCCGAAGCCCTCTCAGTTCTTCGGGTAGCGGTAGTTGTGGGGGAGTTGGGTGGTGAGCTGCGGGTCCAGGCCGAGTTCCTTGAGTTGGCGGTCAATCTCACGTCGGGCGCGTTCCACAAGCTCGGCCCGATGTTCGTCGCCGCGCCCATGCGCTTCTAGTGTGTCCAACGTCTCCGCCATACGCTTGAGCCGGTCCTGATGGTGCAGCAGCGCACGTACCTGCGCATGTTCGCGTACGATCGTCCGCCAATCGGACGGCGTGTGCGCAATCTCCCGAACCGCGGTGACCGGATGCACGTCGGCCACCTGATACGTGATCGAGCCGAGCAGCGGCATCAGGAACACCGTGATCGCACCGGCTGCGACCAGCGTCGACGCGGTGTCGCTCTGCATGGTGCCGACCTTCACCGCCAGCGACGTGACGGCGACGATGATCGGCAGCGCGGTCGTGCAATACAGGGCTACGGTGACGCGATGATGCGATGACAGCGGATTCTTGCGTTTGTCGAGCGATAGCGCAACATATACGGGCACCGCGCGAATCAGCATGAGCATGACGATGAACGCGACGAGCAGCGCGGGCCGGCTTGCCACGGCGCGCACGTTGATCGCGGCGCCTGACACCACGAAAAACACAGGAATGAGGAAGCCGTAGCCGACACCCTCCAACTTCATTTCCAGCGACTTGCTGCCGTCGGGGATGATGTAACGCAGGATGAAGCCCGCGGCGAACGCGCCGAGCACCGCGTCAAGTTCGAACAGCGCGGAAATGGTGACAAGGAAGATGAGCAGGAATGTGGTCAGTCGCATGAGCGTTTGCGATGACGTGTTCGCATTTTCCGTAAGGAAACGGTACAGGCGATGGCCGGTTCTCAGTGCTTTCGTAGGTAGCATCGCGCACAGTAGGCAGATGGCAAGGAACGCGCCGAGCACGAGCATGGTTTGCCAGCCGGTTCGGGTGGATAGCAGGATGGCCATGGCAAGGATTGGGCCGAGTTCGCCCCACGTTCCGTACGAGATGATGGCGTCGCCGATGGGGGTGCCTTCGAGGTTGCGTTCCTTGAGAATCGGCATGAGCGTGCCGAGCGCGGTGGTGGTGAGTGCGATTACCGTGGCCACGCCGTTGATGCCTTGCTTGGTGAAGAACGGAAGGAATGTCACAACCAGCCAGGCGAGGCCTAGCGTGATTCCCCATGTAAGCAGTCCGACTTTGCCTTGATGTCCGGCGAGTCGTTTGGGGTCGATTTCGTAGCCGGCGAGCAGGAACAGGAACGCCATGCCGAGCTCGTTCAAGAGTTTCACGGCGTCGTTTACTTCGATCACGCCTAGTCCGTACGGGCCGAGCGCGGTTCCGGCGGCGAGCAGCAGCACGGTTTGCGGAATGAACTTGCCCGGGATCAGCTGCGCCACGATTGGGCTGACGGCCGCCACCGCCATGATGATGGTTAATGAAACGAGCTCTTGCGTCATGTTTCCAGCCTAGTGAGTCTGCGTGACGGTGCTCGGATACGCGGTGACCCCCATGACGCGCTGGGGGTGAGGTTAAGTTTTTGTTAATTTTATGGGGGGGGGTCTATGAGCTTTTATTATCCGTGGAAAATGGCGGGACTGTTTTGTTTGAAGGTTGGCCCCCTCTTTTCGTTGAAGGGGATGGGTCTTTCGTTCGAGGGTTTTAACGAGGGTGTTAATGGAAAGAGCCCGATATGATGCTGAATCGAGCTGTTTAGGCGATTTAGGGGGTGTAAAAAATGATTGATGGCAAATTCACAGCAAAGGAGCGTGCGTATCTGGCCAGCCTGCCAGCGGTCAAAAGCGTGAGCCCATCCCATATCCGGTATACCGATCGCTTTAAGGTCGAGGTCATGTGCCGGTACAACGCGGGCGAATCGCCGTCGGCCATCTTTCGGGAGGCGGGTCTCGACCCCAAGCTGATCGGCTACAAGCGCGTGGAACGGTGCATCGCGCGCTGGAAGCAGCAGGAGGAGCGGAACAAGCGCAGGAACGAACATACGAACCATTACATGCAGGATTGTGATGACGAGCTGGAAGCCATCGAACTGCGCGGAGACGATGTGGATCAGTCCGTGGTGGATCTTTATGGCGCTGGCGCGGCAGGGACGTCGGGAAGCGACGTCGCGACGAGAAACGTTGGCGCGTCGGGAAGCAACGGCGTGCAATCGCAAGGCTCGGACAAGTTGCAGGAATCGCGCGCATCGCAGGATATGCTGTCGAAACTTGCACAGGCACAGCTGACCATCAACAAATGCGACATGCTGATAGCCAAGCAGGCGTTGCGTATCGACGAGCTGGAACGCGTGCTGCGGAAGTTCATCCAGTGATGCGTGCGAAACGTATGAAAAACATGGAACGTACGGAAGGCGCAGAACCGTCTTTCAACGAGATAATCGACGTTTCCGACGATATGCGCAGACGGCGTGGCCGCCGCAGGAAAACCGTCGCCATGCGTGTCTCCGCTGCGCTGTTGATCGTCATTTCCATTTGCATCGGCGGTTTTCCGGCGATGCTGCAATACCGGTCGGCGCACGAACTGTCGAATACGTCGGACCAGTCCGCGCGTGCGGTTGCGGGTTGGCCGTATCCGCAGGCCGACGACGCGATCGCCGCGGCCAAGGAATACAACAAACGGCTCGCCGCATCGGGCCAGCCGATCCTCGGCGAGGCGAAGGATCCGTTCTCCCAGGCGCAGGGCAGCTCGCGGTCCAGCGAATCCGGTTCCAACGAATCAGACAGCGCCAGCGCCAAAGATACGGAATATCAAAGCCTGCTGGATTCCGGCAGCGGTGTGATGGGCACTATCCGTATTCCGAAAATCTCCGTGAAACTGCCGATTTACCATGGCACGTCGCAGTCGGCACTTGCGTCCGGTGCGGGGCATTTGTATGGCAGTAGTCTGCCGGTGGGCGGCAAGAACACGCATGCCGTGATCACCGGGCATCGCGGACTTGTGGACGCGATGATGTTCACCCGATTGGATGAGATGCGCGTCGGCGACTACTTCTACATCGAAGTGATGGGCCGCACGCTCGGCTACAAGGTGGATCGCATTTCGGTAATCGAACCGAATGACACTTCGAAGCTGAAGATCGTTCCCAGCGAAGACCGGGTGACGTTGATGACGTGCACCCCGTACGGCGTTAATACGCATCGACTGTTGGTTTCTGCGGTGCGCTCGCCGATTCCCGACGTGGTACCGGCGGAGCATGATGCGGCGAAGGATGCGCGAACGATTGCGACCACGGCCGCGGTGGTCACGTTGCTGCTCGGTCTGCTGCTGGCATGGTTGCGCGGGCGACCGTGGCATATCCGTAGGCATGCGGCTTGGTGGCCGAAGCGCGGATAACGACCGCTGTTTGCCGATGCCTCCTGCCGGCTTTTTATTCGGGTATCACCCATATTGTGAAACGTTGCGATTGCAACGGTTGACGATGGTATGATACCTCGACTTTCCCGCACTTAGGGTGTGCATCTCCCGACGTCTTTTCTCCTACATTCGAGGTTGGAGCGCTGGAAGTGTATCCATACTGGACATGGCATGTGCCGGTGCGTGATGCGCGGACGGTGTTAGAGACGGAAACCGCGTTGAAGCGCGGTATTAAGGGGACAATGCACATGAGGCATGTACATGAATCTGAGCCAAAGCCAAAGGGGAACTTTGCCAAGCGAATCGTAGCTGCGGTAGCCGCGGTCGCCATGCTTGGTGGCATGGGCTACGCCACCACTTCTGCCGCACTAGCCGATGACGTCAATGCCACTGTTGAGCAGCAGAATGGTATCAGCATTGGTCTGCATGATTACAATCGCAGCTCCATCAACAATAATCATGCGTTGCATTTTATGAGCGGAAGAAACGAAACCGGCTATAACCGCTATGTTCAAGATGGCAAAGGTGCGTACGCGGGCATTGTGAAGCCTCTGCTGACTAACGATTATCCGACCATGGCGGATGGCAACGGATCGCTGGATTATCTCTTCGGTGGTGCGTTTGATAATGCTGTGACTAATTACATGCCGGAAGGTGGTTTGCTGACTCCGGATGGTCAAGGGAATTACAGTTTCGATGCGGCGTCGAAATATGCGAAATATAACCGCAATAGCAAACGATTCGAATTGACCAAGCAGACCCAGAGCGGGAATCGTGACCCGTTATTCACGCCGTTTGGCAATGACAGCGACGCCAATAGGTATTCGTTCGGCATGAACCTTGGGGCCGATTTCTATATGCCTAAAGATGGCAAAGTCAACAATCAGAACATGGTGTTTGATTTCACCGGTGACGACGATGTGTGGGTGTTCATCGATGGTGTGCTGGTGCTTGACTTGGGCGGTATCCATCAGGCGATACGCGGAACGATTGATTTTGCTACTGGGAATATCACGTATGATCGAAATCAAAGTTATGGTTTGGATCGCGCGACGACAATTAACCAGGCATTCAGTAATGCGGGCAAGAACTGGGATTCCGCTGCATATAAAACCCATCATTTGAGCTTCTTCTATCTGGAACGCGGCGACGGCGGATCCAACTGCAAGATCAGCTTCAATTTGCCGGTGAAGCCGTCCAAGGCCATCGATATCGAGAAGGAAACCCTGGGCACCATCGACGCGAACAAACAGTTCCAATTCCAGCTGTTCGTCGACGGTTCCAAAGATCCGTACCAAGGCGAATACAGCGTGTACAATGCGCACACCAATCAGGTCGTTAACCCCGATGCGTCGACCGAAAACAACGGTGTGATAAAGCTGGCCGGGGGTCAATTTGCCCGTGTGCAAGCCGACAATTTCACTGATGACACCAAGTATACGGTGCGGGAGTTGAATTCCAGCGACTACACCGTGTCCGCGAACGGTTCCCCAATGACGCAGCAGGGTAGCGACAATAATGCATACGCCGAAACCGGCTCGTTCACCGTGGGAAAGACGAGCCACGTGACCATCGTGAATTCCAATGTGAAACCATCGAACAACAAAAGCATCGTGAAAACCAATGGCGGCGAAGGCGATGAGTACACGCTGCATCTGACCGCATCCGGTGATAGCACCTCCTCCACGGTCACCACTGCCACTCCGGCTGACATTGTGCTGGTCATGGACAAGTCCGACAGTATGAATAGTGACAACCGCGACACCAATGCGCGGAATGCGGCCATAGCGCTCGCCAATAAGCTGCTGACGGCGCAGAATTCGGCTTTGCCGGAAGCCCAGCGGGTGCGTATGGCGGTCGTCACCTTCAGCAAGAGCGCTTTGCTGAAACAGGAGTTCACCACGTTTTCGAGCAAGATCGGTGATGCCGTTTCCCAAAAGCCGGGTGGCGGCACCAACTGGGAGGCCGCGCTCGAGCAGGCAAACAATCTGCGAGGTCGCCCTGGTGTGAAGAAGCACATCATCTTCCTCTCGGATGGCAATCCGACGTACCGAACGTCCTCATATAGCGGATGCTATTCCTATTCATTTCTCTGGGGCAATACCGCACATCCGGAATATACGACCAAAGCGGATTGCGAGACGAACGGATACAGTTGGGGGAAGAACCCTGACGGCAGTTCCGGTGGCGTATATGGCGCAGGAGGCAGCGACGAGTATGGCTTTAATTACGCGGCCGCGTTGGCTGAAGCCAAAAATCGCGGCGACGCCGCCCTGTACGTGGTGAAGACCGCTGCCGACGCCAATAAGATGGATGATCTTGCGAGTGAGGCCAATGCGGTGAATGGCGTGGAATTCGACGGCACGAATCCGGCGAATCTGACGAAAGCATTCGATCAGATCTATTCCAGCATTACTTCTTCTGCGAAGATCAAGGTCTTCTCCATCACTGACACCTTGTCCCAGTGGGTCGACCCGGTCGATTTCGCTGGCGTGGCCGACGGTGCCGATATCACACAGTATGTGACGGTGAAAAACGGCAATACCACGCTGAAGAGCGGATATACGGCCACATACAATTCCGACAGTCGTACGGTGACGGTGACGTTCAACGGTACTGATGGCATCGTCGTAGAAAAGACTGATGTCATCGACGTTTCCTTTAAAGTCAAGCCAAGCGATGCTGCATATGCCGACTATGCGAGCGGCAACAACTATCCGGATACGGGAGACGCGAATACCGGAGACGTATCCGCTGGGCAGCGAGGCTACTATTCCAACGCGGATGCGAAGCTGAACTATTGCGTGCTCACCGAGGTCAACAACGTGACATCCTGCGAACCGACCGAAGCTGTATATCCGCATCCTGTGGTGCAGGTGAAGCTTGGCAAGATCAACATCACCAAGCAATGGTCGGACGGCAACGACAAGCATGCCAACGATTTCGTGACGGTGCAATTGCAGCGCAAGGCAATTGGTGCTACTAATGCGGAGAACGTTGGTAATCCGATCACGCTGAACGCCGCCAACAATTGGACCAAAACGGTCGATAATCTGGTGCCCGGCTACACGTATTCCGTGGTGGAAACCCCCGGCGATGACCAATATGACGTCACCTACAAAGTCAACAATACAGCGAATAACAATGCCGAGTTGACCAAGCGGATGGTGTGGTCTTCCGCCGATAAGGGCACATTGAATGCGACCATCACCAACACGCGGAAGACGGTGTCACTAAGCAACGCAATCTCGGTGAAGAAGAATCTGACCGGTCGTGAGTGGAAGGATACCGACCAGTTCAGCTTCACGTTGGAGGCGAAAAACAATGCTCCGTTGCCGGCTTCGTGCAACGGACAGAAAACGTGCACGGTGGTTGTGAAAGCTGATTCCAAGGACCATTCCGCGGCGTTTAGCGACATTACCTACAACGCTGGTGGCGCCACCTACACGTACTACGTGACGGAAGACAGCGGCTTGATTAGCGCATTGCACTATTCGCAGGCGAAATACAAAGTCGTGGTGACCGTCGCCAAGAACGATGCCGGTGCGTGGACGGCTTCCGTGACGTCCGTGATCAAGATGCTGGACGACAACGGCGACCCGGCCGAATCGCAGAGCGACAGTACGCAACCGGTCGCCTTCACCAACTACTACATCGCGGTATCGGCGCTGCCGTTGACGGGCGGGATGACGGATCGTCAATGGCTGCTGGTCGGCGGTGTGGTCGGCGGGCTTGCGGTGCTGCTCATCGGCGCGGCCGGTGTGTGGAACGGCAAGAAGCGACTCGTCTGAATCGCTGTGCATGGTCGGAACGTCTGCCAACTCGAGGGCGTTCCGGCTGATAATCCAAGATTTGCGGATCGCGGGAGCAAGTTGGATCCCTGCCTCCCGCGATTGCAGAAACAAGTAATCAAACAATAAGGAAGAGAGGATTCTCATGAAGATGAGGAAACTTTTCGCCGGTATCGCCGCCGCTGCGACGCTGCTCGGTGGCATGGCATTGGGCGCAGCCAGCGCACAGGCTGATGACACTCCTACAACGGTGACGAGGGACGCGACGTTCACGTTCACTGCTGAAACCGCTGAACAGTTGACCAACGCCAAACTGAAAGCATACAAGATTGGCGATTATGTTCAGTATGGTTCCGGCGAGAACGTTGCTTACGGTGTGGTGACGAATTCTAACAATAAGACTGCCGTTGACTCCGCGTTGAAGGCTGCCGGTGTAGATACTACGGATTCTGAGGTGGACCATCTGGCCGCAGCCCTGAATGCCGGCCAACTGGATGTTTCTGATGTTCGCCCATGGGCTTCTCCTACGGCAACTCGTAAGTTTGCCGATGCTTTGGAGAGCGAAGGCCGTTTGACTAGCGGAACTGATGTTACGCTGAGCAACCCGGTTGCTGCACAAGACGGCTCTTATTCCGCCACCGTGTCTTTGCAGGCAGGTATCTATGTGTTCATTGACTCTGCGGTTGCTACTGGTTCTGTGACCCAGGCAATCCCGATGATTGTCGCTTCCGGCACGGTTGCTGATAAGGTCTTGACTGATCCGATTCGGGGCGCCAACACCGTGAACATGAAGAACACCAACAACCCCGAAAAGACAAAGGAAGTCAATAAGACTTCTGCTGCCATCGGTGACACTCTGACCTACACCCTTACCGGCGTTGTCGCGAACCCGGCTCCGACCGCGTTCAAGTTCACCGATACTCCGAGCAAGGGTCTGACCATCAAGGCTAACAGCTTCCAGTTCTTTACGGAGGAGGCTAATGCGGAGCGCCAAGCTGAACCTGCGAGCAACTTCAGTGTTACCCCGACTGGTGATTTCACGGGTAATGGTACCGCATCTTTCGATGTCGAGGTGGAGAATCCGTCCACTTATGCAGGCAAGAAGATTGTGGTCACCTTCGAAGCAGTGATTAATGACGAAGCTGACGTCGAGAATGGTGTCGTCAACGAGCTTGACAACTACGGCACCCCGGTTCAGGCCCCGACTACGTTTGGCAAATTCGACTTCACCAAGGTTGATCCGGACGGCAAGGGTATCGAGGGCGTCACCTTCCAGGTGAAGGACGGTGACACCACGCTGTACTTTGTGAAGCAGGGGGACGGTTCCTACAAGAAGGCTGCTTCTGCTAACACTCAGGGCGCAACTACTGATGTCACGACTGGTACTAACGGCCAGTTGTCCTTCACCGGTCTTGATAAGACCAAGACCTACACCGTCACGGAAACTAAGCGTGCCAGCGATGCCTATCTCGACATCATGCCGAGCTTCACTGTGTCTTTCAACGAGGAGAACGGTTCAGCTGTTCTGGCTAAGACCGCCACTTCCGATCCGTGGGGCTTGGTCAACACCACCGCCAAGACCGTGAAGAACATCAAGTCCATCACCCAGCTGCCGCTCACCGGCGCTGCGGGAACCATGCTGTTCACCGTTGTGGCTCTGCTCGTGGCTGGCGCTGGCGTGACCATCGCCATCAAGTCTCGTCAGAACGCCGAGGCCTGATCGCCCATCTCTGACGGTATTCGATAAGAACACCAATCCAGAGTGATTTAAGGTCGACCCATTATGGGTCGGCCTTTTGTATTGCTCTGTATTTCATGTGGGATTGCTTGGATTGCGCCATATTACGTTGCTTTGGACGTGCCACCCGATGTGGGTGGACATTGCGTTTTTCGAGGGTATAAGGCGTTTCAGTGGGATGTGTTGCAACAAACGGAATCTGGAAACGTGAACCGTTATGGGGGCTGTTAGTCAGGGGAGTGAAGTGGGGGTATTGCACGGAAGGAGGGCCATAGAATCGCAGGCACATCCGCAAAAGAAAGCAACGAAGCATCAATGGGAGGTATTGCGATGCGCAGTGGGGGAGCATTCAGTGACGAGGAGATTCAGCTGTTGCGTGGATTGCCGGCTGTTTCCAATGTGACTCGTGATCGTATCACCTATTCCGACACATTCAGGCAAGTGTGCACTATCCGATATCTTGCAGGGGAATCGCCAACCAAAATCTTTCGTGAAGCGGGTCTGCCGCCGGAATTGGTTGGTTACAAGCGTATCGAGCGCAGTGTGGCGCGGTGGAAGGATGCGGCCATCAAGTCGGTGAGCGGCAGCGACACCATGACCGATGGTGAGATCATAGCGCAGCTTGCGGCGCGGTATAAGCGTGCGTTGGCGACGAGGCGGAGTCTTGAAGACATCGCCAATACGGCCACTGAGCCGAAGCCTGCCGCAACGGCTGCGTCGAATGACGTTCATCCGTTGTCTCTCGGACTGTTCGACGGTGATACGGCCGGCATTATTATCAGGCAGCAGGCTCGTCGTATCGACGAGCTCGAGCGCGATGTGGTGAGGTTGCGCAACAAGCTGGACAAGGAAGTCGGGCCCAATCCTGCCTCCGCTGAGGCCTGACTTATGCTATCTAGCTTATAGATGGCGGATGGCGCGCCTTATTTGCCAGTTCAGGGGTACAAAACATGCCCCCGAACTGTCTATTCCCGTCCAACACTCGCCATCTATAAGCCAGACGGGCCCGGGGGTCGGTCCGATCAGGAGATCAAAGCCTCGAGACTGTCGAAGTCCAGCACTTTGCCGTGCCGTGTGGGGAAGGATTCGCTGCCGCCATAGACGACGAACCGATGGTCTGTGTCCACTCCCATGATCGGCGCGAGATCCTCCAGATTCTCGAAGGCGCTTGTTCGGTACGTGGCGGACGATTTGACCTCGACTGCGTACAGTGACCTGTCGCCCTTCCGATGTCCAGCAGATTGGCCGCCAAGCCAGTGTCATAGAAGTATAGTTTTAGAAAATCGCTCATGCTTAAGCGCACTAGGTAGGGTGCAAAGTCCGTCCGGAACGCCATATAATGTCCCTGTACTAGGTGGTTCAAGGGGGCTTAAACTGATGGCAGGCATTTTGCGAAGGGGCACGTGTGGCGGGTCGAGAAGCAGCGAGTCGCAAGATACGCGCACCTACGTTCCGCCGACGTTCGCCGAGGCGACCGATGTGTCCGAAGAGATTCGCGAGCGTCGTGCCGACGTGGGTAGATCCATTGCCCTGCGTGTGCTTGCGGCGGTGCTGATTTTCTCCGCAATCGGCATTGGTCTTTTCCCGAAAGTGCTGCAATACCAGTCCGCGCAAAAGCTGGCGAGCACGTCCGCCCGTTCCGAGCAGAGCGTCGCGGGCTGGCCGTATCCGCAGGCCGACGAGGCATTCGCCGCGGCTAGGGCGTACAACAAGCGTCTCGCCAAGTCGGGGCAGCCGGTGATTGGCGAGGCTGAGGATCCGCTCGCCGAGTTGTACAACAACAATCAGTCCGACTCCAGCGACGGTTCCGGTTCCAGCTCGACGGGCGCAGGCGCCACTGGCGATGGTAACAAGGATTCCGCTAGCTCCAAAGACGCGGAATACCAGCGTTTGCTGGATACTGGCGATGGCGTGATGGGTTCCATCCGCATTCCAAAGATTTCTGTGGATTTGCCGATCTACCATGGCACGTCGGAGCAGACGCTTGCGTCCGGTGCGGGGCATTTGTATGGCAGTAGTCTGCCGGTGGGTGGCAAGGATACGCATGCGGTGATTACCGGACATCGGGGTTTGGTTGAAGCCTCAATGTTTACGCGTTTGGATGAGATGCGGGTTGGTGATTACTTCTATATCGATGTGATGGGCCATACTCTTGGCTATATGGTGGATCGTATTACCGAAATCGAACCTAACGACACATCGCAATTGAAGATTACCTCTGGCGAGGATCGGGTCACGTTGATGACATGCACTCCGTACGGTGTGAATACGCATCGTCTGTTGGTTTCGGCATTACGTTCCGCCATTCCCGAAGAGATTCCCGCGGAGGATGATGCGGCAAAAGATGTGCGTGTGATTGCGGGCGTGGTGTCAGCTGCCACGTTGCTGGTCGGTTTGTTGTTGGTTTGGCTGCTCCGCTGTCCGTGGTATGTCCGTAGGCATGCCGCTTGGTGGCCAAAGCGCAACTAGGGGTTGATGGCGTTAATGTTGCACTTGACAGATGCTTTTTTGTCGGGGAAAATTCTGAAAGAGGCATGACAACGTTTGCTTATAGTTTTTGCATCGCGATTTACGGGGGCAAGAATACTCTAGAATCGCGATGATATGTGCGATTTCAAGGAAAGTATATCCCCTTGATTACCTCGTTGGGAGGGTATGTATCCCTCTGTTTTTCTCCTTAAGGTTTAGGCAACGAAGCGATTGTCGGACGGTATGTGAAGCGAAGACGCATCAAATATACCGGTCGAAGGAGGAAGGTATTTCCCCGATCGCTTAACGGTACAAGGGGGTTGACGTATGAGACACGTCTTTGAGCGAAACAGGGCGAGGGGCACAGGTCTGTTCACGCGTCGTGTCATTGCGGCCGTCGCGACGGTCGCAATGCTCGCCGGCGTGGGGTGCGTCACTGCTTCGTCAGCGGCGGCGGAAGATGCCACGGGAGCCTTGGAACAACAAATCGAGCAGCCGGTATTGCAAGAATCTGGGCAAGAGGATTCACAGCCGGTGGAACAAAATTTGATGGTGGGAGAAGAGCAGCCGTCAGAGCAAGAGCAGCCGTCAGATCAAGAGGCTTACCAGCAAGTCGAACAAGAAACGGAACAAGAAACGAAAGAAGAGACTGAGCAGTGGGTTGAGCAGGAGGTTGAACAACAATCTGAACAACAATCTGATGAGCAGCCAGTTACGTTGTCCGCTCAACCGATTGCGCGAGCAAATCGGGCGCAGTCGGTTGCGCAGAACGAGACCGGTTCCCAGTTGGGCGCTCCGGAGAAGCATAAGCGCATCAAGAAGAACGATAATGGCAGTTACACCGTGAACGTGGATGTGAAGGGCGCTTCCAGCACCACCACGGTCACCACCACCCAGCCGATCGACTTCACGCTGGTGCTGGATGTGTCCGGTTCGATGGACGATCCGATGAGTAAGACGGATCGGACCAAGCGGTTAGACGCACTGAAAGAAGCGGTTAAAGCATTTCTTGATGAAGCTGCGAATACTAATACGGAGGCCGGTTCCGAACTGGTTCACGTTGGACTGGTGAAGTTCGCCGGCAACGAAAAGGACAAAATCGGGGATGACACGTACCGAAGTGGTGGGTACACCTACAACTACTCCCAAATCGTTAGCGATCTGACTGCGGATATGAACGGTCTGAAGAACAAAGTCAGCAAACTCAAAGCCGCTGGCGCCACCCGAGCCGACAATGGATTCAATCTTGCGGCCAAGATGATGGGCAGTGCTCGAACCGATGCGAAGAAGGTCGTTATCTTTTTCACGGATGGTTCGCCTACATCGTCTAGTGGCTTCGAGGGTAAAGTGGCAAATAAGGCCGTCGAAGCTGCCAAGGAATTGAAAGATGGTGGCGCCACGGTGTATTCCATCGGTGTTTTTTCCGGTGCTGATCCCTCCTCGATCCAAGGTAACGAGAACCAGTTCATGCACGCGGTGTCCAGCAATTTCCCAAAGGCAACGAAATACAACCAGCGCGGTGAAGGGAATATCAAAGCCGGCTATTATAAAAGCGCGACGAACGCTTCGGAGCTGAATGCCATCTTCGACGAGATTGAGAAGAGCGAGACCACCACATCCGCATACACCAAGGTGACCATGGAGGACACGCTCTCCGGCTATGTCGAGCTTGCGGATAGCAACTACAAGGTCGTTGCCAAGGATGCTTCCGGCAAGGTGGTCTCCTTGACTAAGAATGTCGATTACACCTTGACGTATGACGCGAGCACGAAGAAATTCACGGTCGCATTCCTGAAGCCTCTGGTCAACAACGTGACATACACGCTGGAATACAACGTGAAACCCACGCAGAAAGCGTATGACGAGTATGCCGCCAACCTGAACGCCGGTAAGGATGGATATGACGGCGTAAAGGGTGACGCGAACACCGATCTGCCGGGAAACGCCACGTCCTCGAACCAGCCGGGTTTCCATGCGAACGATTCCGCGTGCCTGGCGTACTCGGCCGATGGCGTGGATCATGCATGCGGCGGCAATCCGTATCCGCATCCGGTGATCCAGGTGGTTTCCTCGACGCTGCATATCGAAAAGCAGTGGAGTGGAGACGGTGACAAGCCGGAAAGCATCACGGTGGATATCAAGCAAGGTGGCAATAGCTACAAGACAGTCACGTTGAAGTCGGATGCGAATGGAAACTGGTCCACGGATGTGATCATTCCGGCCGGTGCCGCGAAAACGTACACGGTGACGGAAACCGAACCGGAGAACCATCAGTGGAAGGCCTCCTACCAGCACAAAGTCGGCAATGGTGCTCTCGCTGACGGCAATGTGGTGACGGTGCCGGAATCCACGGCATCGCAGGAAGCCACGGTGATCATCACCAACACGTTGAAGCAGACCATGCTGACGCATGCGATTGGCGTGCAGAAGGAGCTGAAGGGCCGCGATTGGAAGGATTCCGACGAGTTCACTTTCAAGCTGAAGGCAGACGATTCCAATCCAGACGCGCCGATGCCAGCTTCCTGCAAGAACCAGTCGGCGTGCACGGTGACGGTGAAACGCGATTCGTCTGACGATCACGTTGCTTACTTCGGCGACATCACGTATGACGCAGGTGAAGCCGAGTACACATATCTTGTGACGGAGAACGCTGGTAATGCTTCCGCAATGTATTACTCGCAGGCGGAATACCGGGTGGTCGTGTCCGTGATGAAAGACGGAACGTCCGGTGAATGGAAGGCCGTTGTCGAATCGGTGACCCAGCTGCAAACCGATTATGGTGCCGCTGGTTCGAATTGGGACAAGACCCGGCCAATGCTGTTCACCAACCAATACATTTCGGCATCGTCACTGCCATTGACGGGCCGCATGGGTGCGGAACGATGGTGGCAGATTGCGGCCGGCGGAGTTGGCGTGCTGGCATTGCTCGCCGTCGCTGCGGCCGACCAGTGGAGACGTAAGAAGCGGCTCAGCTGAATAACACAGGATTTGCGGATCGCGGGGGCGCGTTGGGTTCCCGCCTCCCGCGATTGCAGAAAACAGTAACCAACAATCAAGGAAGAGGAGATTCTCATGAAGATGAGGAAGCTTTTCGCAGGGCTGGCCGCCGCGGCAACGTTGCTGAGCGGCATGGCCATCGGCGTCGCCGCCGCACAGGCTGATGATGCTCCATTGCTGCAAGTTAACCACGCACAGGAAGGCCATACGTACACGCCATACAAGTTTGCCATGTTTGAGAATCCTGGCGATGGCTCGGTCGAAGTGAAAACGGTTGACGCATGGAAGGGAGCTGTGACCACCGCTGCTGATGTGGCTGATGGAAGCCACAACGGCATCCCGACAGAGTACAAGGATAATCCAGCCGCCTATGTGGCGACGTTCACTGCGGATCAGCTCCGTGTCTTCGCCAAGACCTTGGCTGGAATTACTCCGCCGGCAGGACCTGATGGTACTGGCCTGACCGTAACCAAGGATCAGGCAGATACGAGCCAGGCGGTCAATGTGGACGGAGAAGGCTGGTATCTGGTGAAGGATACGTTCACCAAGGCTGGCGAAACGACTGTGACGTCGGGGACTCCGGCTGTGGTGGCCACCACCGTCAATGGACTGTCCAATCTGAGGATTGCGGCCGATACGACGACCGGTCAGGGCAACATCACGACTGAAGGCCAGTTCAACGCGAAGAACGCGAATCCGACCGACGAGCCGCTCAAGTTCGCCCGGATGAATGACGTGGATGTGAACGGTAAGAGCGTAAAGGTGGGCGACACCGTGGACTTCACTGTGGCCGCGGACGTTCCTCATGCTGCGGCTGGCTGGGATGCGTACCCCTTTACCATTACCGATACCGCGTCCAAAGGTTTGCAGATTGCGGCAAAGAGTGCCTTCACGGTCCAGTTCGGAGATCATACTACTGTGGATCCCGATCTGTACACGATAACGCAGGAAGGCAATGCTCAATCCGGCACCACCACGACCATCTATTTTGCCGATGCCACAACGCTGGCCGGTAGGACGATCGTCGTGTCGTACCAGGGCACCGTCACCAAGGATGCGTTGGATGGCTTGAGCGGCAGTGTGGACAACAAGGCCACAATCACCACCAAGGATGGTACCAGCGGTGAAGGCAAGACTGTCCTTAAGACCTACGGTTTCCAGTTCACGAAGATTGGCAAGGAAGGGAATGAGGCCAAGCCTCTAGCCGGCGCCAAGTTCGTTGTCAAGAATGCGGAGGGCAAGTTCCTTAAGCAGGCTGAGGACGGTGCGTGGTCGTTTGTTTCCGATCAGAATGATGCCAAGACGTTCACTACTGAGAATGATGGTTTGGTGAAGGTCGCGGGTCTTGCGGCGGGAACCTACACGGTTGTGGAGACTCAGGCTCCGACCGGCTACGCCCAGAACTTCAGGGTCACTTTCAATGTGGAGATCACAGATGAAGGTCTCGTCACCTTCGAGCCGGATGCCCTTCGTCAGGTCCAACCGGTCGATAACACCACTGCGAATGCCACCGCTACCGTGCTGAACGTCAAGTCTGTCACTCAGCTGCCGCTGACCGGTGCCGCGGGAACCGTGTTGTTCACCGTCGTGGCGCTGCTGGTGGGTGGCGCTGGCGTGGCTGTGGCGGTCAAGAGTCGTCGCCGCACGTACTGAGCGCATGCGTTCGGTGTGAGTGAGTTGTGAATTGACTCACTCACAATAAAAGTCAATGCGGGCGGTTGTGGGTATTCCATAATCGCCCGCATTGATGTGTGACCGACCGGTTGAAGTGATATACGGTCAGCAATATTTGAAAAGCTGCTTGTGAGAAGTCGGATATACACTTGCTTCATCACGGGGTATAGCAAAGGGGGTAAAACGATGCGCGGTGGAGGATCATTCAGCATGGAAGAGCTCCAAATGTTGCGGGATCTGCCGGCGGTGGCTAACGTGTCGAAAGACCGCATCACGTACTCCAACGCTTTCAAACAGGTGTGTGTCATACGGTATCTTGCGGGGGAATCGCCGACCAAAATCTTCCGCGAGGCGGGATTGCCGCCGGAACTGATTGGGTATAAACGTATAGAACGAAGTGTGGCGCGTTGGAAGGCTGCCGTCCTCAAATCCGTGAACGGTAGCAGTAACATGAGTAACGGCGAAATCATTACGGAGCTCGTCAACCTGTATGTTCATGCGGTGACGCGCAAGGAGAAACTCGACGACATCGCAGGAATCGCCAATCCCGATAAGGCAAATATTGAAAATGCTCCGAATTCGCTGGACGGGGCGAACGTGTCGGGGGGGGGGTGTATATCCGCTGACGTGCCCGTCCCGTCCGATGCGGCTGCCATCGCCGTGCCGCCTGCACCTCTCAGCGCGAGCGGCGGCCTTGACAGCGAGACGGCGCTTGTCATCATCAAACAACAGGCTCGGCGTATCAACGAGCTGGAACGCGAAAACGAATCGCTCCGTGGCAGGCTGAAAACCTTGGCAAGCTGACTCCACCCGTCGCAAAGCGTTTTTTTTGGAAAAGATGCGAATCTGCCACATATAGCGCATTTCGCGGTACGAACAACGGCAGAGATTGTGCGGTTGACGCGGTAGGGTGTGAACATTATGACTTTTGGGAATACGAAAACCGGAAAAACTGGTACAAGCACGTCCGAAGCGACGGAAACCGCGCAAATCAAATCCATCGAAAGCCTCGACAAAGACAACGACATGGAACGCGGCCTGAAAAATCGCCACGTCCAGTTCATCGCCATCGGCGGAACCATCGGCACCGGTCTGTTCCTCGGCTCCGGCAAATCGATCGCGCTGACCGGACCGAGCATCATCCTCGTGTACATCGGCGTCGGCCTGATCATGTTCCTGCTCATGCGCGCCATCGGCGAAATGATGTACAGCGACCCAAGCCAGCACACCTTCATCAACTTCATCACCCGCTACCTCGGCCGCGCGTGGGGCAAATTCGCCGGCTGGACGTACTGGATCGTGCTCATTCTGACCGGCATGACCGAAATCACAGCCGTCAGCACCTATTTCGTCACATTCTTCGGCACGTTCGGCATAGACCTCAACGCGTGGAAATGGCTTATCGAACTGTGCTTCCTTGTGGCGCTCACCGGCATCAATCTCATTGCCGTGAAAGTGTTCGGCGAGGCGGAATTCTGGTTCTCCATGATCAAAATCACACTGATTGTGGGTCTGATTGTCACCGCCGTGGTGATGCTGTTCCTCGGTTTCAGCTACCCGGCCACGCATATCGAAGGCGTGGACGGCACGGTTTCCGGTGCCACTGTGAGCCTTACGAACATTACCGACGGCTTCCAGCTTGCGCCGAACGGCTGGATGAACTTCTTCATGAGCTTCCAGATGGTGTTCTTCGCCTACCAGCTCATCGAATTCGTAGGTGTGACCGTATCCGAAACCCAGAACCCGCGCAAAGTGCTGCCGAAGGCCGTCAACGAGCTGATCATGCGCATCCTCATCTTCTACGTGGGCGCGCTCGTGGCCATCATGGCCATCGTGCCGTGGCGCAACTTCCATCAGAACGCGGACGGCTCGTTCGGCTCCCCGTTCATCATGGTGTTCAAATACGCTGGGCTCGACTGGGCTGCCGCGCTCGTGTTCTTCGTGGTGATCACCGCAGCCGCGTCGGCACTCAATTCGCTGATCTACTCGGCGGGCCGCCACCTATACCAGCTTGCGCAGGACTCCGAATCGCCCGCTATGCAGCGCCTCGGTGAGGTGTCGGATCACAAGGTGCCGGCGAAGGCGATCATCGTGTCCGGCTGCATGATTCTGTTCTCCCCGCTGGTCAACGCGATCCCGGGCGTTTCCGGTGCGTTCGTGCTGTTCGCTTCGGCCGCCAGCGCCGTCGTGATCTTCATCTACATCCTGACGATGCTTGCGCACCGCCGCTACCGTCAAAGCGCCGACTTCCTGCCGGACGGCTTCGTCATGCCGGCATGGCAGGTGTGCGACTGGATTGCGATTGCGTTCTACGTGTTCGTGTACGTCACGCTGTTCCTGTCCGCAGATACGCGCGGTTCCGCCATCGCCGGCCTGCTGTGGCTCGTCGTGTTCGGCGGCTACTGCCTGCTGCACGAGCGCTTCCAGAACCGCGATTTGAAAGCGGCTCTAGGGAAGTAGACGTATTGCCTGTCGCTGCGGTATGCGTGGCATGCGCGTGTTGCGCTACGTGTCGCGCATTCGACGAAAGAGGGCCGGTGGAAACCTTGCGAAAATGTGCGTTTCCACCGACCCTCGTCGTGTAATCGCAATAAAACCGTGCGAAACGTTAGTGCACGAATCGTACGAAATCGGCGCGAATCAGCCGATGTAGTCGGCCTCGTTCGTCGGGCTGGACGGCACGGCGTGATCTTCCGTCACCTTGCCCAGGCCGGACAGGTACGCTTCACGGCCCGCCTCGATCGCGTTCTTGAAGGCGCGCGCCATCAGCGGAATGTTTCCGGCGGATGCGATCGCCGTGTATGCCATCACCGCATCCGCACCCATCTCCATGGCCTCCGCGGCCTGGCTCGGCCGGCCGATGCCCGCGTCGATGATCACCGGAACGTTGGAGTTCTTGATGATCACCTCAATGAAATCGCGTGCGCGCAGGCCCTTGTTCGAGCCGATCATCGCGCCGAGCGGCATCACGCAAGCCGCGCCCGCGTCCTCAAGACGCTTCGCCGCAATCGGGTCCGGGAACATATACGGCATGACCACGAAGCCCTCCTTGGCCAGCTTTTCCGTGGCCTTGATGGTCTCCTCGTTGTCCGGCAGCAGGTACTTCGCTTCGTGCTCGATCTCCACCTTCACGAAGTCCGTCTGGCACACCTCGCGCGCGAGACGTGCGATGCGCACCGCCTCATCCGCGTTGCGCGCGCCCGACGTGTTCGGCAGCATGGTGATGCCCTTCGGAATGTAGTCGAGCAGGTTGTTTTCGGTGGTGCGGCAGCGGCGCAGCGCCATGGTGACGATCTGCGTGCCCGCGTTCTCGATGGTCGCCTTGATGAGGTTCAGGTCGTAACGGCCGGAACCGAGGATGAAACGGCTCGTGAACTTGTGCCCGCCGAGGATCAGCGGATCGGCGTCGCCGGTGGCGATCTCGTCGTACGCGTGCGCGTCCGGCTCAGGCAGGATCGCCGTGTTCGTGGTGGTGCCGACCAGCTCGTCGAGCGTGGCGTTCGGTGCGGCCGCGACGTCGGCGGCTGCGGTGGTGATGGTGTTTTCGGTGCTCATCGTCGGTTCCTTTCGTTGGGGTGTTTGGTGTTGCTGTTGTTGCGATTGCTGTGCTGCTGTTGTGTTGCCGTTGCGTCGCTGTTGTGTTGTGTGCAACGTGCGTTTGTAATCGCAATAAAAATTTCGATTACGGCAGTGGAGTAACGTAGCAGTGCGTCAGGCGTCTTCCTCGCCGAGGATCAGTCGCGTGATCATGTTCGCTTCGTGGCAGGCGACCACGCCCACGCGCGGCGCCATCAGGCCGGCACCCGGCACAGGGGCCGTCTCGCCATCGCCACAGAAGTAGAAGTTCTTCGAAACGCGACGCGTGCTCACCAGGTTGGAGCTGCGGAAGCCGGCCATGCCGGACGCGCTGACGAGCTTCTTGCCCGGCAGATTCTCCAGCACCGCGTTGACGAGCATCGTCTTGTTTTCCGGCACGTCGAACGCCTCGCAGATGATGTCCTCGTTTTCGAACAGCGTCGGCACGTTCTCGTCGGTCACCTTGACGGTGTCGATGGTGATGTCCGTGAACGGGTTGATTTGGCGCAGATTGCTGCGCAGCGCCTCCGTCTTGTACTGGCCGAGGTCCTTCAGGAAATACTGCTGGCGATTCAGGTTCGTCATATCCACGCGGTCGAAGTCGATCAAGTGCAGGTGGCCGACGCCGATGCGGGTCAGCGCCACCGCGATGGTGGAGCCGAGGCCGCCGCAGCCGCAGATGGCCACGTGCGCCGCGTCGAGCTTGTCCTGCGTGGCGGCCGTGTGACGGTCGAGCAGGGCCGCGCGGATCTCCTCGCGGCTGACTAGGGTGGCCGGGTCGGGCTGGTTGTCGAAAGCGTGCTGGCGGGCGTCGATCTGCGCCTGCGATGCGGATGGTTCAAAAGTCATGGTTGTTCTCGTATTCTCGTTTCCGCTCGTATGGTTTGTTTCGCTGCTGTGCTCAGCCGCCCTGCACGAACGTGACGATTTCCAACGTGTCGGTGCCCTTGAGCTGCGTCTGCGCACGCTGGGCGCGCGGCACGATCTCGCCGTTGAGCTCCACGGCCACGCGGTCGGCGCGCAGACCGCGCTGCTCCACTAGTTCGGCCACGGTGATCGGCGTGGCGACGTCCTCTTCCTTGCCGTTGATGATCATGTGCGGTGTTCCCTTCTGTGCCTGCGGCACTGGTCTTGTGGCCCCTTGAGTGTCCGATTCTGCAGAATCGGACACACAAAGTGCCTTCCGGGATGCGCGGATGTCCGTTTCTGCAGAATCGGACATTCAGGCATCTGTTTGCGGCTTCCATATGTCCGTTTTCCCAGAATCGGACATTCACGGTTGGTACGAAAAAAGGGTCGCCGAAGGAACCGTACCCTATGAGGTGGTGCGCCCCTCCGTGACCCTAATCACGCGATATTCGGTTATCGCGAACGGAAATGAGATGCGCCTCGCGGCGCGAACAACCCGTCTCCTTACGGCGGCATTACCCGCATCAAGTCCTCGGTCGAAGCTCGTCGAGCTCCCTCTCAGCCTTTCGGCTCCCGTTCGGTTGTGCCCTCATCTTCCCGCACCCGCCCGACAACCCGGCGCGCGCTGTTTTGTGCGAGAATGGGTGGCGGATTTTGTAGCGACGGATGTGGCGACGGAAGGGAGACGGTTATGACGACCGCACGAAACATGGGCGAATTGGCGGGATTTGCGATTCCACGGCTCGGCATGGGCACGATGGCTTTGGCGATTGAGGGCCGCCCGGACCGCGATACGGCGATCCGCACGATTCACGCCGGCTTGGACGCGGGCGTGCGATATCTGGACACCGCCTGGTCGTATTACCTGCCAAGCCAACCCGGCACCGGCACCGCCGAAGACCTGGGCTACGGCGAAAAAATGGTGCGCGACGCGCTCGCCAGCTGGGACGGTCCGCGCGACGAAGTGCTGATTGCAACCAAAACCGGCTATCGCCGCACCATGGAGGCGCCGAACGTTGCCGAAAACGAGCCGGAACGCCAGCATTTGCAGGCTGTGGGCAGCCAGTACGGGTGGATGGCGGATTCGCGTCCGGAAACGATGATCTGCGACGCAAAGGAGTCGGCCGCGCACCTCGGCGTGGAGGCGCTGGACCTGCTGTACTCGCACGGACCGGACCCGGAAGTGGCTTATGAGGACCAGGTCGGCGCGCTGAAGCAGCTGCTTGACGAGGGCGTGATCCGGTACGCGGGCATTTCCCGCGTGGACAACGCGCAGATCGACATCGCCCGCGAGATTCTCGGCGACAAGCTGATCGCCGTGCAGAACCAGTTCTCGCCCTCGTACCCCGACCCTGAGCATACGATGGAGCACTGCGCGGAACTTGGACTCGCGTTCGTGTGCTGGAGCCCCCTCGGCGGCTTCCTCGACGCGTTCGACCAGCGCGCGTACGACCCGTTCCGCACGGTCGCCGGCAACCACGGCTGCTCCTACCAGCGCGTGGTGCTCGCCTGGGAACTGAGCCGCTACGAGCGGTTGTTCACCATCCCCAGCGCCCGCAATCCGCAGGAAATCAACGATTCCTTCGCCGCCACCGAACTGACGCTCACGCAGGATGAGCTGACGATGCTGAACGCCTCCGTCGACGCCCGTCGCGGCTGAATTCCGCGCAATACGTACGATTGGCCGCGCCCGATTCCGCACAATAATCGCGATTCGGGCCGCGGCCTTTTTCGTGCCTTCTGTAGCTTGCTCGCTGCAAAATCGCCCTGGGAATATCTTACACTGTAAAATGTTTACACTGTAAGATATTATGACGGCGATTGCGACGGAAGGAGGTGCCGCGTGGGCTTTGAAGAGGAACTGTTCCACGAATTGGCGACCAACACATGGGACAAACGCTCGCGCATGCAGCAGGAGATGGTGAAAGGCGCGAAGGGCGAACCCTTCGCCGTGCAGGAACTCTATAGGAAAGGCCCGCTGACGCCATCGCAGCTCGCCTCTTCAATGAAAACCACCACCGGACGCGTGTCCACACTGCTGTCCGCGTTGGAGAAAAAAGGCCAGATCACACGCGAATCCGACCCCGACGATCGCCGTGTGGTGCACGTGAACCTCACCGAAGCCGGCAGGGAACGCGCCGAACGGCAGCGCGAAAGCATGCGCGAGGCGATCTGCTGGATCTTCTCGCAGATGGGGGAGCGCCGCGCGCGCGAATTCGTTGAGCTCACCGAGGAATTCACCACGTACATGTCGCTGTGCATGCCCGGCAAACCGCGCCCCACGGCGGACGAGGTCAAAGCCGCGTTCTCAGGAAACGCACAGGAAGACGCGTAGTATCTTACGCTGTAAATAATTCGCAGTGTAAGTAATCGCAATCCAGTAATCGCAAAAACCGCGAAAAATCGCAAAAACTAATCGTAAGAAAACAAGCAAAACACAAAACAAGAGAAGGAACCAAGCATGCTTCGCATCGTACGATACCTCTCCAAAGCGGAGATCGGTCAGATGCTCGTCGCGCTGGTCAGCATCGTCGGTCAGATCTGGCTTGACCTGACCCTGCCGGACTACATGTCCGACATCACGCAGCTCGTCGAAACCCCCGGCAGCGAAATGCGCGACATCTGGGTGGCCGGCGGCAAAATGCTGCTCGTCTCGCTCGGCTCGGCGGCCTGCGCCATCGTCACCGGCTTCATCGCCGCGCGCGTGGGCGCCTCGTTCAGCCAGCGCCTGCGTTCGCTCGAATTCAACAAGGTGGAAAGCTTCGGACCGGCGGAAATGAACCGTTTCTCCACCGCGTCGCTCATCACCCGCTCCACGAACGACATCACGCAGATCCAGATGTTCATCACCATGGGCCTCATGATGATCGTCAAAGCGCCGATCATGGCCGTGTGGGCCGTGTGCAAGATCGCAGGAAAGGGCTTCGATTGGACGCTCGCAACCGGCATCGCCGTGGCCATCCTGCTGGTGGTCATCGCCGTGATCATGAGCTTCGTCATGCCGAAGTTCAAGGCCATGCAGCGCCTGACCGACAACATCAACCTCGTGGCGCGCGAGAACCTCACCGGCCTGCGCGTGGTGCGCGCGTACAACGCCGAGGACTATCAGGAAGCCAAGTTCACCGAAGCCAACAAGGAACTCACCGAAACCCAGCTGTTCACCAACCGCGCCATGGCCATCATGATGCCGTTGATGAACACCATCATGAACGGCCTGATGCTCGCCGTCTACTGGATCGGCGCGTACCTCATCGACGCTGCCGACGCCGTCGACAAGCTCACCACCTTCTCCAACATGGTGGTGTTCTCCAGCTACTCCATCCAGGTCATCATGAGCTTCCTGCTGCTGAGCATGGTGTTCGTGCTCTGGCCGCGAGCCGACGTGTCCGCGCAGCGCGTGCTCGAAGTCATCGACACCGAGCCGATGGTCGCCGACGGCACGCAGTACGCGGGCAAGCCGGGCGAGGAAGGCGAAATCGAATTCCGCAATGTGAGCTTCGCCTACCCCGACTCGCGTCACGCCATGCTCGAAGGCGTCAATTTCAAGGCGAAGAAGGGTCAGACGGTGGCGTTCATCGGCTCGACCGGCTCCGGCAAATCGTCCCTCATCAACCTCGTGCCGCGTTTCTACGACGCCACGCAAGGCGAGGTGCTCGTCGACGGCGTCAACGTGCGCGACTACAAGCTGAAGGCGTTGCGCGACAAGATCGGCTACGTGCCGCAGCAGTCGTTCCTGTTCAAGGGAACGATCGCCAGCAACGTCGCGTACGGAGATACGGACCGCGACGACGACACCGTGCGCCGCGCATGCGACGTCGCGCAGGCGACGGAATTCATCGACAAAAAGCAGAAGAAGTACGATTCCGGCATTTCGCAGGGCGGTTCCAACGTGTCGGGCGGGCAGAAACAGCGCCTGTCGATCGCGCGCGCAGTCTACCGCCATCCGGAAATCCTGATCTTCGACGATTCCTTCTCCGCGCTCGACTTCAAAACCGACCGTGCCGTACGTGACGCGCTCGAAAAGGAAGCGAAGGATTCCACGAAACTCATCGTCGCGCAGCGCATCGGCACCATCATGAATGCCGACCGCATCATCGTGCTCGACGACGGCAAAGTGGTCGGCCAGGGCACGCACGAGGAACTGCTCGACACGTGCGAAGTGTATCGGCAGATCGCCGAATCGCAGTTGAGCGAAGACGAACTGAAGCGCTGAAAGGGGGAGACATGCCAAGAGGAATGGGACGCGGCCGTGGGGCCGTGGAAAAGCCGAAGGACTTCGGCGGAGTGATGAAGAAGCTCGTGAAATTCTGCAGCCGGTACATTCCGGTGATGATTCTCGCGCTGGTTCTGGGCGCTGCCGGCACGGTGTGCCAGATCATCGGCCCGGACAAGCTCAAGGACATGACCAACGAGATCACGAAGGGTCTGCCGGCCATGGTGCACGGCAAGCCCGTCATGAATTCGATCGATATGGACGCGGTGTCGCGCATCGCATGGCTGCTCGTCGCGCTGTACGTCGGGTACGCGCTGCTGAGCTACCTGCAAAGCTGGCTGATGGCCAACGTCACGCAACGCACGGCACAGCAGCTACGTGAGGCGATCAGCCAGAAAATCAATCGCCTGCCGCTGAAATATTTCGACAAAGTCAGCTACGGCGACGTGCTGAGCCGCATCACCAACGACGTCGACGCGATCGGACAGACGCTCGGCCAGTCGGTCGGCTCGCTCATCACATCGGTCACGCTGTTCTTCGGCGCGCTCATCATGATGTTCTACAACAACGTGACCATGACGCTGTGCGCCATCGGCTCCGCGCTGCTCGGCCTGATCATCATGGGCGTGATCATGAAGGTGTCGCAGAAGTACTTCACCCGCCAGCAGGTGGCGCTCGGCGACGTCAACGGCCACGTCGAGGAAATGTACACCGGCCACACCGTGGTCAAGGCATACTGCGGCGAGGAACGCTCCATCGAGCAGTTCGAGAAGTACAACAACGACCTGTACGTGTCCGGCTGGAAGAGCCAGTTCCTGTCCGGCCTGATGATGCCGATCATGAACTTCGTCGGCAACTTCGGCTACGTGGTGGTGTGCGTGGTCGGCGCGGTGCTCGCCATGGACGGCAAGATCGAATTCGGCGTGATCGTGGCGTTCATGATGTACATCCGCCTGTTCACGCAGCCGCTGTCCCAGTTCGCGCAGGCGTTCCAGAACCTGCAGCGCTGCGCGGCCGCATCCGAACGCGTCTTCGGCTTCCTTGAGGAGCCGGAACTGTCCGACGAAACCGGCAAGCAGGCGCTGCTGGGCGTCGGCGCGGACGGCAAGCCGCAGCCGGTGCGCGGCGACGTGGAATTCAGCCACGTGCGCTTCGGCTACGACGCGGACAAGACCATCATCAACGACTTCTCCGCGTCCGTGAAGGCCGGCCAGAAGGTGGCTATCGTCGGCCCGACCGGCGCCGGCAAGACCACCATGGTCAACCTGCTGATGCGCTTCTACGAGATTTCCGGTGGCACGATTTCGATCGACGGCATCGACACCAAGTCCGTACCGCGTTGGAACGTGCACGACCAGTTCTCCATGGTGCTGCAGGACACGTGGGTGTTCCGTGGAACAGTGCGTGAAAACATCGCGTATTCGAAGAAGGACGTCACCGACGAGCAGATCGTGGCCGCATGCAAGGCCGTCGGCCTGCACCACTACATCATGTCGTTGCCGAACGGCTACGACACCGTGCTCGACGACAAGGCGTCGCTTTCCCAGGGCCAGCGCCAGCTGCTGACGATCGCCCGCGCGATGGTGGAGGACGCGCCGATCCTGATCCTCGACGAGGCCACCTCCTCGGTCGATACACGCACCGAGGAGCTGATCCAGAAGGCGATGGACGCGCTGACCGTGGGCCGCACGAGCTTCGTGATCGCGCACCGCCTGTCCACCATCCGCGACGCCGACATGATCCTGGTGATGAACGGCGGCGACATCGTGGAACGCGGCACGCACGAGGAACTGCTCGCCAAGGGCGGCTTCTACGCCGACATCTACAACAGCCAGTTCACGCTGGCCGAGTGAGGTTGGTGTGCTGACTCGCTAAAAAATCCGGAGGGACCACCCCTCCGGATTTTTGCGTTTTGGCTTCGGCATTTTTATTGTGTTGCGCTGACGGGACGGCGGATTTACCATTGAGGTGACTGACGTCAATCGATTGACGTATTTGAAAATCACAAAGAAAGTGGGCAGTCATGAAAAGCATCGAAATCGGCAAATCGGCAGTGGTCGCATCGCAGGCGGCGCTCGGCGTGATGCGCATGGACGCGCTGGATGCGGACGCTGCGGCAGAAGTCGTGCGTACGGCCGCCGAGCATGGAGTCAACTTCTTCGACACGGCGGACATCTACGGATTCAACGTCAACCACGACCATGCCAGCTCGCGTGTGCTCGGCCGCGCGTGGAAGGACGCCGGGCTCAAGCGCGAGGACATCTTCCTGCAGACGAAGTTCGGTATCAACATCGACTTCAGCGACCCGAACAACGTGCACGCCACCCGCTACGACTTCTCCGCGAAGCACCTCATCACGCGACTCGACGAGGAACTGGAAGCGCTCGGCACTGACTACGTGGACTTCGCGCTCCTGCACAGGCCCGACACCCTGATGGAGGCCGAGGAAATCGTCGAAGCGTTCACCACCCTGCACAAGGCGGGCAAAGTGCGCCACTTCGGCGTGAGCAACGTGAACCCGTGGCAGGCGGAACTGCTGCAGTCCTGGCTCGGCGACGACCCGGCCATGAGGCTCGAGGCGAACCAGCTGCAGTTCGGCCTGATGCACGCGCAGATGGTCAGCGACGAGCTGATGACCAACTCCGGCGCCGAAGGCATGGTCGTGGCCAACCATTCGGACGGCCTGCTGTCCTACTCGCGACTGCGCCACATGACCATCCAGGCGTGGAGCCCGTTCCAGTCCGGCACGGAATACGGCCCGTTCGTAGGCAACGAGCACTTCCCGGAGCTGAACAAGGCACTGGACGAAAAGGGCGCCAAGTACGGCGTGAGCGCCAACGCCATCGCCACCGCATGGGTGCTCAGGCATCCGGCGAAGATCCAGATCGTGCTCGGCTCGATGAACCCCACCCGGCTGGGCGAAATGCTCGACGGCGCGGACATCGACCTCGACAAGCAGGATTGGTGGGACCTGTACGTGGCCGCCGGCAACCTCATTCCGTGAGTTTTGTTGGAAATCAGAAGAAGCGGCCGGGGAAACCGGCACTGATGGTGGCGTGACGGTCGACGTCCAACGTGGCGCAATCGAAAGCGAAAGTGCTGCTCAGCTCGTTCGGATCCGCAACGAACAGCGCCGTAGCCAACCCGTCCGCCACCGCAGTCGGATAGCCGCCAAACGACGCGGATCGCACCGCAACCCAGGTGGCCTCCGTCTGCTGCACGGGCAGGCCGTCGATGGCGTTGAGCAGGTGGTGAATCGCCAGATGCGTCTGTTCGTTCACCGCCACCTCCCAATGGCGACGGCTGGGCGCGCTCGCACAGAACGCGCCATCGCCGATCAGTGCGACGCCGACCGCGCAGGACGGATCATCCGGATCCTCAAGCGCCACACGGATCGGCTTGTTCGTGCGCGCCAGCAGATCGCCGCCCGCATCAATCACAAATTCCGGGGCAGCGCTTTCGCGTTTGCTGTCTGAGGTGGAAGATTGGCATGTCGGGTTGGTCGTTTCGGCTGACTTGACATGCGATGTGCGCGAAAGTTCTGAATCGGTGAGCAATCCGCCCAGCGAATCCACCAGATAACCCTTGCCGCATGCGCCGAAATCCACATGAACCGGACTGCGTGTAACCAATGTCGTACCACTCGAACGAACCACATCACGACCCCATACGGCCCGTCCGTGCAGCGCGCCCAGGCGCTCGCCGGCGTCGGCTTCAACGGTGAAACTCAGCGCGGGATCGTAACCGAGACGAATCAGGTCCTCGCCCACGCACGGGTCGATCGCACCGCGCGTGGCGGCGTGCAGCGCGTCGTACAAATCGAATAGCGGGCCGGCCCAATCGGGAAAATCGAAATGCCCGCCATGCTCCGCATTGCCGATGTGCGCAACCAGCGAATCAGCGCGAAACCGCGAAAGCGCATGCTCGTATTCATCGATGAACCGTTCCATCTCGCCGCGCAATTCCGCAGTGATCGGGTGAGGCGTCGAAATCAACAACCCCGTGCCGAGCGCCTTGGGAAACGCGGTGGTATACGGCATGCGCTGTGCGAGCGGTGCAATGGAGTCCATACCACGATGCTAGCGCGTGCCCGGCTTGGCGTAGTTCGTGCTTGGGCAACCTGATATGCGCTATATGTGGCATGAGGCATCGCCTTATTTTGATACCCCCGTAGCTTTGTATGGTTACGATTATGCTAATCGTGATTATGCAAGTCGCGATTATACAAACTGACGCTTTGGCATGGAGTTCGCTTCACGTTTTCGGGCGGACGGGGGTGTTGCGGAACGGCGGTGAGCGTCACAATGTGAGACGACACGCGGAAAACGGGAAAAATAAAAACGGCGGAATTCCAACGTTTTTTCATGCGCGATACAACAAGACCAATTAAAAATCAAGACTGTTATTCAAAAAACTTTCGTTCTATCTTGGCTTCCGATGCGCGCTTCGTACGTCGGGTACGTCGGGGAAAGCGCGCCGAAAAGATCTGCGGAAGGAAGGTTCGACCCATGTCATCTCGCGTCGCGCAGCGCCACGCAGCCGGTTCCTACGATTCGTGCGATTCGCGCGTCTCGGCTTCCGGCCGTCTCATCACGCTCGTCGCCGCGCTGATGATCGCGCTCGCCACGCTGTTTGTCGGCATCGCGATGCCGCGGCAGGCGTCCGCCGCTGACGGCAACCAGACGAATTTCGATTCCTGGACTGCCGTCGCGCAGAATATCGCCAAGCAGCTCGCCACCGCCGAAAAAGACTACAATGACGGCGATTACGGCCAGGCCGGCACCGGCTTCCAGACCGCGCATTGGATCGGCTACGACGCATCCAACTTCTCGAAGGCCGTCAACGACACCATTTCCGCCGACAAGCAGCAGGCGCTGCTCACACAGTTCACCGATTTGGAAGGACTCGCGTACCAGCAGGGCCAGGGGAGCGCGATCGCAAACGGAATCAACGCGCTGAACGCGGACCTTGACACGGCCGCGCAGACGCTTGACGGCAACGCGAACCTCGCCGACCCCAAAACCTACGCGAAGCAGCGCGCCGAACAGACCGCCGCGGAACGTAAGAAGCTCGACGCGGCCAAAAAGAATTCCTCCAAAGGCAAAGGCGACCGCACGTGGAGCGAAGTCGCCAGCGAAATGAACGTCATCCTCGACAAGGCATACAAGGCCGCCATCTCCGGCAAGGGCGCGGAAGGCTCCAGCCTCGTCAACGACGCGTACTACCAGTACTACGAAAAGCTCGGCTTCGAAAAGAACGTCATGAACGCCATCTCCGGCGACCGCGTCTCGCAGGTGGAATACCAGTTCAAGATGACCCGCAAAACCATGCGCGACGGCGGTTCCGACAAGGAGATCAAAAAGCTTGTCGACGACCTGAAAAGCTGGCTCGTCGAAGACGCGGCCACCCTCGACGGTGGCGCGGTCGGCAACGTCAACGCCTTCACCAAAGCCATCACCAGCTCCGCCGGACAGGCGTTCCTCATCCTGATCCGCGAGGGTCTCGAAGCGCTGCTGGTGGTGGCCGCCGTGGTGGCCTACCTCGTCAAATCCGGCAACCAGCGTTTCACCAAGTGGATTTACCTCGGCGTGCTCGCGGGCCTTGCCGGCTCCGGTCTGGTCGCCGTGCTCTTCACGTTCCTGTTCGGCGGCTCCGGCCCGGTCCAGGAAATCAGCGAAGGCGTGTGCGCGCTGATCGCCATGCTCATGCTGCTGTGGACCAGCAACTGGATGCTCAACAAAAGTTCCGTGGAAGCGTGGAACCGTTACATCCGCACCAAAACCGAGTCCGCCGTGGCCGACGCGCAAAACAAAGTCGCCGCCGACGAAGGCGTGGGCCTGGGTATGGTCGTTTCGCTCGCCATGCTGAGCTTCCTAGCCGTGTTCCGTGAAGGCGCCGAAACCGTCATCTTCTACGAATCGATCTACTCGATGAGTCGCGACGCGCAAGGCATGTGGATCGGCGGCATCGCCGCGGGTGTGGTGCTGCTCGTCATCTTCCTCGTGCTGCGCTTCACCTCCGTAAAGATTCCGATTGGCCCGTTCTTCCTCGTTACGTCGATCCTGATGGCCGTGCTGGTCGTCATCTTCGCCGGCGGTGGCATCCACGCGCTCATCGAAGGTGACCTGATCGACGGCCACTATCTGTCCAGCGTGCCCACAAACGACTGGATCGGCCTGTATCCGTACGTCGAATGCCTTGCGGCACAAGCGATCGCGGCGATTGCCGTACTCGCGCTGTTCGCCGTCGGCTTCGCACGCAAACGCAAGTTGCGCACGCCTGACAATCGCAAGTAATACGCAAATTTTCCGAGATTTACCGATATTTTTTCCACATCCAACAACAAAGGAAAGAGAAATGAAGAACAAGAAGATCGCCGCTCTGCTCGGCATCCTGCTGGCCGGCTCCATGGCCTTCTCCCTGTCCGCATGCGGCAATTCCAACGATTCCGCCGCTTCGGACAAGTCCAGCGCCTCCGCGTCGGCTTCGAAGGCCGACGACTCCAGCAAGGACGATTCCAGCGATTCCGCCGGTTTCGAAGAGATCCAGGTCGATGAGAAGCACTCCGACCAGGAATGCGGCCCGCTGACCGTCAACGCCGTCTACTTCCAGCCGATCGACATGGAACCGTCCGGCATGGGCCTCAAGGCCGCCGATGCGAGCTTCCACCTCGAAGCCGACATCCATGCCAACCAGAAGGGCACCGAACTCGGCTACGGCAAGGGCGATTTCGTGCCGGACCTGACCGTCAACTACGACATCATCGACAAGACCTCCAACGCGTCCGTCGCCTCCGGAACCTTCATGCAGATGAACGCCTCCGACGGCCCGCACTACGGCGCCAACGTCAAGC